>Ga0075156_10000563_pt1 | contig 19107 bp, 16 predicted proteins | sample JI81AbrownDNA_FD_70966 | JGI IMG/M metagenome (GOLD analysis project Ga0075156, IMG submission 70966) | Wastewater effluent complex algal communities from Wisconsin, to seasonally profile nutrient transformation and Carbon sequestration -... | ecosystem: Engineered > WWTP > Effluent > Algae...
TGGCTGCGGTTCATAAAGGTATTGAGATTGATTTCCGGTACGAGCCTGTCCAGGGAATTGAAGTTACAGGTGCTTTTACAAAGGGCGACTGGAAATGGACAAGCAATGCGATTACCCGCGATACCGTTAATGGCGAAACACAGGAATATGGTGTTTATACAAAAGGTTTAGAGGTTGGAAATACAGCGCAAACCACAGCCTTCATTGGCGTTCATTACAAACGAATCAAGGATACTTATTTTGGGGTTCGTGTAAACTATTTTGGAGATCTGTATGAATCATTCGAGCCTGCGGATCGCATTCAGCCCGGCTTTAAACAAGTACGTAAGCTTCCGGATTACTATATCGTTGACGTGTATGGTGGATACTATTTCGATATGGGAGATCTCCGGTCACGATTAGGATTTAACATCCATAATTTATTAAACGATACATTCATTCGTAGATCAGATGAAGCGTTTGGTGTACAGGAAGCCTATGGATTCCCCATCAATTTCTCGATCTCAGCAACTGTTTATTTTAACTAAGATGTACATGAACCGTTCTTTTCAAACCTATAGTATCGCATCGCTGTTCATGCTTGCATTTCTTTTTTCATGTGAGGAAGATTATGAGCCTGCAACAATCACTTTTTACCCAGCCCTTAACGCGACTGGTGTTGAGCCAGAGGAAAATGCTACAGGTACTCCACTTACCGTTGTTCTGAGAACCTCCCGCGTTTTGTTAGAAGATTCAAGAGTTAACATTCGTATTGAGGGTAATGGCGCGGGTTATGGAAACTCCTACACTACTTTTCCGCCTCAACTTGAGCCGGGCGTGGTGACAATCACTGTTCCAGCGGAAGAGAATGAAGCAACCTTCAGGTTCATCCCAAGAAACGATGGTGTCTTTATTCCAACAGATTACCAATACACGTTTACGATTGATGAAATCGATAATAAAATACGATCTATCGGCCAAAAGCATTTCAGTATGACTGTCACCGACAATACGGCAGCCTTCTTTTTAGACAACTTCAGTACCTGCCCGGGTACAAACTTTACCGAACGCGTAGCATCGGGAGTAAGCACGTGGGGTTGTTCGGGCTTTGGTTATCCCGATGAAACACCCGCTAACTTGTGCCGTGAAGCAAACGCATTCAATAAAGGAGGGGCAGGCGCAAGTAATTCTTACTTGGTAATGACCACACCAATCGATGGAACACAATATGATTTCCTCTACATCAGCGCTCAGGTCTATTCAAGATTTACCGGTGCTGGCGGAATTAAATTTGTATACAGCACCAACTATTCAGGAACCGGAAATCCTGAGGCTGATGGCGTAACCTGGACCGAGCTTACGGAAATCAATGCTGCGTTACCCGCAGCAGGAACGCAGGATTGGAAAGAGGTCGCGCAACTGGTGGAGAATATAGGAGATGATCCTGTCTACATTGCGATCCAGCATAACGGTGGTACCACAGCTTCTTCGTCAAGCTGGCGGATTGATGACTTTTCGATTAAAGGAAATTAACGTATGAAGCAGATATTTTCAATTTTTCTAACCGCACTCGTTGCATTTGTGCTGGGGTGTGATAATGATGAAAGTAGTTTTTCGTTAAAACCATCGTTGGGATTTACGCAACGGGAAGGTTCTATTGCACAGAGCGAGATTTCCGGTACACGAATTCGATTTTATTCCAATGTTGAGATTACAGAACCGGTTACAGTTCAGGTGGCCGTAAATAATGTAAGCGGTCTTACGTACGGAGTAGACTATACCACCGATCCGGCTCCGGTTGATAACATCATCACGGTTACCCTCGATCCCGAAGATGAACAACCTTCGTTTTTTGTTTTGCCGATTGAAACAGGAGCGGAAGAAGCAACTCGCATTGAGTTTGAAATTATTTCCGTTGAAGGAAATGAATTAGAACTTTCACAAGCGGCAACCCGTCAGTACACCTTACATATTTCGGGCTTTGAAGAGGTTATTCCGGTTGCGCTCATCTTTGATTTCAATACATGCTCGACTGATTTTGCAACGCCTGTTGAATTTATTGAAGTGTTTGAAGGTGCAAAAACCGACCGTGGATGGGGCTGCCGTGCCTTTGGTGTAGGTAACTCAAGAGCTCCTCGCGCCAGCGCGTTTGGCGGAACTGCAGGAGAGGACCGGGCCTGGATGATCCTCAAGAATCCAGTCACTATAGCTTCCGGTGCAGACGTTACGATTGACTTTCAGACCTATTCGGCATTTGCCGGGCCGGGAACTGTAAGTGTGAAGTGGTCGAACAATTATGCAGGCAGTGGTGATCCACTTGTCGCTACCTGGACAACGCTGTCTTCATTGGATAGTCAGTTTCCCGTTGCGAATTCAAAAGTATGGACCAATGTAAAGGACACATTCACAAACGTTTCGGGTAGTGCAGTATATATCGCATTTGTGTGGACGGGTGGTACAGCTGCATCCTCAACATCCTATGATATTGACGACTTAAAAATAACTGTTGAATAAAACGCAATACGCTAAACTTGTAAATACTCACTCTATGATAAAATTCAATAAACTTTTTTGGCAATTAAATCGCATTGCATCTGCCTTTGCAATTTTTGGATTGCTACTGGTTATATCGTGTAGCAAAGACGATGACAAGCCAGTAAGTGTGGCAACCGTGCAGTTTACTAACGAAGCACAAACTGTTTCTGAAAATGGAGCAGCTGTCACCATCAACATTCCATTTGATAAAGCAGCGGGTAAAGCTGGCACAATCACCGTATCGGTAACAGAAGGTACTGCAACGGAGTACGGAACACACTTCACTACCAGCCCAAATGGTACAACGGGTTCTTTTGAAATAGAAGTATCGAAAGGTCAAACCTCAGCTCAATTTACGTTTACACCGATTAACAATGCCTTGCTGGCAGATGATAAAAGTGTCGTATTTACCATTTCAGACGTTTCAAGCGGTTTTGAAATCGGCACGAAAGATTCTAATACAATTACTATCATTGACGATGAAGGTCCAACGCAAGCCAATTTTGCGACAGCGGCAAGTTCGACTACTGAAAATCTTACTGCAGGTATAGATGTGACGATTAATTTATCTTCAGCTGCACCCGGAACAGGTACCGTTACAGTTTCCTTCACATCAACAACTGCAGTCTACACAACTAATTTCACAACAGAGCCAGCCGCAACAGCGAGTGAACTGGAAATACCGGTTGCTCAGGGCGCTACAAGTGTTACATTTAAAGTGAAGCCGGTGGATGACGGATCCGTCCATGAGGCCCGGATAATTACATTCACTATCGATGAAGCAACGGGTGCAGTTGTAAAAGGTACAGCAATTACAACACATGTGGTTACAATTAATGACAATGAAACGCCATCAGTGGTGGCTTTCTTCGAACCCTCTGGGATGATGAGTGAGGCATGGCTTGAATATACGGTCCTTGTTACTCTCAGTCCGGCTGCAACCGGAATCGGATCATTCACGGTAACGTTTACGGGAGGTACATATGGTGAGGATTTTACAACAAATCCAGAAGCAGTCGATGGTAAGATTACCCGAGACGTGTCAACATCCGGAGAGGGATATAGTTTCAGCGTTATACCTATTAATGATGATGATGAGGATGACACCCACGTGATCACGTTCACACTCAGTGAAACAACAGGAGTGGCAACGATCGGGTCTTCAGACAATACCTTTGAACTTACCATAGAGGATGATGACGCAGTTACACCCATCGTTGATTTAAGAGCAGCGTATTCAGGAACAGCCGACATTACAAGTTCTTTGCGCATTCACGGAGTAGTTACTTCAAGCAATCCTCAGGTAAATACCAATAACATCTGGGTACAGGATGCAACGGGTGGAATTGTTGTTAGACTTATAGACCCTAACGCCAATGTGATTGAGCGAGGCGATGAAGTGTCCATTCAATTAAACGGTGGTCAGTATTTTGAGTTCAATGGCCTGCTCCAGGTTCAAAACGTACCCAACGCCAATGTTACCATTGTCAACGAAGGTGTAACATTGCCAACACCGGAGCCAATTACGGTAGCTCAGCTCAATTCAAATGCGTATGAAGGTAAGTTGGTTCGTATTACGGATGTTGCTTTCGTAGATGCAAACGGAACGGCTACTATGTCCGGAACAAAGGCAGTCTCTAATGGCACATTAACCACGAACGTAAGAACGGAAACTACTGCACCTCATGCTTCATCGGTCCTGCCATACGGTTTCGGTACAATCACAGGCCTTGCAGGCGAAAACCTTGGTGCCGCACAAATCATCCCGATTTCCTTTGTGGATGATGTTTTTGTTAATAACCCGGTAGGAACAATTAATGTTACACAGGCAGTTACCGATTTCGGCTCAGTTAATAATGGCGCTGAATCGGCAAGTCAGTCCTATACCGTCCAAGGAACAGGCCTATCAGCAAATGCAAATATTCTGATTACAGCTTCAGTAGGTTATAAAGTATCAACATCAGCAGGCGGTACATATACATCCTCTCTGACCATTGATGCTGCAAATGCAAACACGCTGAATACTATTTTTGTAAAGTTCATGCCTGCCACCGGGGTTAACCAGGCTATTCCTGGAACGATTACTCATAAACCACTTGGTGCTGCTGCCCAAAGTTTTGCCGTTACTGGTACGGAAACTGGAAACGGAGTTTCCACGATAGTCCTAAATGAAGGTTTTGAGTATACGCCAGGTACAATACTTACGGCCAACGGCTGGACTATTTCTGGATCGACCGTTACAAACCCATTAACAGTTGGTAATGGTAACGGCCTAACCTATGCAGGCTACCCACAGATTGGAGGTAATGCTGTAGCAGTGACCACAAGCGGGGAAGATGATTTTAGAACGTTTACTCAAATAGCGTCAGGTAATGCATACATGGCGTTCTTAATTAATGTAAGCGCGGCACAGGCTACCGGAGATTATTTCCTTGCATTGTCGGCTTCCGCAGCTCAGACAAACTACTATGCAAGATTACATGCAAAAAGCTCGGGAAGCGGCTTTGTTTTGGGCGTTAAAAAGAATAATGAAACTAACGCTGGTTACGGAACTACCGAACTAGCGTTTGGAACGACATACCTTGTGGTAGTTAAGTATGCCTTTAACACTGGCTCCACAACAGATGATGCTATTTCCGTTTTTGTAAATCCTTCTTTGACAGCTGAACCAGGGACTGCTGAAGTTAATGCATATACAGAAGCTACGAAAAACGATGTAGCAAATATTGGAATAGTAACACTGAGACAAGGTTCTGCAACTGCGTCTCCGACATTTGTTATTGATGGAATTCGTGTAGGAACCATATGGACTGATCTTTTCAACTAAAGATTAATGCTTAAAAAAGAAACCCCGGCATCCACCGGGGTTTTTTTATTGCTTATGCTATTTACTATTACTTGGAGTTCGTAAAGCAATACGAAATTAAATTAGCACCCATTTGCAGTGCTTGTTGATGCTTAACTTCAGGGGTGTTGTGCACGCGAACATCCTCCCAGCCGTTACCCAGGTCGCACTCGTACGAATAGAAAAGAACCAACCGGCCTTCATACAGTAGTCCAAAGCCCTGTGCGGGCTTACCGTCATGCTCATGAATTTTAGGAAGACCTTTCGCGAAATCAAATTTTTGATGATAAACAGGATGATCATACGGAAGTTCTACTAATTCCAGTTCTGGAAATACTTTTTTTAATTCGATGCGAATGTATTTATCCAATCCATAGTTATCATCGATGTGCAGAAAGCCGCCACCGATCAGGTAGTTTCTCAAGTTCGCGGCATCACTTTCGCTAAACACAACGTTCCCGTGGCCCGTCATATAAATGTAAGGGTAGAGGTAGAGCTCTTTGCTGCTTACTTCTACTACGTCCTCTTCAACTGCCAGGCTGGTGTTTAATTCCGTATTACAAAACTTGATCAGGTTCGGTAAGGCTGTTTTATTGGCATACCAATCGCCACCGCCACCGTACTTGAGTTTTGCTATTTTTACTGAACTTTGCGCCTGGGCAATAACGCTGACGAAAAGCAGGAGCAGGGTCACTATAGAATATTGAATACGCATTATAAAAGAGGATGATGAATTAAACCCTAAGCATGTTAATGTGTCTAACCGCCAAAACAAGCAAAAAATTGCGTAGAAACGCTAAAACATGATGAAAACCCTGCCTTTTTTGATTCGAATGGTAGCTGTGGTGGCTGTCGCGTGCCTTGGTCTTGTCGTTTCCTGTGCGGAAGATGAGCCCCAATTCAGCCAGGAGGCTGCTTATGCGACTGAAGAATCTAATATTGATGCCTATTATGCCGATGCGGATGATATGGCTGGAGTAGCCGTGGCAGAGAGTGAAGAAACAGAAGGTGGAAAAATATCTCAGGGCGACCGTCAGCTTGCCATTAGTGACGACCGGTTTTGTACAAACATTTCCGTTATTCTTGATAACCTATCGTCATCGATATTTCCGATAGGGGATATCACCATTGATTTTGGTACTGGATGTACAGACTCCAGACAGAATGTCCGGAAGGGTAGAATTAAGATTCATTTTGAGGGCCGTAAATTTCGTCCAAACTCGGTGATTTCAATCATGTTTGAGGACTATGAAATAAACGGAGTTAAGCTGAACGGGGTACGAACTTTAACGAATGTACAAAGTAGCACCGTTAACAAACCTCAGTTCCAGGTAGAACTTGAAAACGGATCGGTAGAATGGGATGGTAAAGTTGCCACCCGTGCTCATTGCTTTGTAGGCACATGGGACAGGGGAACCATCCTTGCTCCGGGTGATGATGTTTTAACGATCAGTCAATGCGCGGACGCAGACGAAGCAGCGGAAGGCATAAACCGTAACGGAGTTCATTACAGAATGTTTATCGAGGAAGAACTTGTTTACAAACGGGGTTGTCCGATGGCTGTTTCAGGTGTGAAGAAGTTTGTAGAAGTAAACACCGGTAAAGAAATCATAATTGATTATGGCAGTGGCACTTGTGATGCAGTGATTACCATGACCGTTAATGGTAACATTCACAACGTTCGCGCCCGCAGATAAATAATTCCAAATCATCCAACATTTCTTGTCTTCGTGGCCCGTTGCCTGCATTGCATTCGCCACACCGCTAAAGCTATGCGGCACGCGGTCGGCAAGTAGGTGTGCCACGATCTCCATTTTTACAGCGTACCATGGGGTGCCGGAACAAGGTCCGGCAAGGATGTTCTTTAAATTATTTGTCTTTTGAGGCACCCTCTTTTTTGTTTTCTTTGTAGTTAAATCTCTTGCAGAATGAAACAATACCTTGACCTGATGAAAGACATCCTGGAAACAGGAACCTCTAAAACGGATCGCACAGGAACAGGTACCCGCTCAGTGTTTGGACGTCAGCTAAGGTTTGATCTTGCACAGGGATTTCCGCTGCTGACAACCAAGAAGCTTCATACCCGGTCGATTTTCATCGAGCTGCTCTGGTTTTTAAAAGGCGATACGAACATAAAATATCTCCACGATCATGGCGTAACCATTTGGGACGAATGGGCTGATGAAAACGGAGATCTCGGTCCGGTTTACGGACACCAGTGGAGAAGTTGGCCAACACCTAGTGGACAAACCATTGATCAGATAACAAATGTTCTGAACCAGATTAAACAAAAGCCTGACTCCAGAAGACACATTGTATCAGCGTGGAATCCGGCAGAAGTGGATAAGATGGCTTTACCGCCCTGCCACGCGATGTTCCAGTTTTATGTGGCGGATGGAAAACTTTCCTGTCAGCTTTACCAGCGCAGTGCGGATTATTTTTTAGGCGTTCCGTTCAACATTGCATCGTATGCATTGCTTACGCACATGTTTGCGCAGCAATGCGATTTAAAGCCAGGGGATTTTGTCTGGACTGGGGGGGACGTCCATTTATACACCAATCACATCGAGCAGGCGAAGCTGCAGCTTTCACGCGAGCCGTTTGATTTACCACAGCTTACCATTCGCAGAAAGCCGGCATCCATCTTCGAGTATCAATACGAAGATTTTGAAATCGTTAACTATCAACCCCATCCGGGAATAAAGGCGCCTATTGCTGTATGAGAACTATTCTTCGAATCATGTCTCTCGTTTTGCTTGCGGGCTGTGTGCAAGAGACGTCTGATTCTGAAGAAGCTCATGTAGTCACCATCCATCGTACCGATGGGACGGTTTACTCCGAAGTATCCTATAAAGGAGAAAAGCCCCATGGTCCGTCTAGAATTTATCATCCAAATGGAAAGCTTTACCTGGAGATTGCCTATCGGGATGGAGTAAAGCACGGATCTTCGAAGCAATACTACCAAAATGGCATGCTGTATCTTGAAGCTGATTACGTCAATGGTGTGATGGAAGGCCTGGCTAAAAAATATCATAAAGATGGTAAGCTGAAAGCCGAGATGCTCTTCCGGGACGACTTTCCCTGCGCAGGCCTTAAGGAATATATCCTGAACGGTGACCCGAGACCGCATTACCCTGAAATTATTATTACACCAGAGAGTAAGCTTTTAACAAATAACGAGTACCTGCTGCACGTATCACTCTCCGAACGGGTGCAAGCTGCAACGTTTTTTATTGGACAACTTAACAGCGATTGCCTGCACGATGCATTGCAGGATGTTTCTCTTGACGGCACGGATAAGGGTACGATTAGTATTAACGTGGTGCCGGGAGAGTCCATACGAGGAGTAATCAATATTATTGCGCGAATTGAAACCATTGCCGGTAACATTCTCGTCACACAGCAGACGCATCGGCTTGAAATTGATTTTTCATATTAACTCCCCTGATTCACACTTCATGAAAGTATGGCATCCGTTTGCAATCTTTATCCTGGTACTTGCTTGTACTCCAACGGTTAAAGAAGATATACCAAAAGTCAAGAATGGCATCATTAAAGTTTATCGGGAGGATAAAAGATTGCATAAGGAGCTGGCATATAAAAATGATAGGTTGCACGGATTATCTAAGGTTTACCACCCAAACGGAAAACTTTACCTGGAAACGGAATGGGCTAATGATAAGCGGCACGGGTTAACGAAGCAGTATTATCAGAGTGGCATTTTGTATTCCGAAACTCACTACGACAGTGGAAAGATTACCGGCATTCTGAAAAAATACCACAAAGACGGAAAGCTAAAAGCCGAAATGCCCTATAATAAGGGTATCGAATGTGCCGGCCTTAAGGAATATATTTTGAATGGTAAGCCACGGCCACACTATCCAGCTATTGTAATAACGCCTGAAAATAAAATATTGTCGGAAGGATATTATTATCTTCACTTATCGCTTACCGAGCGGGTTAAAAAAGTTACGTATTACAAGGGCAATCTGAAAGAGAACTGTCTACACAGCGATCTCGAGCGGATTTATGCCGATGGAAAAGACAAGGCTATGTATGTATATACCTTAGGGTATGGTCAGTTTGTAATGGAGCGTGTTAATTTCATTGCCAAAATTGAGACCATTGCAGGCAATGTGTTGGTAGTTCAGAAATCAATGAATGTTGCTGTAGAACGTAAATTCTGATCTTCTTAATTCAGCATTTCTTTTCTCGATCGCAATTCATAACTGTTCGGTGCATAGGTGAGGCCTTTCTCCACAAATGGCCTTGCCTTAGAACGCTGGTTCTTTTTAAAATAATAAACGCAAGCCGCTGAATATGCGCGTCCGATTTCGTATTCAATATCAACGATAGAGGCGTCCGGATTTTTGACCATCAGGTTCTCAAACATAAGCCGGTATTTTTCTCCCTCCGTAACATTTCCGTTTTCGTAGGCAGTCCCAAAGGTTTCCAGCATCATGCTTCCTAATAATTCAAAGAAGTTGTTATCTTTTCTAAGTGCAGGATATGCTTCACCGTACTGTTGTACCTGACTAACGAATGCGGCTTTATCTCGTGCATTTTTCCGCATCATGGTCAGGTTGGTGATAAACAAGTTGCTCATGTCAACGCTGTTAGGTTTAGCGATAAGAGCCTTTTCAAAATATGACGCAGCTTCCGTATACCGTTCCTGATTGTACGCAATCCGTCCGATCTCGTAATTAAAAATGTATGTAAGCTGTTGCTGAATTTCAAGACTATTCACAACATTCATTAAGTCATGGTAAATCTTTTCGTATTTGTCCCGATCGCCATTCTGCATGAAAACGAGTTGTGTAATGCGATAGAACTCACTGGTAATAATGTCAGACGTAATTCCTTCACGTCTGAACTTGCAAAGTTTAATCAAATACTGGGCCTTCTTATTATCACCGTATGTTAGGCTGTTAAAAATTTCAGCTGTTAACGCAAACATGAGATATCTTGATTTTTCATCCGGATAGAGAAAATAATATTTTTCAAACTGCTCAAGCGCCATTTGTTTTTCGCCTTTATCCAGGTACGATAACGCTGAGTTATAATATTGAATTCCTGCAAGTTGAGTGATCGTAATGACTTCGTTATTAAAGAAATGCTTGTCAAACAACTGATCAACCGATTGAGTTTGATATTCTGTGGAGCTGATAAGCTTGTAGTCAGTAAGCTTTTTTACAAATTGTTGCTTAAATGCCTGATCATAGATGCGATAGCCTCCAATGGGAGTGGTCGTTTCAATTTGAATTCTTTCCTGTGCCGGATAAGCAACGAGGTAAACATGCGTTGGACGTTCCTGAATGGCGTAAGGAACTGAAAAACGTTCAAACACAAGACTATAAAGTGCGGTTGCCGTAACACAGTTATAAACTCCATCTTTGAAAATTTGATTAAAAAAACTCAATTCCTCGTATTTGGAGAGAAAGCCCTTATGAACACGCTCATAGAGGAAGCGGGCTTTTTTATCATTCTTTTTTTTATCGTCAACCTCCGTGCTTAGCGCCTGAACGGTTTGGTCAAATTTATTCTTGAAGCCTTTGTATTGAGTCTCTGTTACTGTTGAATCAATCGCCAGGAACAAGGCAAAGTAGTCGGGTTTTTGAGCTGCATACTCCGTAAAAGCTTTACGCTCAAACTCCGAAACATACGTAAGATCAGTTGTGTCAATCTTTAAGCGCTGTTGGGCAATCAGAAAGTTGCTTAGGATAAGCAGCACAAATACCAAAATTCCCCTAACCATAAACCAATTTTACCTTAAAATTAAAGATATTGTGGGCCTTTTGGTATTAAAAGAGGCCTGATCTGTAACAATTCGGGCCTTTCAAGCGACAAATGTTCAACCCGATCCCGCGATGGCCGAAAAAAGCAGCGTTTTTGATATGATTGGACCTGTTATGATAGGTCCATCCAGCTCGCATACTGCGGGCGTGGTGCGTATCGCCCGCGCGGCCTTAAAGTTGCTGGGCGGAATTCCGGAAGACGCGGACATTGTCTTTTACAATTCCTTCGCGCGCACGTATGAAGGTCACGGAAGCGACCGCGCAATCATTGCGGGCTTGCTTGATTATCAGACCGATGATAAACGCATCAAGGATTCTCTTGATCTTGCCAAAGAAAATAAGCTGAAGTATACCTTTAAGTCTATTGGGAATGCTTCTGCGTTGCATCCGAATACAATTCGTTTGAACCTCACGTTAGGTGACAAAAAAATTGAAGTGGTGGGGGAGAGTAAGGGCGGAGGCGTTATCAACATTGCCGAAGTAAACGGGTTTAAGGCTGATTTTAGCGCGAACCTGCACACCCTCATCATTTTTGCAGATGATGTAAAAGGAAGTATTGCTTTTCTCGCCAATGTGCTGGCCCATGACGATTGTAATATTGCCACCATGTCGGTTTCCCGGAAGGGAAAGAATGATTTAGCATGTTTAGTTATAGAAATGGACTCCGGGGTGAAACCTGTAACACTCGCGTACGTTCGGAGTCTAAGCTGGGTGAAGGAAGTTATTGTTTATATACCGGATAAAGATCGTTAAGAAGAAATGAAAAGAATACTCCTCCTGTTTTTCGTTGTATTGCTGAGTTTTAGCTCAATAGCGCAGATAGACACCACCGCCAGAAAATGGACGTTGCGCGAAATCATTGATTATGCCATCGCCCATAACCTTACCGTAAAGCGAAGTACGTATGCCGTTGAAGGAGGGGAAATCAATTTCAGGCAATCCAAGGCGGTAATGCTGCCTAGCGTAAATGCAAGCGGAAGTTATGGTAGTAACTGGGGGCGTACGATTGATCCGACAACAAATAATTTCACCACAAACAGGGTGGAGTCGTCCAACTTAAGTACCAACGGTTCCTTATTACTGTGGAACGGTTTTCGTCTGTTTTATGGTATGAAGCAAAGTGACACCGAACTGGATGCTTTAAATGAGGATATGATTAAAGCAAGAAATGATGTTATTCTGAATGTGATTACCCTTTATTTAAATGTTGTTTTTAATAAAGAGTTGCATGCCGTGGCGCAGTTTCAATTGAGGTCATCTCAGGAGCAATTGGCCCGAACGAAAAGACTATCGGATGCAGGATCCGTTCCCCTATCAGATGTGCTAAACCTGGAAGCTCAGGTGGCTACCAATGAAGTAAATGTCATTCAGCAGGAAAATGCCTTAAATCTCTCCTTACTCCAGCTTAAGCAAGCGCTTCAATTACCATCCTCAACTCCCATGGACGTAGAACTTCCGCAATTGGATATTCAGAATGAATTGGGGGTCAATAAGAGCGCAGAAGAAATATTTGAGATTGCAACGATGTCAATGCCCGAAATAAAAGCAGCAGAATTGAGAAAGAAGAGTTCAGCGTACGCGCTTCGTTCGAGTAAAGGAAGTCTTTATCCGCGCCTGAGTATTAATGGATCATTTTCAACCAACTATTCTGATCAATTCCGGAGATTTTATTCGGATGGAACGTCCACGACTGTCACCCCAATAGTAGGATATGCTCAGGATGGTTTCAATACGCCTGTCTTAGCGCCTAATCCTGTTACCGTTCCAGGAGGTGAGATCAGGGTTCCTGGTATCGGAGATCAATTTCAGGAAAATCGTGGCAGGAATATCGGATTGACGCTGCAAATTCCAATTTTTAACGGACTTTCTGTTCGGTCAAATGTTCAACGAGCCGCTATCAACAAAGAGATAGCTAATATTAACCTTATTGAAATAAAGAATTCGCTCAGGCAAACTGTAGAAACTGCGTATAACAACGCCAACGCTGCAATCAAAACCTATGAATCAACTGAGAAACAAGTTAAAGCCCGTGATGAAGTATTTCGAATGACGAAACAACGGTATGGTGCGGGTGCAGCTAATTTTGTGGACTATCAGATCGCTGAAAATAATCTATTCCAGGCACAGTCAGATTTACTCCGCGCTAAATACGATTTCATTTTCCGAAAGAAGGTGCTTGACTTCTATCAGGGATTACCACTAGGACTTTAATCAGCTAACATACACATCAATGGCAACTCAAAAACGTAAATCAAACAAAAGAATCATATGGATTATTGTTATAGTAGGTATAGCAATGGTCGCCCTTATTATGGTTGGCAAGTCACGAGGCGCGAAAGAACTTGAAGTTGAGCTCGCAAAAGCCAAGCGTGCTACAATTGTGGAAAAGGTTAGCGCATCGGGAACGGTTCAGCCAGTTATAGAGGTAAAAATTGCACCTGAAGTTTCCGGAGAGATTCGTGAGTTGTTGATTGAAGAGGGTGATTCAGTAGGTAAAGGCAAAATGCTTGTCCGAATTCGTCCCGACACCTGGATGTCACAGCTCGACCGTGCTGAGGCATCGTTAAATCAGCAACGCTCAAATTTGGAGTCGTCTAAGGCTTCCCTTTCACGGTCGGAAGCAACCTTTATGCGTGCAGAGCAAGAGTATAAGCGCCAGGATAAACTGTATAAGGAGAGAGTAATCTCTGATGCAGAATGGCAATTGGCCGAGCAGAATTATAAAGTAGCACAGCAGGATTTAAAATCAGCCCAGCAATCCGTTAAGGCATCTGAATTTATTATTAAAAGTGGTGAAGCAACGGTAGAGGAAGCTCGCGAGAATGTTCGTCTTACGAATGTAACGGCACCGATGGATGGAATCGTATCCAAGCTCAGCGTGAAGAAGGGTGAACGTGTATTGGGTACTGCACAAATGCAAGGCACCGAAATGCTTCGCATTGCTGACTTAAGTAAGATGGAAGTTCGGGTTAACGTAAATGAAAACGACATTGTTCGCGTACACCTCAACGATACAACGATGATTGACGTAGATGCATACGCCAATGATGGAAAACAGTTTAAAGGTGTTGTTACCAACATTGCCAATACGGCTAAAGACAAAACATCAGCGGATGCGATTACGGAATTTGAAGTGAGAATTTTGATTTTAAGCTCTTCCTATGGAGATCTTGTAGCGAAAGGAAACCGGTACCCATTCCGTCCGGGTATGACTGCCAGTGTTGAAATCCTAACCAATCGCAAAATTAATGTGCTATCTGTTCCACTGTCAGCGGTAACAACACGTAATCCGGATTCAGAAAATAAACCTGAAGGCGAGCAAGACGGTCCTCCGTCAAACAACAATAACCAGCAAAATAACAGCGGCCAGCAGAAACCGGTTGAGAAAAAGAAGGATAAAGTTGTGGTGTTTGTGAATGAAGGCGGTAAAGCAAAAATGATTGAGGTTAAAACCGGAATCAGCGATTATGACAATATAGAAATACTCTCCGGATTGAGCGACAGCTCTCAAGTGGTAACCGGGCCATTCCTGGTAGTTTCAAAAAGACTGAAGGATGGTGAGCGGATCAGTAGCGCACAGGCTTCTAAAAAGGAAGATGAAAAGCCCGCTGAAAAGAAAGAGTAACAGATAGCTAAAAATATGTTAAGAGCCTTCCCGAAAATTCGGGAGGGCTTTTTTATTTACTGTCAAAAAGTCTTCTGTCTGTTGGTGAACATTGGCCGGTTTTATAAAAGTATTTTTCAAGCACCAGCAACGAAATCAAGTCCTCTTGCTTTGAATGCTTGAACTGATCTATATAATCGTGAGCGTGTTGGATAATTTGCAAAGCCTCTGCGGGATGATCGATGTAGTAGGTTAACCGTTCTTCCAGATCTGAATAATCATCCTTGATTTCAACATAATGCTTGTTGCCCACAAGCGTCCCCTCCATAAACCACGTTTCAAATTTTGGTTTGGGCATCACTGCCAGGGAATTGGATGACATTACCCATTTTAAATTGGTGGCCACATCATTTCCCTCGAGGCAAAGAATAAACTTGTAGTCGAGGTGCTCATCGATGGTCAAGAATTCCCGGATCCAATGTTCATTTTTACCGCGGTTAATCTGACCGAGGTTGCACAGGGGATGATTGAAGTACATATCATAGAACCGGATTCGGTGTTCTCGTTTTACTACACCGCGCCCGACAAGCATGTTCTTTTTATTTTCAAAAGACCGATCGTCTTGTATGAAGTTAAAATGCCTGAGCTTATCAAGATTAAGGATAACTGAATTGGCATTGTCTCCGCTGATGGGCCTGCTTTTAACAAGGGAAGGCTCAGCTGGAACTTTAGTGATGTCTCCAAATAAAAAATGAGCGCTATAATTGGCGTTAAAATACCGGGTGTATTCCTGGGTATCGAAGTAATAGGCTTTTTGCTTTTTCGGTAATGAAAACTTACGTAAGGCAACGGCTGTTGGTGACAATAAATTAACGGTTGAAAGCTTGTTGTAGTAGTTAATCCTGAAACGAATAGTAGACTGCGCATTTTCCGGAAGCGTATTCAAACCGCCAAGTTTCTTTGCTAGTTTGGATCTGTAAAAGGAAGAAGGAACGAGTTGCCAGGCCAGAACCTTAGCGTAGTACAGGAACTTGTTGTTCTTATGCCGGACATCAATTCGTTTGCTGAGAGGCTTCATAGCTTAAGCTGCTAAGATATACTGTTTACCTGAAATTGATGACGGGTCGAGGGTTCGAAATATGAATTTTGAGAGAATGTCCAGAACACCAGACTTTTTAATAAATTTATAAGTTAACTCAATAGTATGGTACAGCACCCTTGGCACGAAGTACGGATTGGCGATCAGGTTCCCCAACGTCTCAATGCAATCATTGAAATTCCAAAGGGCTCACGGGCCAAATATGAAATCGACAAGGAAAGCGGACTGATCAAGCTGGACCGCGTCATCTATGCCTCGATGTATTACCCGTTGAACTATGGATTTATTCCTCAAACACTTGGCGAAGACAAGGATCCGCTTGACATTGTTGTGCTCACGCAGGTTTCGGTTGTTCCGCGTTGCTTGATTCCTTCAAAAGTAATTGGTGTTATGCGCATGATCGATCGGGGTGAAGCAGATGATAAAATTATTGCCGTTGCGGAGCAGGATGCCAGCGTGAGTCACATCCGGGACGTTAGCGAACTGCCGGAATTTTTCAGGATTGAATTAAAGCACTTCTTTGAAAACTACAAAACACTGGAGAACAAGAAGGTTGTTGTAGATGAGTTTTTAGGTGCTGCTCAGGCGTATCCGATTATTGAACGAAGCATTCAATACTACAAGGAAACATTTCCTAAAAAGGCCTAGTCTTCAATCCGGAATAGCTTCTGTGTAAACGCTACCAGCTCCATGAGCCAGGCAATGCCCACGTGCACGATAACACCACCCCAGATTCCGCGGGTTTCGTATGCTACAACTCCTAAGATGTAGCCGCCAAAGATCGAGCTGATGGCTTCACCCATAGGCTTGCCAAAATGAAGAAAGCAATAGACACATGCCATGGGTACTACGGCTCCGCGTCCTAATAGAGAAATCATGCCAATAATCAGGAATCCACGAAAGAAGAATTCAATCGAAACGAAATTAAGCGCGTATGAAATTTCATACCCGGCAACGATAACCCACTCGGGCACGCCAAGCTGAAGATACGCGCGCGAAGCTTCATACATCGGATATTGATCTAAGAAGCTTGGCAGGAATGAAGCAGCTACAATCAGCGGAAGCATAATCGCCAGCATCGTGAAGTAAGGCCTGACATCAAATTTTTTAGGCGCCAAACCATAAAGATGCTTTTCGGTGCGTTCGTAAAGCCCGTACAGCAAAAAGAAGGGTAGGATCATCGTAAGAATCCCTAACAGGTTGTTTGAGATTTTCGAAACCCACCTAAACATTTTGGGCTGAAAGAACTCATGCGCAAATTCGTCAATAAAAAACGCACAACGGTCAAAGCTTAAAAACGCAAGCGCGATTACGCTCTTTATCCAAAATTCGGGCGAGGATAAAAACATTCTGTTTTTAGAAAAGAACGCGTAGGCCAGAACCGGAATGAGGTAAGCAAACAGATTAGTCAGGAAGTAGTAAAGAAACTTAGTGAAGCCCTCCTGATAATCAAGAAAGCTGTCTTCAAAATCGACCTTATAATTGTAGTAAATGCATCCGGTCAGAAAAATAGCGATGAATCCATAGTAAAATGGATTAAAGTCAACAATAAGATGCAGCTTTAAAAAGCCCCAGATTTTTCTCATGCCCAGGTGCTAAGGTGCTGATAAACTTTATGAATGGGTAATCCCATTACATTGAAATAGGAGCCCGTAATTTGTTCAATGGCTACCATGCCGATCCAATCCTGCGCACCATACGCTCCCGCTTTATCATACGGCTTGTAAGTATCTACGTAGAATTCAATTTCAGCTTGTGTAAGGGTTTTGAATGTTACTTCAGTTGTATCGTCAAAGCTTTCTTCCCTTTCGGATGAAAGAATGCAAACACCCGTCATGACAAGATGCGTTTTACCGCTTAGTACACGCAGCATGCTTATTGCTTCATTCCGATCTTGTGGCTTATTGAGAATGTAATTGTTGATAATCACGACTGTATCCGCAGTAACAACAACCTGGTCTTTGATGGTAGTCCGAAAGAACTCCGCCTTTTTAACGGCCAGATATTTTGCCACGTGCTCAACCGGCAGCTCATGCGGGAACGCTTCATCTACATCAGGCTTTTCAACGGTAAACGTAAAACTGGCTTCACGCATCAGGAATTGCCTGCGCGGAGAGCTAGATCCAAGAATAAGCGGGCGAGTAAAATTCATTTTCTTTTATCGAGCTGAATAAAAATCCGCAGATAACCTTTGGATAAAAATACGTTGATTTCTGCGGCATTGTCGCACCACTGTGACAAACATTTTTAACATCTTCAATGGAGACCTCATTGGTAATGATGGCCAGCTGAGCTTCATCTTTTGAAACGCGTTTCAAACAATCTGAAAAGCTTCGGTCGAAGAAAATATTTTCTGACTGACGTTGCTCTTTCCCGGGAATGCCCAACGCTTTCTCAATGATGAAATAGTGCATTACCGTTAGATCCAGCTTTCTGACGACTTCGGGAAAATGCCAGGTCATGGAGGTCAATGCTTCCGGCTTTAGCCGGAGCTTATATGCATTCTCTTTAAACATTAACCCAAAAGCCCACGGTTTGCCTGCAATGATCTCATGTAACGTATCTGCATCGTCTACCGGCTTGATGATAAAATCCGGAGCCAGTTTTTTCAGGATGGTTTCCTCGTCAAAGTTTGGAAGGTCCTTAATCAGCCGATGCGTTGGAAGAATTCTCAGATCATCCGCTTCCGTATTGGTTAAGTACATCAGGTGAAAATTATAACCCTCTTTACCGCTATGATTGGGATTTGCGTTGCGCTGCTGATCCATGTAAACCAATGAACCTTCGTAGCGGTGATGCCCGTCTGCAAGAATCACTTGTTTAGACGCAAGAACATCCATGAATTTCTGAACAATTTTAGCATCGTGGATCACGGCCAAAACATCCCTAACACCCTGATAATCTTCTGCTTCATAGATCGGTGTACGAATAACTTCGTCCATGTACTTTTCCAGTTCAAACGAAGCGTCCGTGTAGAGACCGTGTGTTGGACTAACATTTAATTCTGTTTTCTCCAATAACTCAATCCGGTCGTTAACGGATTTTGGTATGGTGTTCTCATGACGCAGGATGACATCATCTTCCCAATGATGCACCCGGATGTTGCACACAAATCCTTTGCGGCAGAATTCTTTTGACGATCCGTGGAGTGTAAAGTATTGATAATACACATAGATCGCGGGCAACCTGTCTTGCATAATAACGCCCAATGATTTCCACTGGTCGAGAAGGGAGGCTGCTTTGCTGGCTG
>Ga0075156_10000564_pt1 | contig 19107 bp, 11 predicted proteins | sample JI81AbrownDNA_FD_70966 | JGI IMG/M metagenome (GOLD analysis project Ga0075156, IMG submission 70966) | Wastewater effluent complex algal communities from Wisconsin, to seasonally profile nutrient transformation and Carbon sequestration -... | ecosystem: Engineered > WWTP > Effluent > Algae...
CAGCTCAAGACCTTCTGGCGCATGTACTGGCGCTACTTCGAGTGCGAGCTCTATGGCCTGCCCTGCTACGTCAAGCCTGCCTGCGCGGATCACGCTGAATGATCGCCGGGTATCCGGCCAGCGGGCTGAGAGCCGTCTTCGAGATGCTCGCCCGGGCCGACGCCGATCACAGCGATGACGGCATGGTCGCGCTCATTCCCCGCGCCGTCGACCTCGCACCCTTCCTGGTTCCGGGTGGCGAGCCGCTGGAAGAAATGCACGTCACCATCCAGTACTTCTCTGACATCGCCAGTATCGATCCCACCCGATTGATCCGCCGCCTCGATGAGCTCTCCAGCATGACCCCGGCCATCCAGGCCCGTGTCATGGGGCACGCCACCTTCAACCCCGACGGCGGCCCAGACGGCACCATGGACCCCTGCGCGGTGTATCTGGTCAGCGACTCCAAGGATCTGGAGGACCTGTCCTACCTGATCCGCAGCGAGTTCCCCTCACCCAAGGCACACGCCCCGTGGCTGGCCCACATGACCGCCGGGTACGGCATCGACGCCTCGGCACTGCGCGCGGTCGGCCCGCTGGTCTTCGACCGGATTCGGCTGGCGCTCGGGGACGACTTCCAGGACTTCCCCCTGTTGACCTGACCCCTGTCGTTTTCCTCTAGTGGCTACAGAAGAGATAGACCACTCTGAGGAGGACAAGCGCGTGAGCGAAATGGTTCAGACTCCCCGTGGCGCGGGAACGATTGTTGAATCTGACACCGTGCGGGGCCGGACCAGCCATCTTGTGGCCGGTATCGGCTTCAAGCAGTGGTTCCCCGAGACTCAGGTCCGGGTCGCTTCCCTCGAAGACGGATACATGCCGATCCCCGAGGATGAGTTCCCGGGCAACCCTTACGGCGAGGCCTTGCCCGCAATGCCCCCGGAGGGCATGGATCCCGAGATGGAGCCCGGGATGGAGATGGGCGGTCCCGAAGAGGGCATCGGTGACATCCTGGACGGGCTGAGTGAGTTCGCTGCCACCGGCGAGCTCTCGCCCGAGGACCAGATCCAGTACTCCGGCAGTCCCGACGAGGGGCCGATCTATGCCAGTCGCGACGCTGACGGCTACTTCCTGGGCGGCCCCGGCGACCACGTGGACGATTCCAACTCGGTGCGTCTGCCCTACAACCCGGATCCTCAGCATGACGCCACCTACTCGACGCCGGACGCCTCGTGGGGCCCGGGCGAATACACCATCGATGCCGACGAGCGCCTGCACCCGTCCAACTCGCTGACCCTCAACGACGTTCCGCACTCCGAGGCAGGCGACGAACCGGGTCCGGCCAATCACCTGTTCGCCGCCCAGCAGTGCGAGTTCTGCGGCCAGCCCGGCCACAGCTGGGAGGTGCACCCCGAGGCGCACGCCGACGTCGCCGCCTGGGATCGCGAGCGGGCCGGACTGGAGGAGCCTTTCGGCCAGCACTTCCCGCAGGCTGCGCTATCCGATCGCGAGGCCGCCCTGCGCCTGTACGGACCCGCCCCCAAGCTCGGCAGCAAGTACGCCACCCCGCTGCTGTACCAGGCTGCCGACCACTTCAACGATCCCGTGCAGATGTTCCGCGACGACAGCCACGGCTTCATCGAGCGCCGGGGCTCCAATTACTCCGAGAACGATGCCGAGCTCGACCGGTACGCCGCGCTGTTGGACTCCGATCGCACCATTCGCACTGCCGCGTGGAACGACGTACAGCGCAAGGCCAAGCGCCTGCGTCGCGAGGGCAAGGTGGCGGTCAAGGACATCGGCCCGGATCGGATCTACGCCACCGTCCAGGGCGACACCGGCACCTACGAGACCATGATCACCAAGGGTTCCAGCCTGGGCGGCTATGACGCCTATGGGCCCCACGGCGGACAACAGGTCGGCAACTGGCACTGCTCCTGCAAGTGGGGCAACTGGGCCTTCAAGCGGCGATTCACCTTCATCGGTCGACTGTGCAGCCACGGCCTGGCCAGCTACTGGGAGATGCAGGCCGCCCACAACACCGATGACCGGTACGTCGACAAGCGGCGGAACAAGGTCAAGACCAAGCGTGCCTGGGTGGCCGACGCCGACGATCGGCCCGTGCACCGAGATCGTGGGCTGGGCGAGATCATCGATCACTACGGGCCCCACGACAAGATCGATCGCGAGCAGGAGTTCGATCGTCGGACCGACCTGGCTCAGGAATATGCCGAGGCCACCGATCTGCCGGGCGACGCCGACGACGTGCCCCTGGGCTACTACGCCCGTCGGACGGCTGACTTCCTGCGCACTACTCCGAGGGGGATGGTGCCCCAGCTCAATCACATCCCCCGGGAGAGGGAGCACAGCACCGTGGATGTCACTTCACTGGACGACACCGACATGCTGGGGGCAGCCGCAGAAGGCACAGAGCGCGAGGCCGCCATGCTCGTCGGCCGCCGTGTCGTGGCCTGGATCGTGGATGAGGTGCTGCCCCAGTTCGAGGAATGGTACAAGCGCAACCACGGTCGCCAGCTCGACCAGGCCCGGCCCACCGAAGCCAGCCAGGCTGCTGCGGAGTTCGCTCACGAGGTCGGTCTGGACCAGGCCACCACCGAGATGCTGCAGGAGTTCATCAACCAGGACTTCGGACCCGAGGACATGGAGGACGAAGAGCCGACGGAGGAGATCAAGCACTTCACCGCCGCCGCCGGTCGCTATCTGTTGCTCTCGGCGCGCACCGCTGCCCCGTACGACCCGATGGACCTGCTCAATCCGAGTCCGACGGCAGGCGAGTACGACTCCCAGAACCCGATGCTCGTCCCCTTCAATGGGCTGCAGACGGGCAACCCGATGACCGACCCGCTCACCGGCCCGGGAGCGGGCTACGCGGCGGACTCCCCCGGCGGCACAGGGCTGCCCTGGATCCAGGATGGCGCGGGAGGCGGTGCCCCGGAGATTGGACTCAACACCAACCCCGGCGGCACGACACAGGCCCCTGCCAACCCCGGGACGACTCAGGCAGCCCCTGAGGTTGACCTGGCAGCTGCTGAGACCGATACCGCCGGAGGCGGCTCTACCTACACCGTCAAGCCTGGGGACACCTTGTCCGACATCGCCGCAGAGAATGGGCTCGGCAGCGACTGGCAGAGTCTCTATGACACCAACAGGGATGTTGTCGGCGACGACGCGGACCTGATTCTCCCCGGCCAGGAACTGACCTTGCCGGGAGGGGAGCACGACGGCACCGGTGCGGCACCGGGCCCGTCGACCGCCCCCGTTCAAGGCCCGGGGCTCAATGGCGATGCCCCGGCAGCCCCGACATCGACAGCACCGGAGGGTGCGGCGACGGATGTGACGTCGTTGGCTGGCGGTGGGTCCGGTGGCAGCAGCGGGGCTCCCAGCGTGCCAGACCTCATCATGCCCACGGGCCCGTCGACCAATACCAGCACCGAGCTCACCGGATCGCATCACCTGGCCAGCGACGAATCGCTGATCAATCACCTGCGCGACCTGTCATCGCGGGGCGTGGAGGCCAAGGACTACGGCAGCATGGCCCAGCGCAACAGCGACGTCCGCAAGACCGTGGACGAGTTGCGTGATCGGGGCTATGACGCCAATCAGCTGGTGGCCGCCATCAGCCGGACGGCGGCTCCGACAGTCATGCCCGCCTCGGGCGGCTACGCCACGATCCCCGCCGACAACGGCGGCGAGAGCGAGAGCGTGAGCGGCGGCAGCCAGACAGATCCGGAAGCCAGCCAGGTCCAGTCCCCGACTGATCAGGCGGCCACCGGTGGCGCGCCCGATCTGGGTGGTATCGGGGCCGACTTCATGCAGATGCTGCCGGGCCTGGCTTCGGGTATCGGGGGCGGCATCGGTGCGATCGGCGACGCGCTCTCGGGCATGGGCGGCGGTGCCGCAGGCCTGGGTGGGCTGGCGTCCGGCGTTGGCGGCGCGCTGTCCGGGATCCTCGGAGCCAAGTTCGCCGACGGCGAGAGCGACGAGCCCCTGCTCGGATACAACCCGCCAGAGGGCACTCAGGTGCCCACGGGATTTGCGGGGTCCGGCCCCGACAAGCAGAGCTGGGCGTCGAGCTCGGAGGACTACGTCGAGGAGTACGAGTCCGACTTGCGCGAAGACATCGACAGCTTCGACGGCAACATCACGCGCTACTCGGCATTCGATGCCGCCATGCGCCAGGCCAGTGCCTTCGATGACTACGCCAACTGGGCATATGCCAAGTCTGGCGGATCTCAGGACGCCAGCGACTGGGATTCGGTCGAGGCATTCCTGTCCGAGTCCGAAGGCCGCCAGGATGGAGTGACCAGCCTGGAGCCCGCACGGGACCTGATCAAAAACCACCTGGAGTTCCGCGCCAGCCGCCAGCCCTACTACGCGGCAGGCAACTCCGGCTACTTCGGTGTCGGTGCACAGCCCGGGTACCCGAGTGCGGACGGCCTGTCCCACTCCAATGGAGCGGCCAACCTCAAGGGTGTCACCAAGCCCAAGAAGATCAAGCCGCCGAAGCCGCCCGCCCTACATCAGGCACCGCCGCAGCCCGCGCAACTCTTCCAGCCGCCGCCGCAGGGTGGCGCACCGCTGGCTCAGCCGCGCCAGCCCATGGTGCAAGGCCCCGGAGGCAGTGGTGTCAACGCGCTCGGCAAGCCGAAGCGCACCGAGGGCGGCATCGCTCGCCAGGGCCAGCAGCTCCAGGCTGGTGTGCTCAACTCCGCGTTCGGCGAGATGGGCGTACCCGACCCCGGCATGGTCGCGGCCTACGGCCACGAGCCCCAGTACCACGAGGCCGGGGCGTTCCCGACCGTCATGGGTGGTGGGCAGCCGGGCTACTCCGGTGTGCCGGACTACCAGCCACCGAACCCGACACAGCACCTCGGTGGATTCGGCTGGGACCCGCTGCCCGGGCAGAACGGTGCACCCAACGAGGTGCCGCTGGTGCGCCAGGCCGGACCGGTGGATGCTTTCGGCTCCAAGATGCTGGCCGCGCACATGGGCACTGCTGCACCCCAGCAGCAGGACGGCCAGTACTACCAGCCGGTCGTGCAGCAACACATCGCCCACGACCAGCAGGCCGCACAGGCCATGGGCGAGTACCGCACCCCGCATGTGGCCAGCTACGGGCAGACCAATGACGCCTCCGACGTCGTGCGCCAGTTCCAGGCGCAAATGGGCGGGGGCTGGATGTCGGACTACCAGCCGACGGGTCCAGGCGGTGGCTACGGCATGGGCATGCCCGACAACGCGCGTACCGCAGGCCGGGTGTACAGCTTGGCCGAGCAGGCCGCGCTGGAACAGGAGCAGCACCTCCACGGGGCGCGCAACCTGGGCGAGCTCGACCTGAGGGGCACCCACTACCTCGGTGAGGCGTAGGGGCGTCGATGAGCTTCTTCAAGACACTCGACGGTGAGCTGAAGCGCAACGTCAGCAAGCAGGCACTGAACCGCAAGATCCGTCAGGCTCGCGCGGAGCCGACCGGCGCGGTCGTGAAGGCCGACAATGGCGACGACTTCACGATGAAGAACGGTTTCCTGTACACGGTGGTGCGCGCCATCACCGCACGGGTCAACCAGAACTTCGATGGTTGGCCACCCGAAGAACTGAAGAGCGCCGCGCACACGTTCGTGGGCAAGCCGGTCTTCGTCAACCACCAGAACTCCGATCCCAACAAGGCCCGGGGGCGGGTGGTGGCCGCGCGCTACTTCGAGAACGGTGCCGATAAGGGCATCGAGTGCATCATGGAGGTCGACGCCGAACGCTTTCCCAAGCTCGCCCACGAGATCCGCTCTGGCGGCCTGGACTCGGTGTCCATGGGCGCGGAAGCCGGATTCACCATCTGCTCGATGTGCGGCAATAAGGCCGTGGACACCCACGACATGTGCGACCACGTGAAGTTCCACAAGGGCGAGCACCTGATGAAGAACGGCAGCGCCCAGCTGGTCTACGAGACCTGCCACAAGCTCGGGTTTTTCGAGCTGTCCTACGTTTTCGATCCCGCCGACGAGACTGCCGTGGTCTCCAAGGTCATCCAGGCCTCCGTGCCTCAGCCGAAGGTGGCGAACGTGAGCGACTTCGCGCGACTGCTCAAGCAGGCCGAGGCAGGTGACCTCGATCTCGCGGGGGACGCGGGCCAGATCGGCGGGGCCCCGGACGAGTTCGCCGTCAAGGACTTCGCCCAGGGACTGCCCACCGGTGGCGGTGGCGGCATGCGAGGAATACAGACGCCGGGATCCGGCCCTGTCGCACAGCAGGGCCAGGGCATCAATGCCTTCGGCGACGCACTGGAGGGCCAGCGCTCCGATTCCTCCGGTGCCCCTGCCGGTCTGGCCGGGGCCGACAACCAGGATCTCTATGGACCCGACAGCTTCCTGGGCAGTCCCAATAGCCCCGGCTATTCGCCGAACATGATCCCTAGCACCGAACTTCGCCCGTCCACGGCTCCGTCGGGCACGCTGGTCGCCCCGCCGCGATCGCTGATGGATGGCGGCTTCGGGGAGGCGATGGGCTTGGAGCCACCCGCGTCGACCTCGCCCCAGCCCTTCCAGGCCTCGGTGCTGGGCATCATCCGCCAGGCCTACGGCGAGGTGGAGGCACCGGAGTCCGTGGATACCTTGCGCCAGGAGGAGCCTGGATCCGAGGAGGACTTCCACTCCTACGTGGAGACCCCCGCCGAGCTGCGCGACCCCAACCTTGACCGGACCCAGCAACTGGACCGGGAGCAAGAGGCGGAAGGCCTGGATCAGGGCCGGAACGTCGAGAATGTGGAGGGCTGGGAAGCCCCGGACCACGCCATGAATGAGCAGCGGATGCAACAGCAGCCGTCTCTGCGGCCCGAGGACGAGTTCCTCATGGCCATGCTCTCTTACCCCACCCCTGTGAATGCGGGTGGTTCCAGGATGAATGAAGGAAGGACTAGGGAGGACAACACCATGGGACGTAGCCGGAACAGCCTGGCCTCGCGTGGCAAGGTCGCCACCGCCGGTCGGCAGACCCATCGCAAGCAGGCTGAGGGGCCGCTGACCGATGGTGGAGATCACAGTGTCGACGGCCAGTCCGTCCGCGAACCGAGCGAGGACGAGTTCCTCACCCAGACCCCCACGGAGGAAGCGGTCGAGACCGCCGCCGACGGCCCCATCAGCAACACCGAGAACAACCTGGTGGCGCGGATGAAGCACACCCAGCAGCAGCTGCTGCGCGATGCCGCTCGGTATCAGCAGATGCAGGCCGACAAGCGCCAGGCCGGAGAAGACCCCGCTGTCCCCGGTGCGGCAGCGGCTTCCGGTGCGGTGTCCCTCCCCGGCGGCGCACAGCCAAACGTCGACCTCGGTCACGGCGAGCCCGCCAACTACGGCACCTACCCCGAGGTGCTCAGCAACAAGCGCACAGCGGCCATCGCTCAAAAGATCGCGTGGATGAAGCAGCGCTTGGGGCGCGAGCTCACCGCCGAGGAAGCCGCCACGGTGGCCACTTCGGTGCCGGAGACCGCCGACGTCGTCAACCCGCCACTGTCGGGCACCGACGACCAGAGTCTCAAGGGCAGCGACTTTCAGCCCGCCGACCCCAACGCCGGTGTGCGCGAGACCCAGCCCCAGGACTCCAAGCAGTCCTCCCGGGTGTGGGCGGCATTCGACCACTACCTGCAGAAGCAGACCGGTAAGACCGCGCGCCAGCACGGCTTCCAGCGTCAGGCCGCCGTCCTGCGAGAGGCCAAGCGTTTCGCCCAGGCGAACCGCTTCGACCCCGAGGCGTACTTCCCGCACCTGGGAAATGTGCTCTCCCAGATCCAAAAGGATGAGAACCACCGGAGGGCCAACATGAACCGTCGTCACGCCGACACCTCGCTGGATGTTGCAGCGCCGGGTGGACGCATCGACGTGGAGGCCCCGACCTCGAACACCACCGACGCAGAGGCTCAGGCGTCGCAGTTCGCGATCGATGAGTTCGGACGTAATGCCGGAGACGGCATCTCCGACCCCGACCTGTCCACCGATTACGTGACGTGGGCACCGGGCGAGGGAAAGAAGGAGGGCGGCTTCAAGCGCGCCTCCACCGCAGACGCCGTACGTGCGGCGGATCTGTTCGTGGAGGCGGGTCTGCGCGCCCCAGAAGACCGGTACAACCTGATCGCCCAGCATGAGGTCATGCGGGCGGGCCAGGTCGCCGATCGGATCGCGATGTGCGAGGGATTCATCGCGGTCCGGCAACACGATATGCAGCGTTCTGCATCTCGACAGCGCTTGGCTGCCAGCGGTGTTACTCGCGGGTCGGCGCGGCAGGTGCCTCCGGGCTTCGGTAACGGGCGAGTGGCCCGGACCGCAGGTCGGCACACCTCTGCTCTGGAAGACCAGAGCACTGACGGCCTGCTCTTCATGTAAGCCGTTGGCCCCCAACCAAACCCGTTTGAGTATTCCCTGAAAGGAGGGAGACACCAATGTTCTATGTAACCCCGGACAATCCGGGCCAGAAGCGGACCATCCGCGAGATCTACTCGCGGACCCAGGCCACCCCGTGGGCGTGCAAGCTCGACCCCGCGTGGGACAAGTCCAAGGACATCTTCCCCGGCTCGGTCATGGCCCGCACCACCCGCGAACAGGTCACCCTGTTCACCGGTGCCACCAACCAGACCCCGATCGGGCTGTCCGCTCTGTGGCTCGCGCCGCAGTACGGCATCGATGAGTGCACCGCGACCGGCACCAACGAGTTCGCGGTCTGGCTCTTCGACGCACAGGGCTTCTTCGAGATCCTGGCTCCCGCGTTCGACACCACGGCCAACTGGACGCTGCTGACTGACGGCTCACGCCAGATGCTCACCGGCAACGCCAACGGCCAGCTGACCCCCGCCGGGGTCAACCACGCCAACGTGATCGCCGAGCTCATGGACGTCACCGGCACCGACAAGATCCTCATCCGTGGTAACCGTCTCGACCTGGCTACCACCGTGACCGTGGCGGGAGGTGCCTAAGTCATGACCACAGCACTGCCAGTAGCAGTCAACTCCGGCCTGGGACGGTTCTCCCGCTCCTCGGAGGACTACGCAGCCGAGATCGTCGCCAGCCAGCAGCGCATGGGCGGACGGGTCCTCTCGGCGGTGGAGAAGCAGGCCAAGCTCGCTCACATCCTGAGCGACAAGGTCGGCGGCATCCAGCGCCTGGGCCAGTCCATGATCGGCCCGATCCAGCTGCAGCTGCGGTACCAGGGCATCCTGCGTAACGTCCTGCTGGAAGACACCCTGACCCCAGGCGTGCCGATCCAGTACGACGTGCTGGACGACCTGGGCCAGGCCTACCAGATGCACGGCACCGAGGGCGAAGTGAAGATCACTCCGTTCGAGGGCAAGCGCATGGAGGTCGCGCTCTTCCGCATCGCTTCGTTCCCGCAGATCAAGAAGGAAGATCTGTACTACCTGCGCTCCAATATCGTGGAGTACACGCAGGACATGACGAAGCAGGCCATCATGCGGGCCGAGGACACGCGCCTCATCACCCTCATCGAGGCCGCAGCGGTGGACTACCGCGCAGTCGACGCGACGGCGAACCCGTCGACCGGCTCGCTGCCCAACGAGATCACCATCGCCGGACAGCACCTGATGCCCGACGATCTCTACACCGCCGTCACCTACACCGACCAGCGCCAGCTGGATTCGTCTCGCCTCCTGTGCAACCCGCAGGAGTACCGGGACTTCTACCGGTGGGACATCCAGACCACGGGCTGGGCGTTCAAGGACTCGGTGGTCGCGGGCGAGCGCATCGTCCAGTTCGGCGAGTTCCAGATCGGCAAGTCGATCATCATCCCGCGTGGCACGGTGTACCTGACCCCGGACCCCAACTTCCTGGGCGTCTTCCCGGTCATGTACTCGCTGGATGTCGAGGAAAACCCCATGGTGGAGCGCTTCCACAAGGGCTGGGTCATGGATGAGTTGGTCGGAATGGCGATCCTTAACCCGAGGGGCATCGTCATCCTTAGGAAGTCCTGATAACCGTAGACCCATACGGTATCTCTTCCTGAAGCTACAGGCAGGGGCCCTCTTCCGCAAGGGAGGGGGCCTTTGTCGCGTCATGGGGTATCCTTATGTTGTGAGCGAATGTGTGCAGTGTGGGAAAGAGTTCGAGCAGCCCAACAAGTACCGCGAGAGCAAGACCTGTTCTCGCGAATGTCGCTATGCGCTGTCTGCACGAAGCAATCGCCAGACCCAAGGCGCGCAGTACCTTGATCGGGAATGCCCTCAGTGCGGCAAGGCATTCGACGGCAAGACCACGCACTGTTCGCGCGAGTGTTCGAACAAGGCGCGCTCAGGCGACAAGCATCCGGCAGTGCTTGCCGCTCAAGAAGGTCGCAACAGGCCATGCAAGGTCTGCGGTGAGCCCACCCAACACAGTCAGCGCGATACTTGCCCGGATCACCGGCGTGGTTGGCAGAAACAGGAGCTGGCGACATGTCCGTGCGGGCAACCCGCCGCCAACATCCGGTCGAAGTATTGCTCGGACGAACACCGCAAGAAGTGGGGAAAGAAACCCCCGGCCAAGATGGTCACCAAAATCTGCCTCGGTTGCGGTGAAGAGTTCACCCGACCCCACTACTTCCCCGGGAAGCTCAAATACTGCTCCAACAAGTGCGCTCACACCGAGGTCAAGAAGGTGCGAGACAAGTACATCGCCGATCTCCCCGAAGGTGCGGTCGTCTTCAAATCGATGTGGGAGATCCGCTTCGTCGCCGCCTGTGCCCGCCTGGGCGTCGACTGGCGGCGCTACGACGGACCGGACGTCGAGACCTCTCAGGGCACCTACCGACCTGACTTCATTGTCGGACCCAACGATCTCATCATCGAAGTGAAGGGCTGGGAGGATCGCCCCGGCACCCCAGAGAAATTGCTCGAATCTGGGGTGCTGGTGATTGGTAAGACTCACCTGGAAGTGCTGGAGGGGTGCAGTTACGTCGACACCTTCTGGAGAGCCTTGGAGATGCTTCAGGCCGACACAGAAAGAGTGTGAGGGCAAAACCCCTGTTCGATCCCCTGCGCCGACGCACAAAGAGTGTGAGGCGCATTCAGACCGCGAGGGAACAGCACGCTCTGCGGATGATGTTCGTCGCCGATCTCGACGCCGCCGCAGCGGGCCTGGGCGTTGGTGGCGGCGACTCCTGCGATCCGACCACCCAGGACTGCTCGACCACCAACGGCGGGGACAAGGCGGCGACCCCGACAGTGAAAGCTGACGGACATGAGGGTGCTGGGACTGAGCCGACCCAGGGGTCGAATGCCGAGGGCTTTTACGACCGCAGGCCGACGCCGAGCGTCGGCGGGGGTAGCGCGGGGGCCATGAGCTCGCCGGGCGTCGGTGGGGCTGCTGGCGGGCCATCCAGCCCCATCCAGTACGACGTGGACGCAGGCGTGGAGCAGTGGCGTCAGAACGTCGAGATCGGGCTGGAGCGCAACGGTCTACCCACCTCGCTGGCCGACCAGGTGCTCTACCAGATGCAGACCGAGTCCTCGGGTAATCCCAACGCGATCAACAACTGGGACTCCAATGCCCAGAAGGGCACGCCGTCCGGCGGCCTACTGCAGACGATTGGACCCACCTACGACGCCTACAAGCTGCCCGGCGCGGGCAACGACATGTTCGATCCCCAGGACAACATCGACGCCGCCATCAACTACGCCCAGGAGCGCTACGGGCCCACGCTGATGAACGAGAACGGCGGCATGGGCTCAGGCCGGGGCTACTAGTCCTGTCACCCGGTCTGCGCCGACACAGAAGAGATGAAGCCACCGAGCCCAACCAGGAGATGTCATGGCCTACTACGCCAAGCTGTTCAACAACATCGGTTCGATCAGCGCGACGTACAAGAACGCTGACGGGGCCGACGAGACGGTCGTCATCAGGGGCGGCGGCGCGGTGACGCTCGTGCCCTTCCAGGTGCTTTCGCTGCCCGGCGTGGTGGCCGCGCACGTCGCAGGCAACCTGAAGGTCTACTCCGACCAGGCCGCCACCGCCGAGATCACCACGCTGCCCAACAGCACGGTCTCCCCGGCCACCACCACGGTGGCGGGCGTCGTGAAGCGGACCCCGGCCATCGCCGACCTGGCGGGCGGTGCGGATCTGCCCACGACGGTCACCAAGGTGAACGCACTGCTGGCCGCGCTGCGCACCGCTGGCGTCGTCACCCCGTAACCACCGTCCCTTCGAGCCTTCGGAAGGGGAGGAATGGCCGACATCCAGCGTCACGGCGGACCCTTCGGGCCAGCGCGGTTTCCCTACACATCGCCTGTCCCCGAGGGGCAGGAGCCGCGTCCCAGCGCGTTCGGTCCATGGGACGGCTATGGCGGGGCGATGGGGTTCATCGATTCCCAGGAACCGAGAACGCCGGACTACCAGGAGGCGGTCGACGCCGTCTCCGACACTCTGGAGCCCCGAGACTTCACCGACAAGCGGTTCGAGCAGGTCATCAAGGACATGGGCGCAGCCCATGGCATTCCTGCCGAAAACGCCTGGTGGGACGTCATGGACGACCCCGAGGGGCACGCCAAGGGCTGGATGGAGCTGCACGGCAATCCCGGGCAGATCCCCTACAACTGGGCATACAGCCAGGCTGCGCCCTTCAGCGACGGCTTCAATGAGCAGCAGCGCAACTATGAGCGTGTCAATGGCCCCCGCCCGTACGACTCCCTGGTCGACGGCCCCATAGACCCGTCGGACCTGCATCTTTATGTGGGTCGTGTGGCCGTCGAGCACGACATGGACATGGAGCGTCAGGTCTCCACTGCCAAGGCCCGCGCGAACGAAGCACGCCGACGCGGCGACGCCGAGCTTGCCGACTACATCGAGGGCTTGATCGAGGTCATGCAGGCCGACGCCGCTACAGGTCGACCCGAAGCGTTCAAGCAGACCTATTGGCCGATGGTCCAGGAGGAGTTCGGCGACGAGCGCGCGGGCGGGCCCAACGGCTACATCACCGGCGCGCACCCTCGCGCCCAGGAATACAAGGACTCCTTCCTCCCTCGCAACTGGGGCAGCACCCCCGAGGTCCCCGAAGAGCCGATGTACCGGCTCATGCCCGGATACCGTCCTGAGGTCGATGATCCGACGCCCCCGCCCTACGAACCCGACCGTGCCTTCGTTTACGACAGCCGGGAAGTCCTTCCGCCGGACATGCCGCACGACATCGCCGAACAGCGGTTCAGGGACCAACTGGAGTTCCAGCGCGCATTGCCTGAGTACGACGACATGAGCTGGGGCACCGATCTGGACTACGCCGACGACCTGCAGGACTTGCAGCGCCCGTCACGTGTGGCCTTCCAGGGCAGTCCCGGCGACGCCCCGGTGCCCGAAGTCGACTGGGGCCCGATGATGGACTCGGTCCGGGAGACGGGCGGCTACACCCTCGACGGCCCGGACTCCGGCTACATGATCAGTTTGCCGGGCACCGAAGAGCGTCGCCCCACGGAAAGCGTGTCCCCGCAGACCGAGGGCGACTACCTCAAGCGTCACTGGGACAAGCTGCTGGAAGACCCCGATCTGTCGCAGGGCGGGTGGGACTCCGGGGGCACCTTCTACACCGACCTCTCCCGTAACGACGAGGATCTGTATCGCACCATCGGTGACGCCGTAAGTACTGACCAGCTGGGCATCTATGACCTCAACCAGGGCCAGACGATCGACACCTACGACAACGACGACACCGATCGCGACGACTACAACCCGTTGATGGTCAGTCCTAGCCCCGTCGTCATGTTCGGCAGTCACCAGGGTGGCATGCCGAATCACCCGGGCAAGACCACCCAGGAACGCCGCGACATGTGGCATAACCTGGGCCGGAACATGCTCGCCGACGTCGATGTCAACGGCTTCGGCCATACTCCGGGCGAACAGTACATGCGCGATGCCTCCGGGCACAATGGATCCCATGTTCGTGAAGGCGCACACCGATTGGTCGCTGGAGGAGACCTGGCTTTCAGTCAGGCGTTGGCCGAACTACGAGGTGTCGAACAACGCCAGGGTGCGCAACGCCTACACGGGTCGCGTCTTGCGGGCCCAGCTACGCGGCAACCAGGGCAAGAAGTACCACTGCGTCACGCTGGGCAGGGTCTCGTACAAGATCGCGGAGTTGATGCTGGAAGCGTTTGTGGAGCCCAGACCGCCGGGACGACAGGCACTGCATCGGGACGACGATCAGCTCAACGACTGCCTGACCAATCTCTACTGGGGCACGCCGCAGGACAACGCCCTGGATCGGGAAGCCAACTGGATTCACGCCCGGTCGTAGGGCGCGACTTCCTGGCGCTGCTGCGTCAGGCCGGTCCGCTGCAACCCGGCACCGACGATCTGGCCGCCTACGAGACCGAGCAGTTCCCCACGCCGCCCCGCTCGCTGGCCAAGCCCCGCAAGAAGCCGCCGACGCCCGAGCAGCGCCGGATGGACCGCAAGAAGTTGCGCCAGAAGCAGCGTGACCAGAAGGTCCCCAAGGAGTCGCTGGACCCTGACATGCTCGATGACCGCATCGACATGGATCAGCTGATCACCAACGCCCTCTCTCGCTACCGGGGCGCGACTCCGGAACAGCTGGAGGAGGGCAAGAAGTGGTACGCCATCGCCCGGGCCCGGGCCGAAGAGCTCGCCCGGCGTACCGGCGGCGACTTTTCCAAGGCTGCGGCCATCATCTCGGCGATGAGTCCACAGATGGAGTGGGATGGCAATCTCAATGCCGCTGCGCACTTCCTGAACACCTATGACCCCACCGCCAAGCACGACTGGCGGCGGCCCAACTTGCCCCCAGAGGGCCTGAAGGCGTGGAACGACCTGACCGGCGGACGTCGTCCGGAGACCCCCGAGGACTTCGCCGAGATCGCCAAGCTCTCTGGGATCGATGACCAGGACTGGGCCAAGGAGATGGCCATGGAGGGGCGCTGGGACCGTGCCAGCGGGCTGGCCAACAACCCCAGATACAAGCACCGGGGCAACTACACCGGCACCGGCCTGCCGACACTCGGCGAAAACGTGCTGCGTGCGATGAGTGTCTATGACGCCGACGATCCTTCCGAGCTTCTGGACTACGCCAAGGGCGGCCCGAAGATCCACAGCTTCTGGCGGAACTTCCTGGGCGACGAGGACTACGTCACCATCGACAAGCACATGCTGCGCGCTCTGGAACGTGGCTTCGGCGAAGACCCCTTGCTCAGCTATGGCGACAAGACCGGCGATGGCAAGCGCAAGACCACGCTCTCGCCCGAGGACCAGCGCGTTGTTGAGCTGGAGGGCATCCTGGGACGGACCCGCACGCTGAAGGGCGACGAGCAGCAGACTGTTCCGATCGGATACAACACCTACGCCGAGGCCATCCGCCGCGCCACACAACAGGCCAACGCCGAGCGTGATCCTGCCGATCAGATCACCCCCGCACAGATGCAGGCGATCGTCTGGGTCCAGCACAAGGCCGATATGGACGCCTTCCGCAGACGCAAGAGCGAAGAGGCGTGGCTGCAGAAGAACCCGGACAAGCCCTACAAGCCGCAGGTGAACCGGCATGTCCCAGCGGTGCCCACCAACGGGCCCATGCCGAACTACTACCAGAGCGACGAGTGGGCGCAGGAGAACCCCTACGCCGACGGGACGCCGCGCCCCCTGGTGCCCGACTTCAACGACGTGCAGATGTCGCCGGACAACATCCCGGACCCACGCCTGGGGCCCGAAGACATGTCGGTGATGCCCGCTGCGCCGTGGGCCGACCCCGCCTGGAGCAAGGGCAAGCCGAAGAAGCCCGCGCCGCAAGCGCTTCCCCGCGCTGCGGGGCGGTGGGGACGCCGCCTGCTGGCGCTGCAGCGCGCCGACCCTGCCGAGCTGCCCTATCGCACGCTGCTCTGGATGAACCAGACCATGAATGAGCGGATCCGGACGCCGGAGGACCAGGCCTACGCTGACGCGCTGGACGCCGAGGTCCGCCTGCGGGGCGAGCCCTACGCGGTGTCATGAGTCGCCGGGGCGTCATCACGGCGCGCACCCAGCACGAGCTTCGGTTGGCCATGTCCGGTCGTCCCAGTCTCGACATCCTGAAGCTGCGCGAGAGCAATGGCCGCTGGGACTACCGTCCGGACGACAGTCGTACCCGAGACGATGAGTACTACGAGTGGGGGATCCACCCCACCTCGGCCCCGGCCACCGCCACCGGCGAGTTTCATGGCAGACCCCGCACGGTCTACTACGACCCGGAGCTCACCGATCCGCCGACGCCAGGCGAGTTCCGCTTCGAGCATTCCTATCAGGGCAACGACATCGCCGACCTGCAGCCCCCTGCCGAGGGTTTTCTGTGGCGTGGCATGGGCAAAGAGGAGTACGAGGAGGCCCGCGAGCGCGGCTACTTCGAGTCACGCGGTGAGGCCAACATCGGCGACTCCCAGGTGGGCAAGAGCTACTTCAGCACTCGGCCCGGCCAGGCCGCCGACTACGCCTCCGGCTTCGCGCTACCGGAGTGGAAGCCGACCTTCACCCATCCTGGCTATGTTGTCGGCATCCCTGACCGACCCGATCTGCCCCGTGAGGGAGACACTGAAGTGGGTGTGCCGGGTCGCATCCCGTTCTCCGAGGTGCAGCACTCCTATCGCGTGCGCCCGGTCTATATAGAGCCCGGCGACCAGGGCATGGTCAACGACTGGAGTGGTTGGACTGCGGGAAGCAGTTCGGCCCCCTCGGCGGCCTACCACTGGGAGCCACATATCGAGCCGGGCCGCACCGCCGCGATCTTCCCGCCCCACGATGAGGGCATGGTCCTGGACCCCAAGCAGATTCGCCAGGCTCCTGCCGACGCCAAGTGGTATCACACCAGCCCGGCCAGACTGGAGCCCGGAGAGAGACTGCGGCCCTTCGGCGGCGAGCGCATGTACGGTGACGCCTACGATCGCACCCCGCAGTACCAGCACCGCGATCAGCACATCTGGACCGAGTACCGCCCCAGCGCCGCCGAGGAGTGGGCGACGGGCCCGTCCAAGTACATCTACGAGATCGAACCCGATGAGACGCCCCAAGCCTGGAACGGCAACGCCCAAGAGGGCTGGGTCACCCCCGGCGCGACGATCAAGAAGCGGCTGACCGACAACTACTGGCTGCCCATGAACTTCGAGGCCGCGCTCAGGCGAGCCAACGAGCTCCTGGAGGATCCGCGCCGGGTCGAGCCGGACTACTTCACTGGCATCCACGAGATGGGCCATGTCCTGGATCTCATGGGCCAGACCGATCGCCCCGGCCAGAACACCCGAGCCCGCAGCCGCCTCAACGACGAGCTGATCAAGCACTACGTCGAGCAGTACCCCGATCGCGCCGACGGAGTGATCTATCAGCAGGGTCCGGGCTACCTGCCTCAGTACGGTCTGGGCAGCGGAATGCCGCAGTTCCATCAGTGGCTGCGCAACCAGCTGCCCGGCGGTGCCTTCCAGGGCAACCCCAGCATGGACAGCACCGGCGACATGAACCACGCCGAGGGCATCGCCCACGCCTTCACCGAGGGCGAGCTCAACCCCCAGGCCAATGACGTGGCCAAGCTGATCCACCGCATCGTCACCGAGGAGTCTCGCCCCGAGACCTCTCAGGTGCTCAGGGAACGGATGGAGAATCCCTACTACCGGGAGAGGTGGGAAAAGAACTACGGGCCCTACCCCGGACACGATCCAGCAGCCCCGCCCCCGGCCCCAATCCCACCCAAGGTCACCGAGCAGACACAGCAAGATCTGCCTTATGGCATCAGCCGGTCCATAGAGAAGGTCCAGGAGAAGTACCCCCAGGCTGTGGTGGACGATCTGCAGATCGATGAGACCAATCCTGGCGGCGTCGCGTTCATCACCCCCGACCAGAAGACAGGCTTCGAGCCGGGCAAGCCCTCGGTCACCAAGAATCGCCCTGACTTCAGCGTCGAGCGGGAATGGGTCGACAAGCCGCTGTCTGGCCCCGGATCCTGGACCGAATGGATGGACCAGGGGGCCGATGAGGGGTTCTTCCCTCGCTGGCAGTCCACCACCGCCGGGGAGCCCTGGCCGGAAGACTCCATCGAAGACCTCATGACCGAATTTGACGGCTTCAAGCATGCGGGCTTGCGCACCGACCCCGCCGAGCTGCCGTACCGCACGCTGCTGTGGATGAACCAGAACATGCAGAAGCGGATCCGCACGCCCGAAGAGAAGGCCTACTCCGACGCGCTGGCGGCCGAGGTTGCCTTGCGTGGCCAGGAATATCAGAAGGTCGCCGGGGTGGAGATGTATGCGGACCCCGCCGGTGACGGCGTGTGGAGGATCGGCAGGAGCATCGAGTTTCTCCCCCGACCCACCTAGACTGGACCAGCACACACTTCACAGGGAGGCACCACATGACCAACGCAAATCTCGCGGTAGTACTCAACGACTTCACCACCTGGGGTACCGGCTGGCGGGACAAGGCCAAGGCCGAGAAGTCCCGAGCCGACGCTGCTGTGGCCGCGCTGGAGGAAGCCGTCGTCCGCGCCGACGCCAATGCGCAGGCACTCGCCGACTTCCAGGCCAACGATGCCGAGACCGACGCCCAGCAGCTGGCCGATCAGGCCCAGCGGGATGCCGACGACGCACGCGCTGCTCTGGACGCGGCCCGCGCCGCCGACGAAGAACTGCCCGAGACCCCGGACGAGGCCCCGCCGAGCACCGGCAGCCCGCTGGACGACATCACCGCGCCGCCCATCGACACCTCGGTGACTCCGATCGGCATCGATGGCCAGCCGGTCAATCAGGACCCCGGCACCGGCGAGCCCAGCACGGGGACCGAATTGCCCGCCGACGGCGAACTCCATGACATCGGGTCCGAACCCTCCGGGCCCGTCGTGGTGGATCCGGGCGCAGATCCGGTGCTCGCCGGTGACCTGCCTGCCGACACCACCGTGGTGCCCGAAGCCTCCGTGGACGGCGGCACCACCGTGGCCCCCGGTGCACCGGTGTCTCAGGCGGGCGACCTGCCCTCCGACGATCTCGTGGTTACGGTCGCTGTGGACGGCGGCGTCTCCGAATAGCCCCAGCTGAGAGACGACCCGAAGCACAATCTCGCGCCTCGGGTCGTCTCTTGCTGCTCTCTCCTCTTGATCATGGTCCTGTTGTGCGCCTACAGTGAATGT
>Ga0075156_10000565_pt1 | contig 19083 bp, 19 predicted proteins | sample JI81AbrownDNA_FD_70966 | JGI IMG/M metagenome (GOLD analysis project Ga0075156, IMG submission 70966) | Wastewater effluent complex algal communities from Wisconsin, to seasonally profile nutrient transformation and Carbon sequestration -... | ecosystem: Engineered > WWTP > Effluent > Algae...
ACTATGGCTCCGAGTTTTAAGCCATAGTAACCATCTGGTTCGTCTTTTTTAGAAGTGATTACTTCATCAGCAACTAATATTGATGAGGCGAAAAATATTAAAACAATAGATAATTTTTTATACACTATTTTCCATATTTCTCGTCAGGGATACGATTTGCATCTTCCCAACCTATTGGTTTATGGCAAGAGAGACAATTGTTCAGCATGGGAACGTCTTTCATTTTCTTTTGAAACGCCAAAGTCGCTCCTTCTTTTGTGATTAAATCTTTATATTCATTTTTTTCAATATCGGTTATTCCTTCAGTCACACCGGCACCACTTCCTTTTGCGAAAACGGTCCCATTCACGTCAACTTTCCCTTCGCAAACACAAGTATATGATTTCTTTTCCTTAAGAACATAATAAACACCGAATGCAGTTCCTCTAACTCCGGCAGTCGAAGTAGGAGATGTAATTTCAAAATTTCCTTTTTTGAAATCCTTTACTTTAAACCAAGCGGAGCCATTTTCAATATAACCTTTCGAAATTTGTTTTTTTGTGTCCCATTCTTTTAATGCGAATGTAGTGTTAGGTTGGATTCGAAATTCTGTCTCTTTGAAGAGCAAATCCACCTTGGATCCGTTACCAGTTTTTAAAGTGTCTCCTGGTTTCAGAACATCGTTAACTTTGAATGCTTTCCAGAGTTTAGATGTATCATCTGCACTTAAGATGCTCACTTTTCCTTTAACGTAACCTGCAACCGCAAAGTCATTGGCTTTTAAGTTTGTCGTGATTATTGCGACAGCAACAAAGAGAAATAAGGTGATTTGATTTTGTTTCATAAAGTGTTATCTTATGTTTACCGCGACATTCTTATCAAGAAATTTTTTTAGGAATTCCACTAAGAAATTATGCCCACGGGATATCAAAACCCAAGTTCATAAGTTTGGCTTCTAACTCTTCTCTTTCCCTGCTTTTTTTATTTGTCGTTCCGGCTTCATCAAGAAGGCCAAATTCTTTGGCTAGCTGAATCGCTCCTTGTTTTCCTGACTTATTATATGCGGAAATTATTTTTTTATCATATTGCGTAAGCGAAAGTGATTGGACGCGATAATCCAAAAAGGCTTCCCAGGCATACGGTACCCATTTGCTGACAATTTCGTCTCCGATAACAGTTGCAAAATTCCTGATTTCCAATTGGGCATGATCATCCATTCTGAGTGCCAAAAAGTGGAATAAATTGTGAAGATCTACTTTCCAGTATGCTTCCGTATAAGTCGCAAGTGGTAAATCTTTTCGAGCTTGTTCTCTTGCAACTCCAAGATCCAATCGTTCTTGGTAAATTTGATTTGCTAATGTTTGTAAGTCGGTCTCTTTTTTGGAAAGCAGTTTCCCTTTTTCTAAATCTAAAAACCCATCACTTCCTTGTTTATTGCCGACAGACTGAACTCTCCATTCTGATGGATTAGTTGTTTGGGCCGAGTCGATCGCAACCGAATATCGTGTAGAGTATTCATTTACATTTGCAGTTCTATGTCGAATCCATTGGCGCCAAGTGTCCATTGGTACTCTTACATGAAATTTGATTTCGCACATTTCAAAAGGAGTGCTGTGCCTATGGCGCATGAGATAACGAACGAGCCCTCTGTCCTCATTTACTTTTTTTGTCCCTTTTCCGTACGAAACGCGCGCCGCTTGAACAATTGACTCATCCGATCCCATATAATCTACGAGTCTGACGAATCCGTCATCTAAAACGGGAAAGGCTTTTCCAAGAATTGCGTCTAGGGAAGGTACGGAAGTGCGAGAAATCGGCTCAAAATCAGATTGTTGCATATAAGCTTTATTTTTTAGTTCCAAGCCTCCTGAAAAGTCGAAAATAGGGTTATAAGATATAGTTGTTAAAAGGACGCTGAATGGCCACTGAAGAAATTCCCTATTGGGAAGACCGGCAGATTAAAAACTCATCGAGAGAGACAAGCAAAAGTCTGATGGTGAGTCCAGAGAAAATATACATTTTCCCGGTCACCAAACCCGTATTTCAGTTTATCGAGAATATTTGGCAATCCTTCACCAATAAAATGGTATCTCTCGTTCACTTCGATGATGAACCAGTCTTCAGCTTTTCAATTTTTGAGGTTATCGACCAGGATGAACTACGAATTGTAGCCACCGCGACTCATTTCAAGTTACGTGAAATTGCAGAGAGAAGAAAAATTCCAGGTATCGATGATTACATGGTCAAAGCTAGGCCAATTCCGCTCAGCGATCCTAGAAATGATTCAGCAAGGTACATTCAACAAGCCATCATTGATTTTAACAAAGGCCTTCGACCTGAAATTCAGATGCTAAATCTGAAAGAATCTGAAATTCACCCGGAAAGAAAGATTTTACTCTCAGAAACCATGAACCATGCAGTGGGTTTACCACTCTTTGTGAATGACATTCCAATTGGAATACTTTGGGGAATCACAAAGGACCCGATACCTGAAGACAAAATTCGTCCATTAATGTTACAATTGTATTCTCTTTTTGACGTGATAGACTTTGTCGTAGGTAAAGAATCCGAGTTAGGTAACGACCATTATATTGCCCAAAAAAATATTGAAAAAGCAGATACGGTTTCAAATTCTAGAAATTTATTTTATACTACCACTAAGGATCAGAAAGAGCCAGTAACGTCCATTATCTTCAAGTCGCATCAGTACAATATGGAATATCGTATGGATGCCTCATTCATTATTCCGACAACTGAAGGTTATGCGGTCTCTTTAAAAAGTTTTATCCCAGAAAAACTAAATAACTCAGGTAAAAACTTACTTTTGATCCCTGGATTTTTTTGCCGCAGATCAGTCATGGATAAGCTAGGAAAGGAACTAGCGTTAAAGTATGGCTTTAGAGTTTTTCTTATGGATATGCGAGGAAGATCTAAGCAGACGATGCCGAAACATGGAAAAAAAGAAGGCTGGACTGTCGATAATTATATTCAGGATGACTTTCCTGAAGTACTTCGATGGATTCGTTGGCACTATCGCAGCGAAAAAACCGTCGTAATCGGTCATAGCATGGGTGGAATGATTCCTAGATTTTATGCCTCTTCTTATGATATTATTAAGGAATTAAAAGAAGAATTCAATCTTCCAAATCCCGATGATCATTTAGCTGGAATCGTTTCAATAACGTCACCTAACTATATCAGTTTAAAATCTAATTTTATTGGTCTGGATACGATTAAAAAAGGATTCGGGTTAATGCCACATAAGATGATCTCAGATATGATTTTGAGTATGGCATCCTTCTCGATGCAGGCAACGATTCAAACCATTGACCTGAAGAAGTTTTTTAAGTTCCTTCTGAATCTGCACTCCAGTTTACGCACATTCAGTTATGATATTGGCACAAGGGTATTAACAATAAAGGACTTCGTAGGTTACAAAGAAATCACTCCTCCAGAATGGTATTTTTTAATGGAAGATGTGTTTTGCGAAGAATCGGTCTCTGTAATCATGCAATTCTTCCAAAGTCAAATTTCGAATGACAGAAGTTTTCTATCCAATGATGGAAAGATCAATTATACGAAAAATTTTATCAATAATTTCAAATTACCAATTTACAGCGTAGTTGGAACTGTGGATCAAATTGTTCCAGGTGAGACATTAGAAGATTTAGCCCTGCTCAAATCCGAGAATAAAGTCATCACACAATATGAGCAAGGGCATTTAGGCATCATTTTTCATAATGAAACCGTGAGAAAAATTTGCGAAGGTGTGAATGATTGGATCTTAAAACTCAATTAATCAGTTATTTTTGATTTTTAAAATAGTTTTGAATCATCCTCATTTCTTGCCTGAGAGTGCTATCTCGACCGGCAAGAAAGTAAGCACCTCGAATGAGAGGACTAGAAATTTCTGAATTTTCTGTAATGGTAATCGAAGTGAATTCATTTTGCCTGGTAAACTCGTAGGTCCAAGTTCCTAACATTTTAAAAGAAGACTCGGTCAGGATTATTTCTATCTTTTGATTGGGTATGGACATCCCGCGTTTGAACATCATATAACCTCCCATATCCGTGATTTCCTTCCAAATTAGAGGTGAATTTGTAGCGTCCTTTTCTATAATTTCGACTCGAACCACTTCTTTCCGGCGATTGGGCATATCTTGAACATCGATCAGATACTTCCAAATTTGATCAGGTGGCACATTCAAAGATTCAGTAATCGAATGGGAATATCTTGGATTTTGAAAAAATCCAATCCCTAAAAAAAGACCAACGACAGCAAGCAGTACCAAAGATAGGCCGAGTGACAATTTTAATGTTCGATTCATGATTTTTATTCTTGCAGATTCAAATCTTTTGCAACAAAGTATTATCCCACTATGCACCCTAATGAAGAATTAATTACAAAATTTTATTCAGCGTTCCAATCCAAAGATGGAAACACAATGGCAAATTCCTACCTCTCCGATGCAGTGTTTTCGGATCCTGTCTTTCAAAATTTAAAAGGGAAAGAAGTCGGCGCTATGTGGCTTATGTTAGTCGAAAGAGGACAAAATCTTTCGATTCGTTTTTCCAATGTCAAAGCAGACGATATGAAAGGATCTGCTGACTGGGAGGCAGATTATAGCTTCAGTAAAACTGGACGAATGGTTTATAACAAAATTCATGCGGAGTTTACCTTTCAAGACGGAAAGATCAAAACTCATAAGGACTCATTTAGCTTATGGAAATGGGCCGGAATGGCAATGGGACCTGTTGGTAATTTCCTTGGATGGTTGCCAACCATCCAAAATAAAATACGGAAAGAAGCTCTTACAGGGCTTACAATGTATATGAAAAGAAAAAAGATAAGTTAAATAACTTTTCTTAGGTGGCTTACTTCGGCATATTGGAGAAGCCACCCGCATTGATCACATCCTTGAATCCCATCGATTCAAGGTAGGATTTCGCGCTGCCACTTCTACCGCCTGACGCACAGTAAACTATAATCGTTTTCTCTTTCGTCCCGAACTCTCCGATTCTTTTTCCCACTTCATCAACAGGTATATTCATTGCTCCCGGAAAGTGACCAGATTGATACTCGGCAGGAGTCCTTACATCCACAACAAGCGCACCTTGTTGGATACTATCCTTTAGTTTATTTGAATCTACTGACATAGCAGATCGGAATCGGTTAAAAAGTAACAATACGACGATTAAGATTACACCGAATAAATAATATTTGTTCATTTCAATTCCTCATTTTTCTGCGGATAAACATTCACTGCTTCATTTCCTTCCATTATTTGACGAAAAAAACAAGAATAAAAACCAGTATGACAAGCGGCACCAACTTGGTCAGTTTCATAAATAATATAAAATGGGTTGGCGCACACGGAAATCGTTCTTAAATTCTGAATGTGACCGGACTCCTCACCCTTGATCCACTTTCTATTCCTGGATCTACTGAAATAAGTCCCCTTCCCAGATTCAACCGCCTGTCGAACTGATTCCGATTTTCCCCAAGCTAACATGAGTGGTGATCCTTTCAAATCGATAGCTAAGATAGGAAAAATTTCGGGAGCGGCGGAAAATAATTGATCTAACTCAGTTTGATCCACGATCACTTCCCGGTTTTTCCAAATCTCAGACAGGGAGTCCTTTATCTCAAGGACATCTTTTTCGATGATAAAAGCGTCTTCATCACAATCCACAAAGATTTTAATCTCATTTGAGGAATTATTTTTCTGAATCATTTTTTGTGCCGTGTTTTGATCTAAGACATGAAAATGAAAATCGAATGGTTGTTTTCGACTTCGTTCTAGCACTACGATTGAATCTGACTCTGCCACGACAATCTTCATGTTAGGTTGTCTCCACGGCAACGATTTCGGTTGTTTTAGATTTTCCTCTCAGAGCATAATTTCCAAGAGAAATAAATTTCGCGTTCAATACGGATGTGTCTTTTACACGGGACAACAAATCCTTCGAAATCAAGAAAGACCGATTCACTTCCTTTCCTAATGCCTCAATGCGACTAGCTGCATTGACTGTGTCACCGATCACTGTATATTCGAGTCTTTTCGCTATCCCTACATTTCCAACTATGACAGGCCCGAAGTGTATCCCGATGCGAATTTTAATCGGTTTTTGATTCTCTTCCTTTCGTTTTAAATTCCACTCATTCAATTTAGATTTCATTGCGATTCCAGCGAGTATCGCGTTTTCTGCATCATTGGGAGATTCCATTGGCGTACCAAACGTCACTAGCATTCCATCTCCTAAAAATTTGTCTAAAGTCCCATGATTATTAAATACAACTTCTAACATCTGTTCATGATATTGAGAAAGTGTTTCGATCGTTTTTTCTGGACCTAATTCCTCAGAAAGCTGAGTAAACCCTTCAATATCGCAAAATAAAACTGCTACATTCTGTTCCTTTCCACCGGACGTAAAAAAACTATCATCTGCTTGGCTAATCTCATCGACAACATTCGGAGAAAAATATCGAGACAACTGACTGGATTTTACTTCATTTGAAACAGCGCTGAAAACCGTTTTGCGTACTAAAAAAGTTAAGTATGCTAAAAAAAACCCCAATATTCCAACGATTGCCATACCAAGTATGTAACTATTAACATGTGCTGCATTTCCAAGTAATGCTTCCTTAAAACTTTCAGTACTTTGGAAACGTGGGTCTGCCATCGCATATAACAAAATCGAACACTGGCTTATCACGACTCCAAAAGCATACAGAAGAGGGTATAATGGCTGTATGGTGAAAGCATTCAATAATAGAATCCCATAAATAGTGGTATGCGTATAAGTTTTTACTAAATATGTTCGAGGAACAATGTCACCGCCAACAGAATTGTAATAAATAAACGGAAGAATAGTTATAATTAACACATCTATCAATACGCAAAGAATTCCAATAGGCATTACAAATTTATTTTTTCGAAGTATCTTAAGAAGAAAGTATAGAATGATCGTTAGCGTGATGTTTACACTGACAGTCGATAGAATTTCAAACAACGAATTTGCGACAAAAAAGGATATGATAGTGGATAATACCGCTATAAATATTTTGCCGTACAGGCTTATTGTAATTCCCTGAATCTCCTTTTCTCTCAGTAAAATTTCCGTTTTGGTTTGCATAAATTGATTACTTCAACAAATCACCAGGATTCGCTTCGCGGTCTGGAACAAATAAAGATAGACTGGAATCCTTTCCGGAAGCAAGCAACATCGCCTCGGATAATCCAAACTTCATTTGACGTGGTTTTAAATTGGCAACAACGACTACTTTTTTACCTATTAAATCTTCCGGTGAATACGCCGATTTGATGCCAGCAAAAACATTTTTAATCCCTTTTTCCCCTAGGTCCACTTTAACGTTTATCAGTTTATCAGCACCATCAACATGATTTGCTTCTTTGATCAGGCCGACTCTGAGTTCAACTTTCGCTAAATCTTCTATTGTAATTGTTCCTGACTCGGAAATTTCTTTTACTTCCAATTTTTTCTCTCCCGAACTTTTCTTATCGAATGCTTCTTTCGTTTCTTCAATCATAGCTGAAATATTTTTCTCTTCTACTCGTTTAGACAACATCGAATAGTTTGTAATTGTTATGTTTTCTAATAACTGCTCTAAATTAGTAAAATCAAGTTTATCTAACTGGTATAGTTTTCGTATTTCTTCACTTATTTTGGGTAATATCGGAGCTATATAAGTGAAAAGAATTTTTGCGCAATTACTAGAAACTGTCACTACTTCGCGAGCTTTTTCGGGTTCTGTTTTAATGAGAACCCAAGGCGCATAATCGTTCACATATTTATTAACTTTATCACCGAGCGAAGTAACTTCTCTCATCACCTTCGCGTAGTTACGTGATTGGTACGATTCGGCTATTTCGTCCTTCTTTGATAATAAATCCGCGACTAAACCTTTTCCTTCGGGTGATAAAATTCCAAGTTTACGATCTAACTTATCCAGGATGCTCGTCGAAACTCGAGAAACCAAGTTTACCAAATTTCCGATTAAATCAGAATTCACTCTAGACACAAAATCATCGAATGAGATGTCCACGTCTTCCATTCCATTGCCAAGTCGACAAGCGAGATAAAAGCGAAAGTGTTCGGGATCTAAATACTTTATGAAGGTGGATGCATTAATGAACGTTCCACGAGATTTTGACATTTTTTCGCCATTCACAGTTAGAAATCCGTGAACATTTAATTGTTCGGGAGTTTTATAACCTGAGCCCATTAACATTGCAGGCCAAAACAAACCATGAAAATATAGTATATCTTTCCCTATAAAATGAACAATCTCTCCTTTTCCATCTTTCCAGTATTCATTGAAAATCTTTTCATCTTTGAAATAATTCGATGAGGATGCCATATAACCAATGGGTGCATCTAGCCAGACATAGAAGAATTTATTCTCTTCTCCAGGAATCGCAAAACCAAAGTAAGGTCCATCACGACTGATATCCCATTCTTGTAATCCCGAGTGAAACCACTCTTGTAGTTTTTTCTGGGCACCTTCGTTCAATCGATTTCCAGCTTCCATCCAATCTTTCAATTGTGTCTGAAAATCTTGTAACTTAAAAAATAGATGTTTTGATTCTTTGAGAACAGGTGTGTTGTTACAGATCGAACAATGCGAATCCTTTAAATCTTTTGGTGAATAGCTACTTCCACATACCTCGCAAGAATCACCGTACTGATCTTTGGCTCCACACTTTGGACAGGTCCCTTTAATAAACCGATCAGGTAGAAACATTTGATCATGTTCACAATAAGACTGCTCAATATTTCGGGACGAGATGTGTCCTTTTTCTTTTAATGCCAAGTAAATCTCTTCAGAATATTTTTTGTTTTCGCTGGAATTTGTCGTATAATAGTTGTCATACTCCACCAAAAAGGCCGTTAAATCTCGATAGTGTTCTTTTTGAACTTCTTCGATCAGCTCCTCGGGAGTTTTGTTCATTTTTTTGGCTGCAATCATGATTGGCGTGCCGTGAGTATCATCGGCACAGAAAAAATGGCACTCGTTGCCGATCAGTTTTTGGAATCGGACCCAGATGTCCGTTTGGACAGCTTCCAAAACATGTCCAAGGTGAATCGAACCGTTTGCGTAAGGAAGGGCACTTGTAACTAGAATTTTTTTAGCCATAAAGATTAGTTCCAATTTCTTGATCACGAGATCGAATTCAGCCTCTTTTTAGAGATTTTTAAGAAAAGTTTTGAAAAATGATGTTGAAGAGATTAATTTAATATTTAACATCAGGGTTTGCTATGGCTAAGAAAATTCTACATAACCTCAAACAAGGGAAAACTCACAAAAATTCGCATCCTGCCACTTTGGGACAGGACATTGGCTTCGAAGAAGACCTTCATGTAGAATATGCAAAGATTTTGGTGAGTCTTTGGTCCTATGCCTGTAATGTTGATGGTCAGCTCAAGAAAGGGGAAGGGGAACTGGTTTCCGAACTAGTCAATGTACTTTTCGAACCTGACTGCTTGTTGAGTGATTACCGTGATCGAAAAAAAGAGGTGCTCGCGATCCTTTCGGATACTTTTGACTCGCCTCTACCTATGAAAACTGTCGCCAAAACCGTCATTGGAAATGACCAGTACTGTTTAAATTTTTACGAAGATGCCGTTTGCATTGTTGCAAGCGATGGGAACTTAAATCCCGCGGAAGTGGAATTTCTTACGGAATTAGCTGCTGAATTGCAAATATCACCAATGGACAAACATCAAGTTGAAAAAAAATACTTGGGCATTCACTGATTTCTTATTAATTCTCCTTCCTTTCTGTTTTCTAACAGAGATCCTACCCAGACCTGGGATGGGAGGGTCTTATCGATCTTCTTCTAGCAGCTCTAGCTCGAGTTCTTATCGCAGCTCCTCCTCTAGCTCGAGTTCTAGATCAACTTATAGTTCTTCTACCAGATCTAGCTCTGGTTATACGAGTTCAGAACCAGAGCCCACTTCCTATTTCAAGTCAAAAAACCAAGAAATCTATATTCATTTCAATACAGATGGATCCGCTCACATAAAAGAAAAATTCGTGGTGATTCAAAACACGGCCAAGGTAGGAATCATAAGAAAAAAATTTCCAGAAATTTTTAATTGGGAAATTGAAAATCTCAAAGTATCACCTAATGATTATGTGGTGGGATCTTTACCTTACCAAATATATCTCATCTGGTCAAAGGGAAAAAACGATGTCGATTTGCCGATAGAATTAGAATATGATATTAAGAATGGCATCGACTTTTTGGGGGAGTTGCCGATTGCTTACTGGTCTATTCCCCGAAATTCGAAAGATACCTCCGACATCATTATCCAAATTTCTTGGGATCCGACACTCACTTGGAAAAAACTGGAAATCAAACAAAAGCGATACGATGTAGAAACATCGAAGTATGTGAATGAAGAAATTCAATTTTCAAACTTGGAATCGGGCATAAAAATCGATTCGAAATCATTGCGGGAAGGTTACCGTGATATAATCTTGTCTGGATTTTTGGATGAATCGAATCAACTAGTCCAGAACCACAAAAAACAAAACAATAATAAAAATTATTATCATCTCAAACAAACTAGCAAAATAAATTTAAATACTTCGAATGATCATTCAGGCCTTATACTTATACCCATTGAAAATCCGATTCCGAAAACAAAACCCTCTTTAAATTTTGAATCTATTTATTTTTTAGACAATTCGCCAGACTTTCTATTTTCATTCTTACAACCGACATTTCAATTCGTTTATGGTTTCGGTAATGGTTTATCCGCTTCCTTCTGGACTCTTTACTATGCTACGATCGACCAAGTACCCGAGAAAAGAACCATTGAAGGTAATGATTTTTATGTATATGACGTCTCCTTCTCTAAGTTAGGAGAACATTTTTTATCAGCGGACAAGAAAAGAGAAATCATTCAGATCATCCCTTTTCAAATAAGATACGAGGAACATGCTTTAGGATCGTTTTCTTTAGAATTAAAGTATCCAGAAGAAATTGATCTAAGCTCCGCCGAAGTAAAATTGTATATTTCAGATTGTTCCTATTGTAGTTCTTTTCAACCTTCGATTAGTCTCCCAATAGAAACAGGTATTGATAAGAATCGGATTCTCCTCAACTGGGACAACCCGTTACCACCGGGATATTTCCCAGTTATCCAAGTTGAAACCGCAAGCGACCAGTTTTCTCGAAATTATTTTTTTACTTACTTCTCTGCCCTTCGATCTTTGTTTCTCGCTCCAGGTTCTGGTTCTAACACGAGTTATCTCTTGTATTCTACTTTATTACTTTGTTCACCATTACTAATCGGATTTATTTATTATAAAAAATGGAAAAACAAAAATGCCAAAGCACGAAAACAAATCAAAGTTACAGAGACGATTCAAGGATTTGATCCAAGTTTTGACCTGACTGACTTTCTTAATAAATCAAAAATTATCGCGGAGAAGGTAGTCGCTGCTTGGTGTGAAGGAGACATGAATCCTGCAAGATGTTATATTTCTGCTGGAATCTTTCAACGTTTTCAAATTCAAATGAGACTTCTGAAAGAAGTAGACGGAATCAAAAATATCATGAATAACTTTCAGGTCATTGATCAGGAAGTTTTAATGATTTCCAATTACAATGACTATCTGACCGTCCATCTAAAATTAAAATGTCAGGCGCAGGATATTAATGCACCTATCAATCTTTCAAAACAACAAATGGAGGGAATAGTCAATCAAGCTAGCATTGGCAATTACGAGGAGGTCTATTCTTTTTCTAGAAAAATTTCTGCTCAATCTGTACAAGGGAAAGATCTTATCCATAATGTTTGTCCTTCCTGTGGTGCATCCTCACCTTTTAGTCATAATGCGAATAAATGTCAGCATTGTGGCTCCATTTTCAATTCAGGAGAAGCAGACTGGGTACTTTCTGAAATCACTCAAATGATCGAATGGAATCCTGCTCGTTACCAGACGGAAGAAAAGTTTACACAGAAAAATTTACACTTACCGACCTCAATCCAAATCATAGAGGATCGAGCATCTGCTCTCTTATGGAAATGGATTTATGGAAAAACAAATGGAGATGGAACTATCCTGAAAAGGGAAACTGTAAGTGATTCCTTACTGGGAAGCTTAAAGAAAAAAGAAAAATTTTATATTCCGGTCGTTGGCTCGGCAGAAATCAAAGAAGTACAAAAATTGGATCAAGAGTTTATTGCTGATGTAACTGTTCGCTGGAGTTTCGCAAGATCTTCTAAAGCATTAGCAGAAAATAAACATTCGGTAATCAGATTAAGACTGGAAAAAACACGCGATAACAATCTAGGATTCAGCGAAATCACCTGTAAAAATTGCGGCGCTCCGTTTCCTGAAATTGATTCTACTACATGTACCTATTGTGGGGAACCCATCCCGATTCTGATTTCAGACTGGTTACTTGAAAGTATCCGTTAATAAAATTGTTTTGTATAACAGATCCAATGGCGATCAGATATCAAATCTACTTTCAGTTTTTGATCCATGCGAATCTCGCGTAACATCGATTCCACTTCCTCGATTGTATAAGCTGCAAGTAGGCTATTGTAAAAATCCTTTTTTAAGATTTCGTTTTCATTTCGAGTATACTGCTCTACCAGTAGTCCTACCTTTTCAAAACTAGACGGCCTTAACAAATCACAAATAAAAACAAATGTATTTTCATTGGACGATCTTTGTATCGTTTCCCAGAAATCAAAAGGATCCTGGAGATGATGGAGTAGAGAATTTGAAAAAATGAATTCATGACTGAACTCCGGGATATAATTTTGAATTGAAGTTATTTCCCATTTGATATTTGCGAATGGATAGAGTTTGTTTAGATGATATTTATTTTTTTCCATCATCGATTTAGATCCATCCAATACCGTTAACTGAGCCTCCGGAAAGCACTTTAACAGTCTTGATGTCATATCGCCGGGGCCTGCACCGAGATCTATCATCGTTTTCGGAGAAAATTTCTGCGGTAGGTGATTCAATAAACTTAAAATGATCAACTCATGTGCGCCCTCAAAGTTTGCCTCGGCATAGGCTTCTACTTGTTCTTTTTCCACCATGAGTTCAGGTTCAGGAACTCTAGAAAATTTCAGAAATGGGTTATCTGGTATCATTTATTCTTAGAGAATCTTAATTTTCTTTATCAGATATAGATTTATAATCTTTTACAGCCCAAGCCCAATAAATAAAAACAAATTGAATGGGTAACCTCATCCACAACGCAATGATCGGGAAACGCGTGTCCGTTCCTTCAATGGCTTCTTGTAACATATGGATATTGGCTGGAAACACGGCTACTAACAAAAGTATGATTCCATAACATGCCAAGGTTCGTAGATGATTGTCTAACAAGAGCAGACCGAGAAGTATTTCTGTAAATCCACTTGTCATATTTAAAAATTGGTGGAACGGAAGGTAATCTGGCATCATCTCTAAATAAAACTCAGGTGAAATAAAGTGATTGATACCCGCCAGAGTATAAAAGGCACTCATACTATATAGGAAATACTTTTTCATACATTTTTATAACAATTAGCTATTTGTTGTCATTCAAAAAGGAGAATTGTTAGGATAAAGAGTCGATTCTACTTTCCAATTTGCCTGTCTAAACAAAAAAACCCGATCATTTCTGACCGGGCTTTCTGTTCAGAAAAAAGGAAAGTTTGATTTTAAGTTGTCAAAGCTTGGTCTAATAAATCTTTCGCAACCACTCTCAATGCCATCACCTCTTCTGCACCCTCAAAGATAGAGAATACGCGCGCATCTACGTAGTATCTTGAAACCGGATATTCTTCCGCATAGCCCATACCACCGTGTATTTGCATTGCTTCGCGAGTCACCCACTCTGCAATTTTCGATGCATACAACTTAACAAGAGTTGCTTCCATTTGGCCTTTGTGGTCATCTAAAAGTGTAGCAACATAATTCGTGTACTGTCGAGTGGCTTGGACAATCATCGCCATTTTCGCAATTTTAAACTTTGTTAATGTATAGTCAAAAATTGGTTTTGAGAAGACTTTTCTCTCCTGTGCGTATCTCAAAGCTGCTTCCAATGCGGCTTGCATCACACCATTGGCTCGAGCTGCTGTCTGAATGCGACCACCAGCAAATCCTTCCATTTGATAATAGAATCCTTTGCCACGACCAGCTTCACCACCGAGAAGATTCTCTTTTGGAACAAAATAGTCTTCAAAAGAAACTTCATACGAATGCATTCCACGGTAACCGATCGTACCAATGGCCTTTCCTTGGATCACACCACCACCATCTTGCTTATAATTAAACTCATGTCCAGTAAAGGTAGGTTTTTCAGCGAGTAAGATAGAGAGTCCTTTGTGCTTCAGACTCAAGTCGGATTCGGTACGACAAAGAATGAGAAGCAAGTTTGCGTAACCAGCAAATGTGCACCAGGTTTTTACTCCATTGATGACGTATCCGCCTTCTACTTCTTTCGCTGTGACTGAAATTCCGGCAACATCCGAACCATAGTTAGGTTCAGTCACCATGATCCCTGCCATTTTTTCGCCAGCTGCAAGAAGAGGTAACCATTTGTTTTTTTGGTCTTCGGTTCCACCTTTGAGGAGTGCCTTGGACATAATCTCAGGTCGAGTGATGAGAGAACCTGCAGCTCCAAGGGAACCACGTGAAAGTTCTTCTGTAACAACTAACATAGAAATATTATCTGGACGGTCATCAGGTTGGATACCGCCAAATTTTTCAGGGATACATAAACCAAAACAGCCCATATCTTTCAGGCCATTGATAATTTCCATCGGAATCAAATCATCGTGTCTATGCACATGTTCTGCTTGCGGAACTACTACGTTTTCAGCAAAATCTTTAAAAATTTGTCGGAAATTCTCATGGTCTTCTGAAAGTCCATACGCACCAAAATGTCCAAGATCTACGATCTTATCCGTAATTTCTGTATAGTTTTCAATTTTAGCAGCTGCCTCAACATATCCGTTGATTTCATCAGTGAATAATTTCGAAAAAATTTCCGAATAAGTGAGTTCATACTCGGCCGGGCGAGCGGAAAGTTCAGATCGAATGTTTGTGATGGTTTCACCTGCAAAAGAAAGTGCCATATGTTTTTCAAGTTCAGCCGTTCCCTTGCTTTCATCCCAAGCATAAACGATAAAATTCTCAGCTACTCTTTGTTGAGCAGTTAACCAAGCCAATTGGTAGAAAACATGCTGAGTTTTATCCATTTTACTGACTGATACTTTTCCGTTTTCGGAGTTTTTCTTTGCCAATCGTTTTGTGATTTCACCAAGAAGGGTTGCTTGGGCAGCAAGTGCCTTTTGCGCTAATGATTTTTCGAGTTTAACTGCAGTTGCGGTCATGTTGTTTTCGGTCCTGCGGGAATGTTTTCTTCCACTATACGGAGGGAAAGTACCCTGTCATTTTCATTTTAGACAAGTGAGATTGACGATTGGACTGTTGAAAAAATAAGTAGAGGAGAAGAATGGCAGATTCAATGAGAATCATCGGAATAGATCCTGGGTCACATCGTGTTGGATTTGCCATATTGTCGTTCCCAGAATCAAATCGTTCTAAACCGGAATTACTCACTTATGGAACAATCGAAGTCCCTCCCAAAACCCCCTCTCCAGATAATTTACTTCAAATCAAATCGGAATTGGACGCTATTTTAGATGAGTATAATCCCGATTTCGGCTCGGTCGAAGAACTCTTTTTCTTAAAAAACGTAACCACAGGAATGCGAGTTTCTGAATCAAGAGGAGTCATATTACTCTCATTAGGTGAACATAAAATCCCTGCCGTCCAACCAACTGCCACTCAAATCAAAAAAGGAATTTCAGCAAACGGAAGTGCAACCAAAAAGGAAATTCGACAAGCTATAAAAATCATACTTGGTTTTAAAGATCTCAAAGGCCACGACGATTCGTGGGATGCCATCGCCGCTGCCTTTGTTGGAAAATCATTAATTCAAGGTTTGGTGCAAGTTAAAAGAAAATCCTCGAATACCTGAGAGACATAGATACGATCACCAATAATCAAACCTGTACTCGCAGCAGACAACTCGCTGCCATCGTTAGAATAATGATTGGTTACTTCATTTGTTTTTGAATCAATTCTATAGATCTGGCTTGGTGCTATGTTATCCTTACTTGCCGCATGTCTTAAAAATTTGAAAGTAGAAGGATGTGCAGCAACCCATAGATTTCCATCTGCGTCAGGCATAATGTTATCTGGACCACTACCGAGTTGAATTTTTTTAAAAAACTCGAGGGATACGGCGCCATTTTCTCTATTCAATTTAAATACTGAAATCGCACCTTCTGAAAAAACGGATCGATATAATTTCTCAACTCCACTTTCTTCTCGCACGAATATCCCGTTTCCTAATACAACTTTGTGATTTAGATTTGTAAATTTTTTTCCATCGTAGTATGCGATATCTGCCGTTCCGTGCTTAAATATCATATTCACGTATTGCATGAACTTATTTTCCGGACCGCGGTCATTCGAAGCGAAGATCTCTCCTTTATTTGTTAACATAATATCATTCGGTCCGGTCAGCAATGGATCAGAGAGAGTTTTCGTATGAATCCATTCATTTCCAGTTTTCCTTTCAAAGATTTCGATAGTATGCTGGTTTTCATTCACAAGCGTATGAGAAATAACTGCCAAGGTATCCTTGCCATTTACACTCGCAAAACTTATGCCATGTGGGCGAAAGTTTGCAGGATATGCAGTTTTAATCGGAACTGGCTTCTGATCTGCCAACGGTAATGTCAAATCAATGTATGATATCCAACCAATTGACTCCATATTACGTCTGTTATGTACAGATATAAGAAGAGTAGGTTTTTTATCGATCGTGACTATATCGAGGTCCTCAGGACCAGGTACGCCTGAAATCTTTGAACACGAATCCAGTTCCATTTTTTCGAGAGGAGAGCCACAAGAGACCAAAGCCAGAGCGCAAAATGCGACTAGAGAGAGGTTTTTTACGTACATAAACTGGAGTTTAGAGGAGTATCCGTTTTCCTCCAGAAAAATAATTTCTCCTTGTCCTTTTTGTGCACTGCAAAATAATGGATGCAGAAGGAGTACTCTCCTATGAGCAAAGTGGAAAACAAATTACAAGAAATCGTGAACGCTGGGATCGGCGCAGTCAAAACCTCCAAAGAAGTTTGGGAAAAATTGGTAGTCGATCTGAATGAAAAGAAGAGCGAATTTGAAGTAAATTTCAAAAAACTCTCCGAACAGGGCGAAAAAGACACCAGTGATGGTGCATTGAAAGTAAAAATGGGCGTTGCTTGGGGAATTGTAAGATTCGATGAGCTGAAAGATAACGTCGTAAATTACTTTAACAAAGAAAAAGAACAAAAAAAACAGGGTCAATAGACCCTTGTCTCGGATTCATCTCACATCCTGAATTTTCTTCTGGTAGGTAGTTCCTGAGGCTGCCTGCCAGTTTTTTCTCTTTCGGAGTGACCAGATTTGAACTGGCGACCCCTTGCCCCCCAGACAAGTGCGCTACCACTGCGCTACACCCCGCGAAAAATTACACTATTACGAATGCCGGAAAAAAAATAAATGAAGAAATGAATCCTTCGAATCTGAGCTATCGTTTGAAAAAATTATATCCAAAACAGATGTTTCACTTTCGGATTCCGAAACGCCAGACCCGTCCAAAGAAAGAGACCCAGATAGACAGGGAATAGAGTATGAGTGAAAAGAGGATTTTCTACTCGAAGGTGAATTGCGACTGCGCCACCTAAATATCCTGTCAACAAAAGAGCACCTAACGCAGAAGATTGTGGGATCGCGTACAAAATGGTCGTCACAAGAAGTATGATTCCAAGCGTTACAGACTGAGAACTAGGAATTCCTAACTCTTCCATACTCTTTATAACAGGTTCGATTTTGGCTATTTTTCCTACGGCATCAAAAAGCAAAAACGCAATCACAAGACCACTCAAAATCCGACCGACCCAGAGGAATGCCGGAGAACTATTGACTTCATTCATAAAAATACCCTCTTTAAAAATTCTATCTCGTCAGAAAAACATATCGACTGATATGTTGTCAATGTAAAATAGAATCCGATTCAAAATGAGTCCATTTGTCTTAAATTGTTTCCAAAGGAGAACATTCAAGAGAATGTAAAAAAAAGCTTAGAAATGGGGAAACAAGAAGAGACTCGTAAACATATCATTGAAACAGCTTTTCTGCTCATCTACGAGAAAGGGTTTCAAGGAGTTGGCGTACGTGAAATTGCAGAAAAAGCAAATTTAACAATTGGAGCTTTTTTTTATCATTTCCCCACCAAAACTCTTGTGGGTTATGCAATCATCGATGAATTCCTTGGTCACCGAATCATGGAACGATGGATTTTACCGCTAGAAAGATATGAAAACCCGATCGAAGGAATGATCCAGACGTTTAAGAATACGTTCGATACCTGGCCTGAGGAATTTGTTTCGCGTGGCTGTCCGCTCAATAATTTGGGTCAGGAGATGTCTGCCATCGACTCTGAATTCCAGAAGAGAGCAAAAGAACTGTTATCAACCTGGATACAAAACACAAAAAAATATTTAGATTTAGCAAAGAAAAAAAAGATTCTGAAAACGAATACAAACACTCAAGAACTTGCAGAATTCATTGTTACATTTCAAGAGGCAACTTTCGCCATGGGAAAAGTAATGAATGATAGAAAAGTTTATGATTCTTTGTTTACTTCTTTTCGAGACCACTTGAATTTACATTGTAATTAAAAACTATCCTCCCAATCCTACATCAAGTGCCATCATCAAGGCAAACCCGATCATTGCACCGATAGTGGACATCTCTGTTTCTTTTCCTGTATGTGATTCAGGAATCAACTCTTCTACAACAACAAAGATCATTGCACCAGCTGCAAACGAGAGTGCAAAAGGTAACATGCTTTCAACATAAAAAACAAGTGCCGCTCCTGCGAGTCCGCCAATGGGTTCAACAAACCCAGACAGTTGACCATACCAGAAACTTTTTCTGGGAGAAAAACCTTCACGTAACAGAGGTATGGAGACGGCTGCACCTTCAGGAATATT
>Ga0075156_10000567_pt1 | contig 19082 bp, 18 predicted proteins | sample JI81AbrownDNA_FD_70966 | JGI IMG/M metagenome (GOLD analysis project Ga0075156, IMG submission 70966) | Wastewater effluent complex algal communities from Wisconsin, to seasonally profile nutrient transformation and Carbon sequestration -... | ecosystem: Engineered > WWTP > Effluent > Algae...
ACTAGGGGGCGGCGGTGGTCAATTCATCTCAAAAGGGGCGGTCTCGGTCGGTTCGGTCGGTCGGTGGGTAGCCTGTCGGCGTGTCCGACCAGCCGCGCCTCGCCGACGTCGTCTCCGCCCTCGACGCGCGGTACCCCCCGGCTCTGGCCGCCGACTGGGACGCCGTCGGGCTGGTGTGCGGGGACCCGGACGCCAGGGTGCGCTCGGTGCTCTTCGCGGTGGACCCCGTGATGGCGGTCGTGGACGAGGCCGTCCGGCGGGGGGTCGACCTCGTCGTGACCCATCACCCTCTCTTCCTCACGGGCGTCCACTCCGTGGCGGCGGTGACGCCGGGCGGTCGGGTCGTGCACACGCTGGTGTCGCGGGGGATCGCGCTGATGTCCGCCCACACGAACGCCGACCACGCGCACCCCGGCGTCTCCGACGCCCTCGCGTCCGCCCTGGGGGTCCAGCAGCTGCGACCCCTGGTCCCGGACCCCACGGACCCGGCCACGGGGACCGGCCGCGTCGGCGTCCTCGACGAGCCCATGAGCCTCGACGCCTTCGCCGCCCGGGTGGCGCACAGGCTGCCGGCCACCCACCACGGCGTCCGGGTGTCGGGGGACGGCGCCGCGATCGTGCGCACGGTGGCCGTATGCGGCGGCTCGGGGGATGCGTACCTCTCCGAAGCGGCAGCGGTGGCCGACGTCTATGTCACGTCGGACCTGCGCCACCACCGGGTCCTCGACCATCGTCAGGCCGGCGGCTGCGCCCTGGTGGATGTCGCGCACTGGGCGGGGGAGTGGACGTGGCTCCCCGTGGCGGCTGCGCAACTGTCCGTCGACCTCGCCGCCCGCGGCACTACGGTGGAGGTCCACGTGTCCGAGATCCCCACCGATCCCTGGACTGCGCACCTAGGGAGCACCCGCTGAACGCCGACGCCGACATCCAGCTCCGCCTTCTCGACCTGCAGGGGCGGGACACCAAGCTGGCACAGCTGGCCCACCGCGCGAGCACGCTGCCCGATGCGGCGGCCCTCGCCGATCTCGAGACCCGCCTCGCCCGGCTGCGCGACGAGGTGGTGGCGGCGGAGACGATCGCCGCCGACCTCGCACTGGAGCAGCGCAAGGCCGACGCCGACGTGGAGCAGGTCCGGGAGCGGGCGCGGCGCGACCAGGAGCTGCTGGACTCCGGCTCGATCGGCGACCCCAAGCAGCTGCAGTCGCTCCAGCACGAGCTGGTCTCACTGGCCCGTCGGCAGGGAGAGCTCGAGGACGTCGAGCTGGAGATCATGGAGCGCGTCGAGGGCGCCGAGGCAGCCGTGCGGGTGCTCACTGCGGAGCGCGACGCGCTCACAGCCGAGCGTGAGGCCCTGGCGGCATCGGTCCTCGCCCAGCGTGCCGACATCGATGCCGAGCGCGCCGGCGTCGTCGTCGAAAGGGCTGCGCTCGTCGAGGGGATCCCGGCGGACCTGCTCTCCCTCTACGACAAGATCCGGGCCGATCACGGCGGCATCGGGGCCGCACCCCTGCATCGCGGCAGGTGCGAGGGCTGCCGGATGGTGCTCCCGCCGAACGAGATCGAGGCGCTGCGGGCTGCGCCGCCCGACGCCGTGCTGCGATGCGAGGAGTGCCGCCGCATTCTCGTGCGGACGGACGAGTCGGGCCTCTAGCCGTGACACGCAGTCTCATCGTCGAGGCCGACGGTGGCTCACGAGGCAACCCCGGTCCTGCTGCCTATGGCGCCGTCGTCCGGGATGCGGCGACCGGGACGGTCCTCGCCGAGCTGGCCGAGTACCTCGACACCGTGACGAACAACGTGGCCGAGTACCGAGGTGCCATCGCGGGCCTGCGCGAGGCGTGGGCGATCGACCCGGCGGCCAATGTCGAGGTGCGCCTGGACTCGAAGCTCATCGTCGAGCAGATGAGCGGCCGGTGGCAGGTGAAGCATCCGAGCATGCGGGAGCTCGCTCGTGAGGCCCGAGCCGTGTTCGCCCCGGGCCAGGTCTCCTACACCTGGGTCCCGCGCGAGAAGAACAAGCACGCCGACTCGCTGGTCAACGAGATGATCGATGCGGCGCTGGCCCGTGGTGAGCGCTCGATCAGGCGCCTCAACGGTGCCCCAAGCGAGGACACGTCGGCGGACGACGTCGTGGGCAGCATCGACGTGGAGCACAGCCGCACGGTGGTCGAGGAGCGCGTCCGCCGGCAGCCGCCCACTGTCATGATCGGCTGGGCCGACCTCGGACGACCGACGGTGACGCTGCTGGCTCGCCATGGCGCCACGGCATGGAGCCTCGAGAAGCGGTTCAGTGGCCGCGGGGGCGTGGACATGCCGCTGGCACCGGTCGGCGAGGCCCAGGCCGCTGCGCTCGCCGCCGAGGTGGTGCGGCGCGGTGATGTCACCCGCATCGTCAGCTCGCCGCTCCTCCGCACGCGCCAGACGGCACAGCACGTGGCAGACGTAACCGGGCTGCCGGTGGAGATCGTTGATGGCTTCGCCGAGTGCGGGTTCGGGGAGTGGGACGGCTTCACGTTCGCTGAGGTCCAGCAGCGGTGGCCCCGGGAGCTCGAGGAGTGGCTCGGCTCGGTCGATGTCGCGCCCCCGGGCGGTGAGTCGTTCACCCAGTGCCGGGCGCGCGTGGCCGAGGCCCGGGAGCAGGTCGTCGAGCGCTTCCCCGGCGAGCGCGTGCTGGTCGTCGCCCACGTGTCGCCCATCAAGATCCTCGTGGGCATCGCGGTGGATGCACCGCTGCAAAGCGTCTACCGCATGGAACTGCCCCCGTGCTCGCTGACGAGCCTGGCGTGGTTCCCGGATGGGAACTCGTCGATGTTCAGCTTCGCCGAGGCCGGGCACCTGCACGGCATCGTCGTGCCCTCGGGCACCTAGCCCCGCGTCGCGCCGATCAGAGCTCTCGGACGACCACGTCGATGGCCATGGCGCGGCCGCTCTCCGGTTCCTGCGCAACCTCGGCCGTGAAGCCCCACTCGCTCAATGCGTCGAGCAGGTCGGACGGTGACGCGATCTGCTGGTCGCCCTCGAGCAGCGACCGGACGAGCCGCCCCTTCGTCGCCTTGTTCATGTGGCTGACGATCGTGCGGCGACCGTCTGACTCCTGCAGGACGCGGACCGTGACCGTGCGCCCGCGCGCGGCCGCGGGGATCGGGCCGAGTCCGGTGTAGGTGCTCGACCTCAGGTCGACGATGACGCCGCGCGAGTCCTCGATGGCTGCACCCACGGCGGTCCGCCAGGCTCCGGCCAGCGTCCCGACTCCCGGGAGGGTCACCCCGCCACTGAGCCGGTAGGCCGGGATGCGGTCCATGGGGCGGAGCAGCCCCCACAGCGCGGACGAGATGGCCAGGCGGTCCTGCGCCCGCCGGCGCGCGCGAGGACTGAGGGTGCGATAGCCGAGGGCGTCGAACAGCACTCCTGAGTACACGTGGATCGCGGGGGCGGCCGGCCGCTCACGCAGGGTCCGGTTGGCCGTGACCTCGCCCACCTGAGTCGGACCGAGCCCGAGGGTGCTGGCTGCACGCTCGGCCGGTCCGTCGCAGAGGGTGACGAGCGCGTCGAGCACCCGCTCGCGGATCCCTGTCAGGGCAGGGAACGACAGCGCTTCGAGATCGAGCGGGGCTCCTCGTCGGGGTGCGTCCTTCCCCTCGCTGGGGGGCAGCACAATGAGCACGTTGGGCAGGCTATCCGCCTCGTCCTGAGGAAGGGGACAGTGCATGTCCGGTTCAGGGAATCTCGACCACTGGCAGGACCTCGCCGCCTTCCACGGCACGGGCAACGACCGCTACTACGACATTCCCGCACTGGTCGCGGGCCAGATGGGGCTTCGCCCGATCGAGCAGCAGGCCGTGGACCTCGCGACCGCCGGCGCGGGCGTGCGCGGGCTGCGCGTGGCTCACATCCAGTCTCACATCGGGATCGACTCGGTGCTGCTCGCGCGCCAGGGGGCGCACGTCACGGCCTTCGACTTCTCCCCGGTCGCGCTGCACCGGCTCCGCGAGATTGCCGACCTGTGCTCGGTCGGCATACGCACCGTCGTCGCCGACTCGCAGGAGCTGGGCCTCCCGGCGTTCGAGGAGTGGCATGGGCAGTTCGACGTCGCCTATGCGACCGTCGGCGTGATCTCGTGGATCGCCGACCTCGAGGCGTGGATGCGGGGGGCCGCTGCGCTCCTGAAGCCCGGCGGGCGGATGGTCCTGCTGGAGCTCCACCCTCTCCTGTGCATGCCGGAGACGCTCGAGCCGCTCGTCATCGACTACCCGTACGTCCATGACGGCGTGCGGCACTACGAGGGCACCGGCTCGTACGCCAACCCGGATGCCGACCTGGCGTGGTCGATCGACCAGTACGCGTGGTCGATCGGCGAGACCGTGAACGCCGCCATCTCGGCAGGGCTGCGCATCGTCGGGCTCGTCGAGCACGTCGAGTCGCCGTTCGACCCGCGTGGCAGCCTCCTCACGCGGGAGGCGGACGGCATGTTCCGCATGCGCCTCGGGAGCGGGGCCGATGGCGGACCGGGGGAGCCGCTGCCGCTGCTGTTCACGCTCGTGGCTGAGCGGGCAGCCTGACGACGGATCGACAGGGCGTCTGCGGTGGCCCTACTCTGGTGACGGACGAGTCGGCTGGGTGATCGCGGCACTGAGGTGTCGAGGAAAGTCCGGCCTCCACAGGGCAGGGTGGTGGGTAACGCCCACCCGGGGCAACCCGCGGGAAAGTGCCACAGAGAACAGACCGCCAGGAGCAATCCTGGTAAGGGTGAAACGGCGGTGTAAGAGACCACCAGCGCGCCAGGTGACTGGCGCGGCTCGGCAAACCCCACCCGGAGCAAGGTCAAGAGGGTCGCGTGGTCCGCAAGGGCGCCGTGACCTGCGCAGGCGAGCGGCCCGCTCGATGCCTGCGGGTAGACCGCACCAGGCTGCTGGCGACAGCAGTCGCAGATGGATGATCACCGTCCCACCGGCCAACGGCCCGGTGGGGCACAGAAGCCGGCTTACAGGCCGACTCGTCCCCCCGCCGGCGCCCCGGCGCGTCCGTCGCTGTCGAGGGACGTGAGGTGGTCGGCAACCTGCTGGCAGGCCGAACCCAGCACCGCGAAGTCGTCGGCGCTGAGCTGGTCGACGAGGTGCTTCCGCACGCTGGTGACGTGATCGGGCGCCGAGGCCACGAGCGTGGCCCAGCCGGTGTCGGTCAGCGCCGCGAACGCTCCCCGACGGTCATCGGCGCACAGCTGCCGCTCGACGAGGCCGGCGCGCTCCATCCGGTCGATCTGGTGCGACAGGCGACTGCGGGACGACAGCGTGGCGTCGGCGAGCTCACTCATGCGCATCCGGCGATCCGGGATCTCCGACAGCCGCACCAGGATCTCGTAGTCGGCGATCGTCAGGCCGTGCTGCTCCTGCAGGTCGCGGCTCAGTCGGTCGGTGAGCAGCACGGAGGCGGAGAGCCACGCCCGCCAGCTCCGCTGCTCGTCCTCGGTCAGCCAGCGCGTCATGGAATCAGCATACCCCGTTTAGTTGAATCATGGACCATCATGAACTCACGCGTCGAGCGACCACACCCGCACGCCGCCCAGGATCCCCGACGTGTTCGGGACGATCTCCCCCTTCGGGCCCACATCAGCGGCGCTGAGGTGCTTGGCGTTGCCGCCGCCGACGTAGATGTGGTCGAAGAACAGCATGTCGTCGAAGTCGTGGATGGCCTTGCGCACCCGCTTGGCCCAGCGCTCGTTGCCGATCTCCTTGCGCTGGGCGTTGCCGAGGGCGATGTCGAACGACAGTCCGTCCCGGAAGGGCCCGTGCGACAGCTCGAGGTGCGGAAGCAGCGCCCCGTCGTTGAACAGTGCTGTGCCGACTCCGGTGCCGAGCGTCATGACGAACTCCATGCCCTTGCCTTGTGCCACGGCGCATCCCTGCATGTCGGCGTCGTTCACGACCTTCGTGGGCTTCTGGAACGCCTCGGCGAGCGCATGCGCAAGGTCGAAGCCGTGCCATGCGGCCGCGAGGTCCGGATCGCGTTCACCGCCGTACTCGGCGCGGGACAGTGAGGGCACCTCGATGACATGGCCATGCCTCACGAGGCCGGGGAAGCCCACCGACACGCGATGGACGTCGAGCATCGACGCGACCAGTGACGTCACCGTGCTCACCAAGGTGTCGGGCGTGCAGGGGTAGGGCGTATCGGTGCGCACCCGGTCGGTGACCATCACTCCCTGCGCGTTGACGATGGACGCCTTGAAGCCGCTGCCGCCGATGTCGATCGACAGGGTCAAGACGTCGTGCGGCCACACCGTGTCCGTTCGGGCTGTGGTCATCTACCAGTCCTCCTTGTCTGTACCGGTCGGGAGCGTGAGGATGTCGCAGCCGGTGTCCGTGACCACCAGCGTGTGCTCGAACTGTGCCGTCCACCTGCGATCCTTGGTCACCACGGTCCAGGTGTCATCCCAGATGTCGTAGTCGTAGGTGCCGAGAGCGATCATCGGCTCGATGGTGAAGGTCATGCCGACCTCGAGCGGCGTCGCGTGCTGCGGGTCGTCGTAGTGCGGGATGATCAGCCCTGTGTGGAACGACGTGCCGATCCCATGCCCGGTGAAGTCGCGGATCACGCCGTAGCCGAAGCGTCGCGCGTAGCTCTCGATGACGCGGCCGATGACGCTGATGGGCCGGCCGGGGGCGACCGCCTTGATCGCTCGGCGGGTCGCCTCCTTCGTCCGCTCGACGAGCAGCTGGACCTCCTCGTCGACGTCACCGACCAGGAACGTCGCGTTGGTGTCGCCGTGGACGCCTCCGATGAAGGCAGTGATGTCGATGTTGCAGATGTCGCCGTCGCGCAGCACCGTGGAGTCGGGGATGCCGTGGCAGATGACCTCGTTGAGCGAGGTGCACAGGGACTTGGGGAAGCCCCGGTAGCCGAGCGTCGACGGATAGGCGCCGTTGTCGCACAGGAACTCGTGCCCGACGCGATCGAGCTCGTCGGTGGTCACGCCCGGGCGCACCGCCCTGCCCACCTCGGCGAGCGCATCCGCGGCCAGTCGTCCCGCGGCGCGCATGGCCTCGATCGTGTCGGCGTCCTTGACCTCGGGACCCGTGTACGGCGCCGGTCCCGGCCGGCCCACGTACTCGGGTCGGATGATCGTCGGGGGAACGGCGCGCATGGGCGTCACCCGCCCCGGGGTGAGCGGCTCGCGCACGCGTTGCGACATGTCCCGAAGTCTAGGTGCGCCCCGGGATCGCTATCTTTGGGGTGACTGGCGCGGCTGAGCGGCCCGCCACGTGGCGACGGGAGAGTCATGAGCTGGTACTACTGCCTGGTGCATCAGAAGGTCGAGCCCGAGCTCGGCTGCGCGAACGCCGAGAGGCTTGGACCGTTCGACACGGAGGCGCAGGCCGCGAACGCGCTCGAGATCGCCAAGGCGCGCAATGAGGCGTACGACGAGGACGACAGCTGACGGCGAGGGTCCCACCCGGACCCGAGCACAGAAAAGGCCCGCACCAACGGTGCGGGCCTTTTCGCGTCTACGAAGACGCCATCGACTCTAGCGAGCGGCCTTGCGAGCCGGAGCCTTCTTGGCCGGAGCCTTGCGAGCCGGTGCCTTGCGGACCGGTGCCTTCTTGACTGCGGCCTTGCGGACCGGAGCCTTCTTGGCCGGTGCCTTGCGGACCGGTGCCTTCTTGGCGACGGCCTTCTTGGCCGGTGCCTTCTTGGCCGGTGCCTTGCGAACCGGTGCCTTCTTGACTGCAGCCTTCTTGGCCGGGGCCTTCTTGGCCGGGGCCTTCTTCGCGACAGCCTTCTTCGCCGGGGCCTTCTTGGCCGGGGCCTTCTTCACAGCTGCCTTGCGCGGTGCCGCCTTCTTGGCCGGCGCCTTGCGTGCAGTCTTCTTTGCGACCGCCACGTTTGCCTCCCGTGTCGTCGTTCCCTGCCTTTTGCAGAGCTCGTTGGTTACAACTTTGACAGAGCGATGTTGATAACGCAAAGGCATCTGCGCCTCGCGCACGACACGTGTCGCGCATGTTCAGTGCGACGTGTGCACATACGCGCGCACATGCACGTGTGTCATGCGTCGCGTTCGCGTCGCCGTTCGCGTTCGCGTATCGCGTCCTCACTCGTCCGATCGTCGTAATTCCACAATGATGGCAACGCAATTGCAGACAGTGCGACGCCGATGATGCATAGCGCTCCGCCACTGATGAAGGACACGCGCAGGGATGTGAGTGACGCTGAAGCACTGCTGCGCACCTGCCCGAGCAGCGGTCCGACCGAGTAGCTCAGCAACTCGATTCCTGCCATGCGTCCGCGCACATCGTCGGGAATCGTCTGGTTCCACATGACAGTCCGGAAGATGCCGCTCACCATGTCTGCTGCGCCCGCGAGCATCAGCAGCAGCAGCACCACCCACAGTGATGTGGTGAAGCCGACGAGCCCGATGCCCAGTCCCCACATCGCAGCAGCGACAACGATGGCGCGTCCATGGCGATGGACACTCGCTGTCCATCCGCTCGTGAGCGAGACGAGCAGGGAGCCGACAGCGCCCGCCGAATAGAGCAGTCCGAGCGCCCACGGTACGCCGAGTTCGACGGCGAGGAACGGGAACAGGACGTATGGGAAGGCGAACACCATGGCGATGAGGTCGACGGCGTAGGTACCCATGAGGTCCTTGCGGCTCCAGGCATAGCGCATGCCGTCGGTGATGTGGGAGAGCGTGACGCGCTCACCCCCCTCGTCACCGACGCGGATGCTGCGGACCCGCCAGAGCAGCGCGACGGACACGACAAAGGTGGCGACATCGACTCCGTACGCCGCGACCGCACCACCCGCGCTCAGCAGCAGGCCCCCCACTGCGGGTCCCACGATGGTCCCCACCTGCCACTTGATCGCATTGAGCGCACTGGCTGCGGCGAGCTGGTCGTGCGCGACGACCCGAGGGATCATCGCGTCGAGCGACGGCCGTTGAAGTCCGTCCGTCACCGCGAGCAGCATCGCCACCACGTAGAGCACCCACAGCTGCGGACTCGGCATCGCAGCGTTGACCAGCAGCGCCACCACGAGGACGCCCGATGCCGCCTCGGTGGCGATCACCATCGTCCTGCGGTCGACGGAGTCGGCGAGCGCGCCGCCGTACAGGCCGAAGACGACGAGGGGCACCAGCTCGACGAGGCCGATCAGTCCCACCGCCACGAACGAGCCGGTGAGCTGTGCCACCTGGAACGGCAGCGCAACGTAGGTGATCATCGAGCCGAGGTAGGTGATGCCGCCACTGATGAGGATGAGTCGGAAGTCGCGCGACTCGCGCATCGGCGTGACGTCGACCCGCATCCGCGAGCTCCAGTGCGGCGTGGCGTCGTCTGGCGAGGCGGTCACGGCCGCATTGTGGCAGGATCGCGCCTCGTGACCGAGCAGAGCGCATCGACCGTCCCGTCCGCACCCGACGTCAGCACGCTCCGCATCGGAGTGCTGGGAGGAACAGGGGAGCAGGGACGCGGGCTCGCCCGCCGACTGGCACTGGCAGGGCAGAGCATCGTGGTGGGCTCACGTGATGCGGGGCGCGCTGCGGCCGCGGCCGCGGAGATCGGGTCAGGCGTCGTCGGCCTGGGCAATGAGGAGTGTGCCCGTCTGTCGGATGTCGTCATCGTGGCTGTTCCGTGGGACGGGCACGCGGACCTGCTCTCCACACTGGTCGAGGCACTCGACGGCAAGGTGGTCGTCGACTGCGTCAACCCGCTCGGCTTCGACAAGCAGGGTGCGTACGCCCTGCCGGTGGCGGAGGGCTCGGCGGCGCAGCAGGCGGCAGCCATCCTCAGCGGGAGCCGGGTCGTGGCGGCCTTCCATCACATCTCGGCGGTCCTGCTCCTCGATGAGTCCGTCGACTCCATCGACACCGATGTCCTCGTCCTGGGCGACGACCGCGAGGCGACCGACCTGGTGCAGGCACTCGCCGATCGCATCCCCGGGATCCGTGGCGTCTACGGCGGCCGGCTCCGCAATGCCGGACAGGTCGAGGCCATGACGGCCAACCTGATCTCGATGAACCGCCGCTACAAGGCGCACGCCGGCATCCGCGTCACCGACATCTAGTCCGGCCGCACGACCAACTGCCGCCCCGTGACCGACGGGGGCTACTCGTACTGGTGCTCGGCGGCGGGGTAGGAGCCCGACACCACGTCGGCCCCCCAGCGCGACACCGCGTCGGACATCGTCGTGCGCACATCCGCGTAGGTCTTCACGAACCGCGGGAGCGGGCCCTCGGTGAGCCCGACGAGGTCCTGCCAGACGATCACCTGCGCGTCTGTCGCGCCGCCGGCCCCGATGCCGATCGTCGGGATGGTGAGGACCTCGCTCACCCGGGCGGCCAGCTCTGCGGGAACGACTTCGAGCACGATGGCGCAGGCGCCGGCCGCCTCCATGGCCTTGGCGTCGCGCAGCAGGTGCTCGCCGGCCTCACCGCGTCCCTGGACGCGGTAGCCGCCCAGCAGGTTGACCGACTGCGGGGTCAGCCCGAGATGACCGATGACCGGCACTCCCGATGTCGCGAGGGCCTCGACCTGCGGCAGGACCGCGGAGCCGCCCTCGAGCTTGACGGCGTGCGCGCCGCCCTCCTTCATGAACCGGGTGGCGGTGTCGATCGCCTGCGCCGCCGACGCCTGGTAGGACCCGAAGGGCAGGTCGGCGATGACGAGGGCTCGTGCCGAGCCGCGCACCACCGCACGCACCAGGGGAATGAGCTCGTCGACGGTGACCGGAAGCGTCGAGTCGTGGCCGTAGACCACCATGGCCGCTGAATCGCCGACGAGGAGTGCGGGAATGCCCGCCTCGTCGAAGATCCGCGCAGTCAGGGCGTCGTAGGCCGTGATCATCGGCCACTTCTCGCCGCGTCGGGTCGCCTCCGCCAGATCGCGCATCGTCACGCGTCGGCCCTGAGGAGCGCCATAGAAGGACATCGTCTTCTCCCATCTCGAGGCTCCTGGTGGAGTCCCCGGACGGGTCCATGATGACATGCCGCGGGGGCTGGCGTCGATGGCGCGCCGGATTTCGATACGCTACCGATTCGTTTCGTAATGGACGTGCCCAGGAGAAGGAGCCGCATGCCGTCGAAGGACTGGATGACATCGGGCGAGGGACACCCCCGACGCTGGGCGATCCTGGCCGTGCTGGTGGTGAGCCTGCTCGTGGTGGTGCTCGACAACACCATCCTCAACATCGCCCTGCCGACCATCCAGCGCGACCTCAGCGCGTCGCAGAGCCAGCTGGTGTGGGCGGTCGACGCCTACATCCTCGTGTTCGCGTCACTGCTGTTCACCTGGGGAGTCCTGGGCGACCGCTACGGCCGCAAGAAGGTGCTCTTCATCGGACTGTCCCTCTTCGGGCTGGCGTCGGCCATCTGCGCCTTCGCCGCGACGGCGAACATGCTCATCGCGTTCCGCGCACTCATGGGCGTGGGCGGCGCCGCCGTGCTGCCCACGACTCTGGCGATCATCACCGTCGTGTTCCCCCCGCACGAGCGGGGCAAGGCGATCGGTGCCTGGGCGGCCGGTGTCGGAGGAGCCGTCGCGTTGGGTCCCGTCCTCGGGGGCATCCTGCTCGAGCACCCCGACTGGAGCAGCTGGCTCACGGGGAACGACTGGGGATCGGTGTTCCTCATCAACGTGCCGATCGTGATCGTCGGGCTCTTCTTCATCTGGCGGGTCGTGCCCGAGACCAGGAACCCGCATCCGCGCAAGCTCGACATCCCCGGCCTTCTCATCTCGGCGACCGGGCTGGTGCTGCTCGTCTACGGCATCATCGACGCATCGTCGACCCGCTCCTGGCTCGCCCCATCGGTCATCCTCCCGATGACGGCCGGAATCATCCTCATCGCCTTCTTCCTCTGGACGGAGGCCCGCAGCGACCACGCCAGCTTCGACGTCTCGCTGTTCCGCAACCGCGGGTACGCGGTCAGCCTCGCTGCGGTGAGCCTGGCCTTCTTCGCTCTCTCCGGCATCACGTTCTCGCTGCCCTTCTACCTGCAGATCCTGCGGGGCTATTCGACGCTGGTGGCCGGGCTGTGCTTCGTCCCGTTCGCCGTCGGCCAGCTCATCGCGGCGCCGCGCAGTGCCGCAATGGTGAACCGCTTCGGCTACAAGCCGGTCATGACGACGGGACTGGTCCTGGTCGCCTTCTCGATGCTCATGCTGGCGCGCGTGCCCATCGATGCGCCGCTGTGGGCCATCCTCACGGTGTTCCTGCTGTTCGGGCTGGGGATGGGGAGTGTCATCGCACCCGGGTCGACGGTCATGCAGAACGTGCTGCCGCTGGCCCGGGCCGGAGCCGGATCGGCCGTGCAGAACACCGTCCGCCAGGTCGCGGGCGCCCTGGGCGTCGCCATCGTCGGCACCGTCCTGGCGACGCAGTACGCGGCGAACCTCACGTCGGTCATCGACCGCGTGCCGGCGTCATTCCCCGACGAGGCGCGGCAGGCGGCGACGGAGTCGATCATCGCCGCCGACCAGATCCTCACCCAGGCATCCGCGCAGGGGGTGCCGGCGAGCGTCATCGATCCGCTCCGCGCGGGGGCGTACGAGGCCTTCCTCAGCGCGGCCCATGTCACGTCCTTCATCTCCTTCGTAGTCATCGTCATCGCGGCGCTCCTGGTCTTCTTCCTGCTGCCGAAGATCACGCCGCCGGCCAAGGGCGACCGCGCGGTGGGTGCCCCCGCTGATCCGGCCGACGCTCTCGTCCAGCGCGAGGCCGCGCAGTACGCCGAGGAGGCTGCCGAGGAGTACGGCGCGGGCGAGGGACAGGGTCCGGAGGCACGGGGGTCCTCCGCATGAGCGTCGCCGTCGCTCCACCTGCTCCCCGCAAGGGCCGGCCGCGCGACGAGCGGATCGATCACGAGATCACGTCGGCCGCACTCCTCGTGCTCGCGGACACCGGGTTCGCGGGATTCTCGATCGCCGAGGTCGCGGCGCGAGCCGGCGTCGCCAAGACGACCGTCTACCGCCGCTTCCCGACCCGTGACGACCTGCTCGCTGCGGCCCTGGAGAGGCTCAACGACGATCTTCCCCCGCCACCGTCGACCGGCTCGGTGCGAGATCAGCTGGTCGAGGCGCTCGACGGGATCCGCCGGCGGACGCCGGACTCGACCCGGGGGCGCATCCTCATGCACGTGGTGGGGGAGGGCGCACGCGAGCCGCGGCTCGCCGAGCTCGTGCACGACCGGGTGCTCGCCCCGCGGCGGCGGATCCTGAGCGACATCATCGAGCGGGGGATGGCGAGCGGCGAGCTGCGCGCCGACCTCGACGTCACCGCGGTCATCCCGGTGCTCGTCGGGCCGATGCTCTACCTGGGCATGTGGCGGATGTGCTCCGCCGCGCAGCAGGTCTCGGTCGAGTCGGTCGTCGACGTGCTCATGACGGGGATGACTCGCGCCATCGAGTCGTGATGGGCAGCCGTCGGTCACGGCCGAACGCGCGCAGCGAGATCTTCGTTCCCGGCGGGTACTGGCGCCGCTTGTACTCGGCGAGATCGGTGAGCCGCAGGATCCGCTCCACGAGGGCTGCGTCGAACCCCGCCGCGACCAGGTCCGCGGCGCTGCTGTCGTCCGCCACGTAGGCGTCGAGGAGCTGGTCGAGCAGCGCGTAGTCGGGCAGGGAGTCGGAGTCCTTCTGATCCGGACGGAGCTCGGCGCTGGGCGGCTTGTCGATGCTGTTCGGCGGGATGGGCGGAGTCTGCCCCCGCGCCTCCGCGTCGGCGTTGCGCCACCGGGCCAGGGCCCACACGAGCGTCTTCGGGACGTCCTTGATGGGGGCGAAGCCGCCCACGGCGTCGCCGTAGATCGTCGAGTAGCCGACCGACAGCTCGCTCTTGTTGCCCGTGGCCAGGACGAGGTGCCCCTCCTGGTTCGAGATCGCCATCAGCGTCGTGCCGCGGACCCTCGCCTGCAGGTTCTCCTCCGCCAGCCCGGTGAGCGGGAGGGACTCCATGTAGGCGTCGACCATCGGCCCGATGGGGACGGTCCGGATGTGGATGCCCATGCGGCGCGCGAGGTCGTAGGCGTCGTCGACCGAATGCCCCGACGAGTACCGGCTCGGCATGGCCACGCCGTGGACGCGATCGGGCCCGAAGGCGTCGCAGGCGAGGGCGGCCACGAGCGCTGAGTCGATGCCGCCGCTCTGGCCCAGCACGACCGAGCGGAAGCCGTTCTTCTCGACATAGTCGCGCAGGCCGAGCACCAGCGCGGCATACACCTCTGCGCAGTCGTCGAGCCGCTCGGCCAGCGTCGACTGCGTCGATGCGGTGCTGCCGGCATCGACGCATATCACCGACGCGGCGAACTGCGGTGCGCGCCCGAGGAGATGACCGTCCGGGGACACGGCCATCGAGTCGCCGTCGAACACGAGCTCGTCCTGGCCGCCGGTCATGTTCACGTAGACGAGGGTGGTCCGCGACTCGGCCGCGCGCATCCGGCACAGGGACAGGCGCACGTCGTCCTTGTCGCGCTCGTACGGCGATGCGTTGAGGACGGCCAGCACGTCGCAGCCGGCATCGCGGGTCCAGGTGACGGGACCGCCCTCCTGCCACAGGTCCTCGCAGATGGCGACAGCGATCGTGACTCCGTCGACGTCGAACGTGAGCGGCTCGTCGCCCGGGACGAAGTAGCGGGCCTCGTCGAACACCCCGTAGTTCGGCAGGTGGTGCTTGATGTAGCGCGCCTCGACCCTGCCGCCGCGCAGGAGCGCGGCCGCGTTGACGGGGGCGCGGCGCGGGCGCCCGGTCGTCGTCACGAGGTCCTCGTCCAGGTAGTCGAGATAGCCGACGAGGCAGGCGAGGTCGGCCAGCCCCTCGGAGGCGAGCCGACGGGCGAGCTCGTGGACCGTCTGACGCGAGGCATCCTGGAACGAGGGTCGCAGCGCGAGATCCTCGACGGGGTACCCCGTGAGCACCATCTCGGGGAACACCGCCAGGCGCGCCCCCTGCGCCGCGGCCGCCGCCGCTGCCCCGAGCACGAGGTCGGCGTTGCCGGCGAGGTCGCCGACCGTGGGGTTGACCTGGGCCAGGCCGATACGCAGGGGCATTGCTCGAGGCTACTGCCGGGCACGGCGCGCAGCGGACCCGGCTGGGTTAACCCCGATGTAACACGACAGGGGCCACTATGTCCCCATGGACAAGCAGGCGGAGTTCGTACTGCGCACGATCGAAGAGCGTGACATCCGGTTCGTCCGCCTGTGGTTCACGGACGTCCTCGGCACCCTCAAGTCGGTCGCCATCGCCCCCGCCGAGCTCGAGGGCGCATTCGCCGAGGGCATCGGGTTCGACGGGTCGGCCATCGAGGGGTTCGCCCGGGTCTACGAGTCCGACATGCTGGCCAAGCCCGATCCCGCCACGTTCTCGCTGCTGCCCTGGCGCAGCGAGGGGCCTGGGGTGGCGCGGCTGTTCTGCGACATCCTCATGCCCGACGGCGCACCGTCCTACGCGGATCCGCGCTTCGTCCTCAAGCGCACCCTGACGAAGGCCGCCGACCTGGGCTTCACGTTCTACACGCACCCTGAGGTCGAGTTCTACCTGTTCAAGAATGCGCCTGAGCCGGGCGTCGCCCCCGTCCCCGTCGACGGCTACGGCTACTTCGACAACACCCCGCACGGCGTCGCGGTGGACTTCCGCCGCCAGGCCATCACCCTCCTCGAGCAGATGGGGATCTCGGTCGAGTTCAGCCACCACGAGGGCGGACCGGGCCAGCAGGAGATCGACCTTCGCTACGCGGACGCGCTGACGACTGCCGACAACCTCATGACCTTCCGCCTCGTCGTGCAGGAGGTGGCCCTCGAGCAGGGGCTGTACGCCTCCTTCATGCCCAAGCCGCTGCGCGATCATCCGGGCTCGGGCATGCACACGCACCTGTCGCTCTTCGAAGGCGATCGCAACGCCTTCTTCGAGGCGGGGGCGGAGTTCCAGCTCTCCAAGGTGGCCCGGTCGTTCATCGCGGGACTGCTCGTCCATGCACCGGAGATCACCGCGGTCACGAACCAGTGGGTCAACTCGTACAAGCGGCTGGCGGGAGGCGCCGAGGCGCCCGCGTGGATCTGCTGGGGCCACAACAACCGCTCCTCGCTCATCCGGGTTCCCATGTACAAGCCGGCCAAGGGCAACAGCACGCGCATCGAGTTCCGCTCGCTCGACAGCGCCGCCAACCCGTACCTCGCCTTCGCCGTGCTGCTGGCGGCCGGGCTCAAGGGCATCGAGGAGGGCTACGAGCTGCCCCGCGGCGCCGAGGACGACGTCTGGGCCCTCACCGAGTCGGAGCGCCGGGCGATGGGCATGAAGCCGCTGCCGACGAGCCTCAACCAGGCCATCCAGGCGATGGAGCGATCCGAGCTGGTCGCGGAGACCCTGGGCGAGCATGTCTTCGACTTCTTCCTGCGCAACAAGCAGGCCGAGTGGGGCGACTACCGACGCCAGGTGACGCAATGGGAGCTGGACCACTACCTTCCACTGTTGTGACCCAGTCCGAACCCTCGAGCGTCCTGCCACCGGCTCCGCTGGTCCTGGCGATCCAGAACGACCCGACCGACCCTCCGCTGCTCGTGGGCGAGTGGCTGGCCGAGGACGGCATCCGCATCGAGGTGATCCGGGCCTTCGACGGCGAGGCCGTGCCGGCGACGGTACCTGCCGGCGTCAGCGGCATCCTGGCGCTCGGGGGCGACATGGGCGCCCACGACGACCATGTCGCGCCGTGGCTGGTCGATGAGCGCGCGCTCCTGGTGGATGCGGTGGCGAGGGGCATCCCCGTGCTCGGCCTCTGCCTCGGCGGCCAGCTGCTCGCGGCGGCCAACGGCGGGCGCGTGACGCTCGGGCCGGCGACGGAGATCGGTGTCGTCCAGGTGCAGCGCACCGTCGACGGGTTCCTGGACCCGGTCATCTCCCAGGCCGTGCCCGCCTCGGGTGCCGACATCCCCGCGCCGCAGTGGCATCAGGACAACATCGTCGACCTGCCCGACGGGGCGGTGCTGCTGCTCACCAACGAGGCCTGCCCGGTCCAGGGCTTCCGGCTGGGCGACACCGCCTACGGACTGCAGCTGCACCCGGAGGTCGATGTGGAGACGTTCGCATCCTGGGCGCATATGGCGGACGCGGTCCTCGCCCGTTCCGGCCGCAACGGGGACGACGCCGCCAGCGAGATGCGGGCCGCCCGGCACGAGCTGATCAGGGCGTGGCGACCGATGGCGCGCAGCTGGGGGGACCTCGTCTGGATGCGCGCCAGCGACGGCGCGGATCCCTTCACGCTCCCGGCATGAGCGATCGGCGAGGCTCCGACACAGGGCGCCTGATCAAGGCGGGCCTGCTCGACCTCGAGCGCTCCCGTCGCCTGTGCGACTCGCCGCGCCTCCAGCCCCTCCTCTCGCCGGACGACGCCTCGGGCGATGTGCTCTCGGACATCGCCGGTGCGGCTGACCCCGACCAGGCGCTGCTGCTGCTGGTGCGCATCCTGGATGCCTGCGATGAGCGCGAGTGGCGGCGGCTGGTGTCGGCGCTGCAGGCCGATCCGGACCTCCGTCGCCGCCTCATCGACGTGATCGGGATGTCCGAGGCGCTGGGCGACTTCATCGCCCGGCACCGCGACGCGTGGAGCGTGCTCGCCGACGCGGAGGCACTGACGCAGGCGCCCTCCTTCCGGCTGATGCGTGCCCAGATGCTGCTGGCAGTCGGTGCGCAGCCGGCCCTCGACGAGCCGGTGGCCGACTCCGACGGCACCGCCGCCCTGGACGCCCTGAGGGTCGCCTACCGTCGTGCGCTCCTGGGCATCGCGGCGCGCGACCTCAGCGGACTCGCGTCCATGGAGACCGTGGCCGCGTGGCTCTCGGACCTCGCCGATGCCGTCCTCGAGGCGGCCCTGGCGGTGGCGCGCTTCACCGTCGGAGCCGATGCGGAGGCCTGCCGCTTCGCCGTCATCGGCATGGGCAAGGCGGGTGCACGCGAGCTCAACTACGTCAGTGACGTGGACGTCATCTTCGTCGCTGAGGCTCGCGACGGCAGCGACGAGGACCGGGCGCTGGCCGCCGCGACGGCACTGGCCACGGGCCTCATGCGCGCCTGCACCGCCGTGACGGGGGAGGGCTCCATCTGGGAGGTGGACGCCGCCCTGCGTCCCGAGGGCAAGCAGGGTGCCCTGGTGAGGACCATCGCCTCGCACGTGGGGTACTACGAGCGCTGGGCGAAGACGTGGGAGTTCCAGGCCCTGCTCAAGGCGCGTCCTGCGGCCGGGGACCTCGCGCTCGGCCACGAGTACGTCGATGCCGTGTCGCCGTTCGTCTGGAGCGCCGCCGACCGGCCGGGGTTCGTGGAGGACGTGCAGTCGATGCGCCGACGGGTGGAGCAGCACGTGCCGGCGCGCCTCGCCGACCGCGAGCTCAAGCTCGGACCGGGCGGACTGCGCGACGTCGAGTTCTCGGTGCAGCTGCTCCAGCTCGTGCACGGGCGCAGCGACGTCATGCTGCGCAGCTCCGCCACGATGGCTGCGCTCGAGTCCCTCTCGACGTGGGGCTACGTGGGTCGTGATGACGCGTCCACCCTGTCCGACGCGTATCGGTTCCTGCGCACGCTCGAGCATCGCCTGCAGCTGCACCGCCTGCGGCGCACGCACACGATGCCGGAGGACGAGGGCGACCTCCGGCGACTGGGCCGGTCACTGGGCTACCGCCAGGACCCGGTCGGCGAGCTGGTCGCCGCCTGGCGCCGCCACGCGCGCGAGGTGCGCCGCCTGCACGAGAAGCTGTTCTACCGCCCCCTGCTCCAGGCGGTGGCGCGTCTCGACGCGGGGGAGGCGAGGCTGTCCGTCCAGGCTGCCGAGCAGCGGCTCGAGGCCCTCGGCTACGCCGACCCCCAGAGTGCGCTGCGGCACCTGCAGGCGCTGACGTCCGGGGTCAGCCGGCGAGCGGCGATCCAGCGCACGCTGCTGCCCGTCATGCTCGGCTGGTTCGCGGACGCCCCCGATCCGGACAGCGGGCTCCTCGGCTTCCGCAGGGTCAGCGACGCACTCGGCGCGACTCACTGGTACCTGCGGCTGCTGCGTGACGAGTCGGTGGCGGCGGAGCGGCTGGCCCGAGTCCTCGCGACGAGCCGGTACG
>Ga0075156_10000568_pt1 | contig 19082 bp, 14 predicted proteins | sample JI81AbrownDNA_FD_70966 | JGI IMG/M metagenome (GOLD analysis project Ga0075156, IMG submission 70966) | Wastewater effluent complex algal communities from Wisconsin, to seasonally profile nutrient transformation and Carbon sequestration -... | ecosystem: Engineered > WWTP > Effluent > Algae...
TCGATTCCGTCACCCTGAGCTTGTCGAAGGGTTCAATTACTTGCCAATTTTTAGTCGTAAGTGGTAAGTCGGTAAGTAAAAAGTCAGGAAAGTAGTACGTCAGTAAATTTGATTCCGTCACCCTGAGCTTGTCGAAGGGTTCAATTTCGTACCAATTTCTTTTCTACTTTGGTACAAGTGCAGTAGTATTACAGTGTTAAAAACATATTCACCATAGTCTTATGAAGATATTTGTCTATATTGTCGAATGTATCGACGGATCGTATTATACAGGCGTTACCAATGATATTGAACGCAGAATATCGGAACATAACGCGGGATTAGACAGTGATTCATTTACCTATTCCCGCCGTCCAGTCGTTGTTCGATATATACAGGAATTCGACCAACCGGAGCAGGCAATAAGAGCCGAAAAACAAATTAAAGGCTGGTCTCGGGCTAAAAAAGAGGCGTTGATTCAGGGGCGATTCGATGACCTTGTACGTTTGGCACAAGCACGAAACAAGTAAGCGCATATTGCAATAATATTCTTGCAAGGCAAGCAGTTAGGCAGTTCGATGCGACTCAATGTGACGGATGGGGAAGATTATTTCCCAATACTGTCAACGTTAGAAATTGGCATTTGCTTGATGCTTCGACAAGCTCAGCATGACGGACGGTTTTTGGCAATTGCTTGATGCATAGAGGCAAGCTCAGCATGACGAACGGTTTATAGTCACACTGTTTCAGCGTTAGTACATTTCCTTCAAGACAGAGCATGAGACAAAGCATCGCTACGGTATAGATACCGCAGCTAATTAATCAAACAATCAAACAAACTATTCATTTCATACAATCAACGAACTCGTATGACTCCAACATCTTCGACCAATCCAATGGTCAGTCAGTTACTAGCTTCCATTCAAAGCCATTCGTTCACCGTCGGCGTCGTGGGCTTGGGCTATGTCGGTCTGCCTCTTGCCGTGGAATTTGCCATGAAAGGCATTAAAACACTCGGAATTGACATCGACAATCGCAAAATCTCCTCGCTCGTGCGCGGTGAAAATTACATTCAGGATATTTCTAATGATAATGTACGCATGGTGATAGAGAACGGAACGCTTGCCGCAACGACCGATTTCTCCCGCTGCGGTGAGTGCGATGCAATTTTTATTTGCGTGCCGACGCCATTTACCCCGAACAAAGACCCCGACATTTCCCACATCGTTCACTCAACCGAAGAAGTTGCTAAATCGCTCCGCGCCGGACAGATTATTATCCTCAAAAGCACGACCTTTCCGGGCACGACGACCAAATATGTGCAGCCGATTTTAGAGCGCGGCGGCATGAAGGCCGGACGCGATTATTACCTTGCCTTCTCTCCTGAGCGTATCGATCCCGGCAATAAACATTGGCACACCGGCAACACGCCGATTGTCGTCGGCGGCGTGACGGCTGATTGCACAACGCTCGCCTGCGCAGTCAATCAAGTGATTATCGAAAAAATCATCCCCGCAAGCTCGCCCGACGTCGCCGAAATGGAAAAACTCCTCGAAAATATCTTCCGCAGTGTGAATATCGCCCTCGTCAATGAACTCGCCCAATTATGTGACCGTATCGGCGTAAATATCTGGGAAGTAGTCGATGCGGCCGCGACCAAACCGTTTGGTTTCATGCCCTTTTACCCCGGACCCGGTATCGGCGGACACTGTATTTTGATTGACCCCTATTATTTATCGTGGATGGGTCGCGAATTCGACTTTGAGACGAATTTCATCACGCTCGCCGCCGAAGTGAACGAATCGATGCCCTTCTATGTGCGCTCGATGATCGTCCGCGAAATCGCCCGCCAGCCGATTACCATGGACAATGCAAAAGTGCTTCTGCTTGGCATGGCCTTCAAACGCGATGTCGATGATTTGCGCCACTCGCCGGCTCTCAAAGTCGCCGAATTGCTCTTCCAGGACGGCATCAAAAATGTATCATATTATGATGGCTATATTCCCTCGACTACTATTTTGGGAACCGTCGTTAATTCGGCAGCAGCGCTGACACCGGAATTACTCCAAGAGCATGATATCATTGTGATTACAACCGACCACACAGACTTCGACTACGACATGATCGTTCGCAACAGCCGCGTCGTCATCGACACCCGCAATGCCTGCAAAAATGTCGGCGGCGATAAGTCGCATGTCGTGCTTTTAGGAGATGGGAAGTAAGAGATGTTGGGTTCGGGCGGCTCAACTTCCAACCCTCAGTTGCGGGCACCCATTGCCGTCCAAGCCGGAGGAATAGTAAATAGTTATATTTCAACGTGAGTTCGGGGTAACTTCCCCCCATACTATCCAAGAAAATAAGCATGTTAAACGGATGTGAGATGCAGTGCACGTACTCCATCCCTGAAAGGGATGAACTTCAATAGCCACCGATGCAATCGGTGGGGAAATGTAGCGTTCCCCCCACCAAACCCCAAAGGGGTTTAATTTCGGTTTGAACGTGATTAAACCCCTCCAGGGTTTATGGGGTGCATGCTGATGTCCCCCGCATTTTATGCGGGGCTATTGAAATTGAAGCCCATTCGGGCTTCTCGAATGTAATCGATATCATTATCCCGAATTCACGTTAATCATACAACTCACAGGCCTCTCGGAAGAAGAAATTATCCATATAGCACATCAATCAAATAACGAATGAAAAAAATACTATCCGTCGTCGGCGCCCGCCCCAATTTCATGAAAGTCGCTCCCATTCACCGCGCTTTTTCGGCGTATCCTGAGGTTGAGCATTTAATATTACATACAGGTCAGCATTACGACGCTGCTATGAGCGATGCGTTTTTTCAAGATCTTGATATGCCGCAACCTTCCTATTTTATGGGTGTTGGCTCCGGAAGTCATGCCGAGCAAACGGCGAAAGTGATGGTCGAATTCGAGAAAGCAATGCATGAACTCAAGCCCGACTTTGTGATTGTTGTCGGTGATGTCAATTCCACCATTGCCTGCACACTCACGGCTGTTAAAATGGGTATTCCGACCGCGCATGTCGAGGCCGGGCTCCGCAGTGGTGACCGCGCTATGCCGGAGGAAATTAACCGTATTGCGACTGATTCTATCTGTGATTATTGGTTCGTTACCGAGCAAAGTGGCTTGGACAATCTCAAGCATGACGGGCACCCGGATGACCGGGTTTTCTTTGTCGGAAATACCATGATCGACTCACTCCACTACGCGCTCCCGAATGCCGATAAGTCTGATATTTTAGAACGTGTTGGTCTCACTTCTAAGCAATATGTACTCGTAACGATGCACCGCCCGAGTAATGTGGATGAACCCAAGCAATTGGGTGAATTGCTCGAAATTCTTGCCGAACTCTCCCAAGACCGCACGGTCGTCTTCCCTGTGCACCCACGCACGCGTAAGAATATTGCTTCGCATGGGTTAAGTGGAATTATCGAATCTAATCCCAATCTCGTATTAATTGACCCGCAAGGGTATATTGCTTTTCTGGCTCTGATGAAAAACAGCGATTTCGTGCTCACCGATTCGGGTGGAATTCAGGAAGAAACGACCGCGCTCGGCGTTCCGTGCCTGACGATTCGCACCACGACCGAGCGTCCGATTACCTGTGAAATCGGCACCAATACACTCGTCGAGCCGACGACGGAAGGTATCCGTACGGCTCTCAAATTGACACTCAATTCTCCCGCAAAAACCGGTCACGTCCCTCCACTTTGGGATGGTAAAGCCGCCGAACGTATCGCTAACATAATTGTCACACAATGCTTAGGGTTATAATGAGAATATTCTTCAACACCATTGTATGTTTGGTGGTTATATCCGGGTATGTTTCTGCACAGCAAACAGGTGCAACGCCTACGACCGGCACGGCTGACATTGAAAAAATGATGCAATCTGCGGTATCGGCTGGAAATGCTGATCTGCTCAAGAGTGATGCGATGGCAGTTGATAATGTAATCAATCCAAGCGAGTATCACATTGGTCCGGGGGATATACTTGCCCTGCAGCTTCTCTCGGGTACGGCTATCGAACAGCTCCTTGCCGTCACGCCGGAGAATTCGATTCTCCTTCCGCGCCTCGGAGAAGTATCGCTTGTCGGCAAGACACTTGCTCAAGCCAAGGACACTATCCTTAAAATTATCCAAAAACGGAATCCCAATGCCACGGCCTCCGTCACCCTGCGCAAGCCGCGGATATGCTATGTGACTATTAAAGGGAATGTAGCGATGCCCGGCACGTATTCCCTGCCGGCGTCAATGAAAGTCTCGACGGCAATTAAACTTGCAAGTCAAAAATCTACAACAGCTTCTGCTGCTTCTGCCGGACAAAACACACCCAAAAATTCTCCATCTGAATCCGATCGTCTTCTCTCCAAATCGACCGGTATGTCCTCGTATGTAGCACGGAATATAATTGTGCGCCATTCGGACGGAACGTCGGAAACAGCCGATATTGAAAAAGCAATTGCTACCGGCACTACAGCGCTTGACCCACTTCTCCGCGAAAGTGATGAGATATTTGTGCCGTATGAGTCCGGCGCCTCACCGACGATTACAATTTCGGGGGCGGTGCAGTCGCCGCGCGTACTGGCATTTAAGAAGGGTGACAAGGCATCATTTCTGCTTAAATCCGGTTACGGATTCACCGAAAATGCACGTCCGAATGGTGTCTATCTGATACAAAACGGCGTAAAAAGACAGCTTAAGACCAATGAAAAGTTACAACTTACGGAGCCGGATTTTGAATTGCAGCCCGGAAGTGCGATCATTGCCGAACAAGACGCGCCGCTCACGGGGCTCAAGCAGGGAATTGTCGAAGTGACGGGTAATGTGCAATCACCCGGCGCTTATAGTATCGAACAGAATACGACCCGATTACGCGAGGTGATTGAGCAGGCGGGGGGATTTACCGATCAGGCGTATCTGCCGCTTGCGTATATACTTCGTCGCGAATATGTCAAGAATTCGGCAGAGGAAGATGACCGCTCCGAGCGCGCTCTGCAATACACTGACCTGGTGCCCGAGGACACCGCCCGATTTATTCATCATACCAAAGACCGCCGTCCTATTGTATCCTGTGATATGGCAGCGGCATTTACCCGCAAGTCGGAAGCTGATAATGTGCAGCTTCAGGATGGTGATGTGATTGTCGTGCCGAGTAATCCTCAACGGGTATTTGTCTATGGTCAGGTTAATAAACCGGGGTACATGGCATTCACGCCGGGCAAAACAATGGAATGGTATATCGAGCAGGCAGGAGGATTCGCCACGGGAGCCGAGAAATCACTTGCCCGGATTATCAAAGGACGCACCAAAGTCTGGAGTACGGGCGGAGATAATGTGTTTGTCGAGTCGGGAGATGAAATCTACGCGCCACCGCCGACAATAAAGCCAATTGGATATGAAATTCAAAATTACACCCTACTTGTGACGGCAATTGGTGCTCTTCTCGGAGTTGCCGGCTTTATTTATAATGTCTATCTCAATAGTAGCAAATGATACGATCCCTTATCTCGACTGTACTAGTTACGGCTTTTCTTTTTTTTGGTGCTCACCGAGCATCGGCACAAGTCGAGAATGTACAAGTGGCGCATCCGGTGTATCAGTTCTTGCTTCATGCCGAGACGCGCGGCTTTCTCGAACACTTCACCCTCTCCTCTCTTCCGCTTCAACGTTCTGAAATTATTCGCGCTTTGCGGCAGATACGTTCGCATGAGACGGAATTACAATCCTCCGAACTCTCCACGCTTGACCTGTATGCGCGGGAGTTTGAGATTCAAAACCGTTCGACTGCGGTGATGATTTACAGTAAGACCGACAGCACGCAGCTCTTCTCGGAGCGTTTGATATCCAATGATGAAAAAATGCTGTATCGCTATGCAGATACAGCACATAGCGTGCGGGCATATCTGATAGGCGGCGGCGATATGCTCTTCCAAAAGCGGGGAGACAGCGCCATGAAAAATGTTGCCAAAGCGCAAGGTGGATTCCGCGTATTCGGCACGCTCAGTAATTGCTTTGGATATTATATACAAGTGACGAATGGTACGGTGCTCAGCGGTGAGCGTGCGCTTGCACTCGAGGATCCACGTATCCGGCAGAATATTAAATTTACAACCCTCGACAGCGATTTTGACTTTACGGAGTCGCATGTTCAATTCCAGCAGGATTGGTTCCTTGCCTCCGTCGGTCGCGAAGTGCGGCTTCACGGCGCAGGATTTTTTCAGCGGTCGCTTTTGACCAACAGTTCCCCGCCGATTGATGCATTTAGTTTGGCAGCAAAATTTCAGAATGTCGAATATAAGTTTATTCATGGCAGCTTGCTTGGAGTGCAATTGGACTCGAATGGCAGACCTGTGCCGACCTTCGGCTTTTGGGCAGAAGTCGGAGCATATTTGCAATTACCTCCTAAATATGTAGCAATTCATCAGCTTACCTTCAAGCCGTCGTGGGGTGAATTTGGTCTCTGGGAGAGCTTGATTTACAGTAATCGCTCGATAGATATGGCGTATCTCAATCCGCTGAGTTTTCTTAAATCGGTCGAACACTCCCTCCGCGACCGCGATAATTCGGCAATGGGCGCATGGGCGTCGGTGCGACCGTTCAAAAATCTACAGATCAAAGGCAGTTATTTTCTCGATGATTTGGTGTTTAGCTTAATTGGCACTGATTATTGGAGTAATAAAGTCGCATTCAATATCGGCGCGCAGTACTCGACTCCATTCGGTGTGGATGCTGCGGTTGAATATGCCAAGGTCTTCCCCTATACCTTCTCGCATTTTAATGTACAGAATGCTACGACCAATGACGGACTCCAAATGCTCGGCTACCTCGCGCCCAATAGTGATGAAGTGTCGCTCCATCTGACCTGGTGGTGGGGCAATCGCTATCCGTTTTCGCTGATAATTGCCGATCGTCGGCATGGCGAGAATATCACAACCAAAGCAGCCAACGGAAGTGATTCGACCGTGGTCAATGTGGGAAGCAGTGTGTTGCTCGCCAATCGCTATGGAATTGATTCACAAAATGCTCCCTTTCTCGCCGGCAAACGTGAAGATGTGTTTTTAGTGCAATTTTCCGGCGGTATTGAAGTGATTCGAGGGTTTAATGTACAGCTCAATTACCGGTTCGAACAGATGAATTCCACCTCTAAGCACACAGCAGCACTTACTTTCCGCTTTGATGATTTCTGATAGCGTAAATCTTCGCCGTTGAGTAGCGGAATTCTCTTAATTTTGCAAAAAACTCTTCGCGTACGATTATCGCACAGTACATGATAGCATTGCTACAGAAAGTCGGTATTTCCATACTCCTAACGCTCTTCGTGATCTATTCATCGAGCATTAGTGTGGTGTGGATGCTGTATTTCTATGAAAAGCATGATGTTATCCTGTATTACTGTCCGCATGATGCACAGAACGGCGGCGATGGAACATCCTATATTCATCAGTTGCTTGACGGTACTGCGCAGTCGCATGCCCGCACCATTGTCTCCCCTGCCGATAATTTACCGCAAATCCTTGAAACGATAGAAATTGTTTTCACGGCAAAAGTCTCGGTCCTCCTATTCCGAGAAGTCACCCCTTCTCCTCAGCTTGGCTATACTGCCACTCTCCTGCGTCCACCGACCTGCTGAATGTAGCTGACAACCTTTTGCGCCTCTAGAAGCGTCCCGATGATGATATCATTGGCTCGACTCCTCATGCGCATGCGGAAACGTGTGCAGCACGACCATGCATTGCACAAGGCAAGACCTGTTCCGACAGACACAGACCAAATTCTCCCGGTCATCCGGGTGGAGGCGGCTGTGTGCGTACTCTCCTTTCCCTCGCCCGAGACAAAGTGGGTGTGGGTAATTATATATATATACCAATTACTTATGATTAATTTTTATATGAAACAGTTAACGATTCTCTTTCTGCTCTTTCTTACTTCATGGAGCGGACTATTTGCTCAAAAGAAAAAAAACACGCCGAAAGACTCAGTCTATGCCGCACAGCCGGTGACGGTGACTGCCACTCGGCAAGCTCAAAAGACATTGGATGTACCACTTGCAGTGACGATAGTATCTCCTCTTGACCTCCAAAACAAACGCGGCTTTGGTCTCGATGAAGTATTGTCGATGGTTCCCGGTGCGCTTGTACAGGCGCGTACAGGCAATCACGACGTACGCATTACTATCCGCGGATACGGCGCACGCGGCGCCGGTGAACGCTCGAATGCCGGCACGTCGCGCGGGATACGGGTACTCGTCGATGGTATTCCCCAAACCGAACCCGACGGACGTACTGCCTTTGATTTAATAGATATTACAGGCGCATCAAGTATTGAAGTGTTGCGGTCGAATGCATCGGCATTGTGGGGAAATGCTTCCGGTGGAATTGTCAATATCAGTTCGATACCTGTAGCAAGCGATCCTTTCGTATCGGCGCAGACGCAGTTTGGGAGTTTTGGAATGATGAAAAATTCCTTGCAGGCAGGCACGACGAGCGACCTTGGTAAGATGTATGTATCATTCAATAATACAACATTTGACGGATGGCGCAACCACTCGTCGAGCGCGATTACGCAGTTTAATCTCGGGATTGTATCACAGGTGAATCTCCGTACGAAGCTCGGTGTGTTTATGGCGGCTGCTTCTAATATTTTTAGAATTGCAGGACCGCTGACGCAGGCACAGTTCGACTCGAATGCGCAGCAGGCGCAGACTATTTCTCCTGCGAATTTCGTAGCACGTGATGAGCGTCGTTTTAATCGCTTGGGAAGTATGGGCGTAACGCTTGATCATGCGATTGGGGACAATCATACCATCACGTCAATGGCATTTATTCAACCGAAATTTTTACAGCGCTCGGAACGGAATACGTTTCGCGACTTCACTCGGTATCATGTTGGTGGGAATGTCATTTACAAGAATTTTGGTAAAATTTCCGACGAGATTGGTTCGCATTTTATCGCCGGCGTTGACAATCAATATCAGGATGGTGCGATTCAATTTTACTATCTGACAAGCGGAGCGCGTGATTCACTGCGAACGAGTAAGCGCGAGGGAGCCAATAATTTTGGGCTCTTTGTACAGGAAGAACTCTCATTTGGCGAGAAATTCAGTGCTGTTTTGAGTGCGCGATTCGACAAAATCACGTATTACAACGAAACCCTTTTTGACAATGGTAAGCCGCTGAATCTTGTTGCTGAAAAAACATATCAGAATACGACTCCGAAACTCGGCTTGATGTATCGGCTTGCTGATAATATGAGCGTGTATGCCAATCTTGGCGGTGGAATTGAAGTACCGGCAGGAAACGAAACCGATCCGCCGGCTTCGCTTGCTTCTTTTGTAATTAATCCTCTCTTAGAGCCGATTCGCTCGACGACGTATGAGCTCGGTTGGAAAGCATTGCCGCAGGTTGATGATTTCCTCGGGATGGGTTCGGCTGCTGTATCCCTTGATGTAGCAGCATATTGGATACAGATTACGAATGATATTATCCCGTATTCGGGTGGAAGATTCTATTTTTCGGCGGGAAGAACGCGGCGAGTGGGAGCCGAGCTCGGAGGGAGCATGAGGATTGAGAATGGCCTTACTCTTTCTACGGCAATTACCTACGCAAATAACAAATATATTGAATACAAGATTGATTCTTTAGTTGAGGGTAATGTGACCGGAGCGGCGAATAAGGACTATTCCAACAACAAGTCAGCCGGACTGCCCGATATGTTTGCTACGATTCGGGTAAAATATCAGCCGACTTTCTTTGATAAGTTGAGCATTGACGCAGAGATGCGCACAGTGGGAGGATATTTTGCCGATGATGCGAATCTCTTACCGGTGAATTCCTATCTTGTTTTAGATGCAGGTATCAGCTATGAACAAGAAATTACCGGCGGACTATCCGTACGCGGATTTGCAAGAGGGCTGAATCTACTCAATGAAAAATATGCAGCTTCGGTATGGATTAATCCTGATGATTCGGGCGCGAAAGCGGCTTTTTTAGAAGCAGGGCTGCCGCGAAATTTCAGTGTGGGACTTAATCTCACCTGGAATGGAGAATAACATCTCTCAATTCTCAATCAAAGCCGAATTACCTGAAAAGGAAATTCGGCTTTTTGATTTTAAATCCTATGGAATAATTCCGTAGTTCTATCTGTCGAACTATCCTTAATTTTGCCGATTATTATTTGATAAAACAGCTATTTATTTTAGTTACTACTTCATTAATTCTAAGGAATATATGCATTTTGGGACTCTTTTTTCGCGTTTGCTGATGCCGATACTAGCAGCGGGCGCATTCTACTCGACGGCAATTGCGCAGCAGATTGAAATGCCGGACGGTGAAGCAATTGTCGCGGTCAATACATTCTCGGAGACCGGCGCTTATCGCCTGACCGCCACACGTTCGACGATTTACAGTTCGAAATTTACCGCCGGTGCCTGGAGCAAAGGCAAGCAGGTCTATCAGACCAATCCGGCGCGCCGCATCGTCGATGCAGCATTCAAATCAGGTGAAATCGGTGAAACACGCACCTATGCCGTTCTACTCGAAAATGGCGAGACCGTGGTTATGAGCTATAATGGTACCGCCGAGACATGTACGAATCCCATCAGCTACCCGGCTCCCACTGTGCCGCAGGGTAATGCCGCCTACCGTAAAATTCTCCTTGCCGATGATATCTCTGTGCAATACAGCACAACTGTTTACCGCAACAAACGTGACGGCAGCGCGTGGCGTCAGGATACAGCCGGCATCGGCCGTCTGACCGTGGCCGATATAGCTCTTGATGACCGTGATGCACTCCATGCTGCTACGAATAAAGGCGTTTGGAAATTCAATCCGACCGTCGGAACGTGGACGCGCCTCGGTGCGGCAACCGATACACTGGGTATATCCTCGGTGTTCGGTACACGCAATGGACGGATATTCGCCGGTACTACGAACCGAAGCACATGGGTTTCGACCGATCGTGGAGCTACCTGGACCCGCGACTCGGCAGGTATTGGCACAGCATCTATCGCACGATTCAGTGATGACTCTGGGAACACGGTCTATGCTGCCACCGGCGGCGGTGGGTTTGGCGGCGGCGGCGGTAATTCTCAACTCTACCGCAGAACGCTGACAGGTGCGTCGTGGGAACGCATCGATTCAAGCTTGAGAGCATTCGCAGTGTCGAATATTCAGAATGTGCGTATTACCGATCTCAGTGGTGATGCGGGCGTGGAAGTGGCGACACTTTTTGGTTGCTATACCGGCGCAAATAACGGAGAATCATGGACATACTCTACATCAGGAATTATGGCGGAAGATATCTACGGCGTACAGTTTTTGGGGAATTCCACGCTCGTGAGCACCGGTATCGGTGTATTTCTCAAGCAAGGTGCCGGATGGTCGAAAGTATTTCCTGCTGTCGGATATTCCGGTACGCGTCCTCTGATACGTTCGGATAAAGCCGGCGTGTCATACTTTCAATTAGCAGCCACCGGCGGCGGAGGTGGAGGACAGCAAATCGGACAGATATACAAAAGCACCGACAATGGCGCTACGTGGACAATTGATACCACCGGGCTGAGTGCTGTGCCGGCATCTAATGGGATCATACCTCCGGTGTTCTTTGCCGATAGGAACGGACGTAAGTCAATTATTAATTCGAGCGGAACAGGGGCGCCGATGCGATTATATTCCGCCAATCCTACCTGGGCAATCGATACAGCCGGTATGGGACTCGTCTCCTCCAATCAACTCAGTCAAGCCGCAACGGCGATGCATACCGACTTTACAATGACCAATCAATACGTATCGGGTGCAATTTATAATCAGCAATTTGCTATTCAGGATGCGATCTTATTCAAGCGTGCATACACAGGTGGCGCGTGGACTGCCGATACTGCCGGACTGAACAAATCGCCGATCGTGGCAATTACTTCCGATAAATCAAATACTTATTGCGGTTCTGCTGCAGTCAACGGCATCTCCTCGATCTTCCGTAAGAATGCAGGAGGTTGGGAAAAAATCGTTTCGCCTCCTTCAGCAGTATCAGATGCGCGCGCGCTGACCATGGACTCAAACGGTGTGCTGTATGTGGCCTATAGTGCGAGTCCGATTACCCAAAATGCGCCAAATCGCGGGGTCTATGCCACGAGTGATAACGGTGCAACTTGGCAATATGCCGGGCTCGACAGTGTGCTCGTCCGTGGACTCGTCGCTACGAGTGATGCAGTCTATGCATTCACGAGTCGTGGCACGTACAAGCTTGGGCTACAAGTGCTCAAGGCAGCATCGATTCAATTCAACAAACACGAAATCGCCTTCCCGAAAGCAATGATAAATTCGGTCAAAGATTCGATGATTACCATTACTAATTCCGGCAATGATACTTTGAGAGTAACGAGTTTTCGTGCTGCGAATCAACAGATTACCGCGTTTTCGGTGATCCCTGCCCAATTCAACCTTGCACCGGGTGCATCGCTTGACGTGACCGTTCGCTTTGCTCCCACTGCTGCCGGCGTTGTTACGACGACGCTTCGTTCGGTGGGTAATACCTTGCCGGATACCATTCTCGTCACGGGCGAAGGCGTCAAGCCGAATGCAGAGTTGCAAGTAGAGAGCCGTCAGATACTCTTTGATGCCGTCTCGATAGGTGTGACTATAGACTCTGTGATTGAAGTGAGGAATCCCGGCACCGACACTCTGATCGTGACCAGTGCCGTATCGAATGATCCTGTCTTTACATGTACGCCGACGTCATTTACTGTGAGTCCCGGCGGTAAGACCATGATCACACTCGCATTTACTCCAAATGCTGCTAATACCTTCAATGGTCGTATCCGCTTCACAACCAATATCGGTACCGACTCGATTGTGGTATTTGGTATCGGTAATCCATCCTCCGTGCGAGAGTACGAAATGGCAGCGTCACTCGGTATGAGTGTCGCGCCGAATCCAAGTATAGGGGATGCAAACATTCGCTTCGTGCTGCCAATGCACAGTCCGGTGCAGGTGTCGCTTGTCAATTCGATTGGTGAAAAAGTGAACACTGTCTATGCGGGTGACTTGGATGCGGGTGAACATTCTTTCCCGATTTCTTTTGCAGCAAGCGGCGTGTATTATGTACGTGTGCAGACTGCTAAGGGTACAGGAGTGCTGCAAGTTGCGGTGACGCGGTAAGCAAATATATTTTCGATTCAATGGCGCACCCGGTTTTTCCGGAGTGCGCCATTGTTAGGTTTGGCGGTGCTGAACTGTTAGTGACAGGTGGCTTGAGTGTCATTTTCCGGGTACAATTCGTCAATTCCTCTATGAAAATACTGCGTTATCTTCTACTTTCGAGCATTCTTCTCTCTTATCCTTATTTACTGTTTTCCCAGACGACCGTCGGCGTTCTTCAGCATGCAGCGGGCAATCAGGACGGTTATGTATTATTCGCTCCGGGCACTTCTACGACGACCTATCTCATTGATAAATGTGGGCGACAGGTGCATTCATGGAAGAGCGAATACCGACCCGGACAGTCGGTATATTTGCTTGCCGACGGCTCTTTAATACGAGCTGGAAGTCCGGGGAATACACGATTCCCGTCGCCGGGAGTGGGAGGAATTATCGAAAAAATCAACTGGGACGGCACCGTTGAATGGGACTACCGGATATCCGACTCGACCCGGTGTCAGCATCATGATGTCTATCCTATGCCGAATGGCAATGTACTCGCTATTGTGTGGGTTGCACTCTCGCAGAGTGAGGCGGTAGCTATAGGTCGTGATCCGGGCAAAACACCGGCGAAGGTCTGGGGCGAGAAAATTATCGAAATCAAACCCGACGGGCAGCATTCCGGCACAATCGTCTGGGAGTGGAATGTGTGGGAACACTGCATTCAGGAAATTGACCCGGCGAAGCCGAATTATGGTAAGGTTGCGGCGCATCCTGAACGTATCAACCTCAATTATATCAATGCAGCAAGCGGTGACTCCGTGGACTGGATACACGCAAATTCCGTGGCATACCATCCCGAGCTCGATCAGATCATGATTAGTTCGCAGACATTTAGCGAAATTTGGATCATCGACCACTCGACGACGACCGCACAGGCAGCGACACATTCCGGCGGGAAATCCGGCAAAGGCGGCGATATCCTCTATCGATGGGGTAATCCCGCTACCTATCAATGCGGCACCGAGTACGATCAGCGTCTCTTCGGTCAGCATTCAGCACATTGGATCGAAAAAGGTCTCCCGGATGCCGGCAAAATAATGATATTTAATAATGGACTCCTACGACCGGATAACCTATGCAGCGTCGATATTATAGCACCGGCAGTGAACAAAAAAGGAAGCTATGTGCTAAAGAATAATAAGTTCGAACCCTCCGACGTATCATGGACATACAGCGACACACGCGGACTTTTTATCTCGCCGACCTTCTCAGGCGCGCAACGTCTGCCAAACGGAAACACGCTCATTTGTCTTGGCGCTTTCGGATTATTCTCAGAAGTAACTCCCGCCAAAACCATCGTCTGGCAGTACAAATCTCCCGTTGGAATGCAAGGTCCTGTAGCCCAAGGCACCGACGCTGGCACGAATAATGTCTTCCGCTGCACTCTCTATCCACCCAATTACCCCGCATTCCAAGGTCGTCAGCTCATAGGCGGCGACCCGATCGAGCTCAACCCGAATCCCGTCGAATGCCCGTGACTACCTCCCTCTCCCGAGCTGCTACTACTTTAATTTTAAGAGAGTAGCTACAGATATGGAAAATCCACGCATGATACGATACTTTCACCGCACAAAAACTGTGGCGTCTGTCATTTCTGTTTAATTTTCACAACCAATTCATTAAATTTTTTCAACTCAACAGAAGGAAAATCTGAGATGAATAACGATGAATCACTCAGCCAAATAAAATTATATATTCCGCTATGAGAAGGACCAACCTTTCTTCTCATTTTACATATGTAAAGCTCATTCATGCATTCTAAAATTAAATTGCTTTCTTCTTCATTGATTTTTATACGTTTAATTGATTCGCTAACCTTCGATTCATTATTTTCACACATTTTAGTTTTTTCTGAATAATCAGCGAGAAGCTGACTATCAAAATCATCTCGGTAAATTATTAATTTCTTTTCGTTTCCGCCCCATTCTCCACATTTATCATCAACAGTTATTAATTCTAGCTTGTTACCGCGGTCTATTTGAAGCAAGGTGTCTTTCTTAATTTCTGTTTGGCATGAACTGATTAATACAATTATTCCGATTAAGCTAAATAGTTTTTTCATGAGCGAGGTTAATAATAGAATTGTTCTGCAACCTTGGATAGTTCTTGGGTGGACGGGAAATCTAATCTGTAGTTTTCGCTTTGGAGATCAGGGATTTTAGAGTAAATGATACTAGGAATAGCAACAACACATCACCTATAAACCCTCCCCATAAGAAACCAAGAGGCTTGCAATCGATGCACTTACCTGAAAAACCTCTGTAGAATGTGAATGGTATCCCAATTTCATTATATGCATCAACTGTAGTATTAAACATATACGGTAAATAACAGACTAGTATCCAAAATATAAAAAGTCTGAATAAGATTTTGTACTGCATATATAATAGAGATTATGCATCCTTACAAGTTTTCCCGAACCTGAGTTATGTTTTTTACAAAGTCGGACGGGAATAACATATTACTAATATTTTACCCAATTACCTATTAGAGAAATAACTAGCTAAACTTCCAAAAATTACAATCAATACGAACATTATATAAAATATTATCGTCCATTTATTTTTTTCCTTTTTCCAATATACTGCATATCCAATCGGATCAACTTTTGCATCCCAATCCCTCAATTTCCAATTTGCAAGACCTGCACGTAATCCAGCAATATGGATGAGAATTACGCTCAAAAATAACAGAACAAGAAAGACAAATGTCAAAGCATTCATGTATAATAATATGTAATTTAGGTAGTTACTAAAATAAGCGGTGCGTTTTTCTACGTCCTGACAGGTTTTCCCAAACCTGTCAGGACTTTTCATTCCCTCCCGAGCCCCTCGTTTCTTAACGAGCGGCTCGGTGTAGGGCGTATCCACCGAGCCGCTCGCGAGGAAGCGAGGGGATCGGGCTAAACCAACCTCAATTTCCCGTCCTGGAAAATTCATAAAATTCTCTACCTTCGGCATGTTTTTTCTTTGGTAATTACATTGTAATTCTGTAAGTTGCGCTCACCACACCGGTTTTTCACAAAACTCATGTGGCATTGATATCCTTTATCGCTGTAATCTCACGATTATATACTATCGTTTCATTGACATTTTACAATGTACTTTTTCAACTGGAAATGGTGCTATGGCATCCTCCGATTATCAGAACGGCATTATTTTTCATGACTTACTAATCTGGTACAAGTGAATTCGTTGTATATATCTACGGTATATTTGTCAACATAAATAAATCTTGTAACACTATTTAAATAAAACATCTTATGAAAACAGCATCAATTTTCCTGACTATAGTACTATGCTCTCTCATTGTTTCCTGTGGTAGTGATTGTGATTGTGTTACTGTACAGCAACCGGAGAGAGTAGTATATCGTGATACCGTTAACTTTGTGGTGTTTGATGGAGGGGCAAGGTACGACCAATGTGGCTTATTTATAGTTTCGAGTTTAATAAGGGATAGCAGTAAGACTGCAAACTACAGACCAACTAGAATTTCTGAAACAATACGGCTATTCCAACAAGGTGGAAATTACTGGGGTATCATAGAAGTATTACCTGAGAAATCTATTTGTATGAATGGATCAGTGGACCCACTTCCTGGCAAGGAGAACATTCCTGATACAATGAATTTTGTAAACTTAATAGAGTACCATCTTAAGTAGCTGTAGAAATATGTTCATACGTGTATCATGAACAGTTTTTACTGTTTCGAAAGAGAAATAATACTCTCTATACGTCCTGACAGGATTTCCCAAACCTGTCAGGACTTTCATTCCCTCCCGAGCCCCTCGTTTCTTAACGAGCGGCTCGGTGTAGGGCGTATACACCGAGCCGCTCGCGAAGAAGCGAGGGGCTCGGAAGAGTTTACTCTTCCTCCCCACCCTCAAAATGCTCCTTCACCGCTTTCGCTGCTTTCGCGCCGATTATTTTGGCAAGTTCGGCTTCGCCTAGGGCTCGTATATTCTCGACCGAACCGCATTCGATGAGGAGTTTTTGGGCGGTTTTTTCGCCAATTCCTGCAATTTCGGTGAGTTCGGTTTGGAAGGTACGCTTGTCGCGCAGGAGACGATGGTAGGTAATGGCAAAGCGGTGCGCTTCATCGCGAACGGATTGCAAGAGCCGCAGACTCGTCGAGGTGCGCGGCAGGAGAATAGCATCCGATTGCCCCGGAACAAATATCTCCTCAAGTCGCTTAGCGAGACCGATGACGGGAATTTTGCCGTATAAACCCAAGTCATCGAGCACGGCGACGGCTGCCGAAAGCTGACCTTTGCCTCCGTCAATCATAATGAGATCAGGGAGTTCGGTCTTTTCTTCCAGCACGCGCACGTACCGCCGGCGCACTACTTCCTGCATCGCGGCGAAGTCGTCATTGCCGTCCACATGGATCTTGTATTTCCGGTAGTCCGACTTTTTCGGACGACCGTCGGAGAAGACCACCATCGACGAAACATATTCGGTGCCCTGAAAGTGGGAATTATCAAAACATTCGATTCTTCGTGGCGGCTTTTCTAATCGTAAGTCCCTTTGCAGTGATGCTACTCCGCGTGGCAGTGCATTCTCGCGGGCTGCTTGTTGCAGATGCAATTCCCGGATTAAAAAGTCGGCATTGGTAATTGCCATGGCGATGAGTTTTTTCTTGTCACCGATTTTGGGCACGGTGATTTCGATTGCCGAACCGCGTTTATTTCTCAGCCAGCGGTCGAGAAAGTCGAGCTGTTCGGGTTCGTGCGAGACGACAATTTCATCGGGAATAAAATCCGTCTCTAAATACCATTTTTCAACCACGGTTTGAATGATATTTTCATCGGTCTGAGCGATAGAATTACCAATATAAAAATGCCGTTTGCCGATCATTTTCCCGTCGCGGATCGAGAATATCACCGCGCAGGCAGTATCATCATCCCTCGAGAGCGCAAAGACATCGCGGTCGATGAGGTCGGTAGTCATAATTTTCTGTTTGGATGCGTAATCTTTGATATAATGCAATCGGTTACGCACGGCAGCTGCTTCTTCGAATTCTAAATTTTCGGCTAAGCGTTCCATCTCTGACTCCAGCATTTCGGCGAGTTCGCGCGTGCGCCCGTTCAAAATCTGCACCGTTTGCTTGATGTATTCGCCATATTTTTCACGCGTGATATGCGCCTCGCATGGTCCTTCGCACCGTTTTATCTGAAAATCTAAACACACTTTGTATTTTCCGGCGGCAATGGTCTCGTTGGTCAGCGGTAAGTCACAGCTACGTAATGGGAATATCGTCTTGAGTGTCTTCATGAGGTAGAATAAATACCGCCCGTCGGTATAAGGACCAAAATATTTACTCCCATCCCGAATAACGGTGCGCGTATAAAACACCCGGGGGAATTCCTCATTCGTAACCCGTATATATGGATAACTCTTATCATCACGCAGCAAAATATTATACCGCGGCTTGAGCTCCTTGATCAGATTATTTTCGAGCAGCAGCGCCTCGGCCTCGGAGTCGGTCACGATCACCTCCACATCGGCGATTTTTGCGACTAATGCCTTCGTCTTGGCATCCATCGGCCGCACCTGAAAATAGGAACGCACGCGATTCCGCAGGACTTTCGCCTTGCCCACGTAAATTATTGTTCCCTGATCATTCTTGAATTGGTAAATACCGGATTTGGTAGGAAGATTTGCCAATTTCGAAGCCAGAATCACACTCGGCACGGTAAATTGCTGTTGCTGTTCGTCGGTCATGAAAGTAGTTTTTTAGTAGTAAGTAGTACGTCTATAAGTTGTAAGTTGCGAGTTGTAAGTCTGTAAGTTGTAAGTTGTAAGTCTGTAAGTTGTAAGTCTGTAAGTCTGTAAGTTGTAAGTCTGTAAGTTGTAAGTCTGTAAGTCTGTAAGTCTGTAAGT
>Ga0075156_10000571_pt1 | contig 19066 bp, 16 predicted proteins | sample JI81AbrownDNA_FD_70966 | JGI IMG/M metagenome (GOLD analysis project Ga0075156, IMG submission 70966) | Wastewater effluent complex algal communities from Wisconsin, to seasonally profile nutrient transformation and Carbon sequestration -... | ecosystem: Engineered > WWTP > Effluent > Algae...
GCGTGATCACCTGGCTGCGCGCCGATCCGGCGACGATCGCCTCCGCGAGCGCCGACTCGGTCTCGCCGCTCGGGGATTTTGGCGGCTATGGCCTGCGATACTCCTTGCGCGGCAAGGGATTTGTGACCCGGTCGGGTCCCGCGCTCGTGCTGCGCGTCCCGCATGGCGCGGATATCTTCATCAGCATCGCGGACGCCGATCTCCCGGATGCTTTGGCCGCCGTCCGCCGCCTGCTGTCCGCCGCGACGAATCTGGGATAGGTCCCGCGGGAGCGGTCTCACCGCTCGTCCGACGCATCCCTTCGAGGTATGACGTGCCCCGCCTTCCGGGCGCCGGCGCGCTCGCTGCGGCGGATCAGTTGCGCGAGTTGGGCTCGCGAAAGGCGCACTCCCGCATCAGGATCCGCCAGCGGCAGACTCCAGCCGAGGCGCCGAGCCAGCAGGGTGAGCCCGCCGCCGACGAGGATGCCGACGCCCATCCCCCACATGGCCCGGGCGGACACCGGGGTCAAGAGGATCACCCCGGACGCGGCGGCGGCCGCCGTGGCATAGAGCGTGTTGCCGCCCAGCACCGCCGGCGTCTGGCCGACGCAGAGGTCGCGCACCATACCTCCGCCGACAGCCGTCACCACCCCCAAAAGCAGCGAGGGCAGCAATCCGAGCCCGACAATCTGCGCCTTGATCGTGCCGGTGGCGGCCCAGCAGCCGAGGGCGAGGGCGTCGATGACGGTCAGCGGCCAGCGCCAGCGGCGACCGTCGACGCGGAAGACGAGGGCGATCGCGACACCGATCAGCGCGGTCACGAGATAGGCCGGGTCGGTCAGGGCGATCGGCTGCCCGACATTGAGCATGACATCGCGCAGGACACCGCCGGCCAGGCCGCTGACCGTCCCGAGGATGATCAGCCCGACCAAGTCGAATCGTCGTTGTCGGGCGATGCTCGCCCCGATGATGCCATTGCACAGGACGCCGGCGAGGTCGACAACCCGGAAGGCCTCGGTGACATCGAGTTCGGTGATGACGCTGGGCACGGCCAGCAGTATCCCCCGGATGCCATGCCCGGTCACGCTGGTCGAGGGAGCCGTAGGCTGCTGCGATGGTGACGGTCTCCTTCCCCAGCGCTGGCTGGATCCGCGATGTGGGGGCTATTGAGGGGATCGAGCCGCTCGTGTGGCACCCGGATAGCCCGTTGCCGGAACGCTCCGTGCAGGTTGTCATCGCGCCCTATATGGGGGCGGCCGGCTGCATCGGCTCCGTTTCCCGGCTGCCCGAGGTGCAGCTTGTCCAGTTGCTCACGGCTGGTTATGACGGCATCTTCGAGAGGGTCCCCGAACCTATCGCCATCGCCAATGCGGCTGGGGTGCATGATGTTTCGACGGCCGAACTCACCCTCGCCCTGATTCTCGCGGCGCAGCGCGGCATACCGGAGTTCGTCCGGGCGCAAGCGCAGGGGGCTTGGCGCCAGCTCGGGTTTCTGCCCTCGCTCGCCGACCGGCAGGTCGTGGTGATCGGGTATGGCGGTGTCGGCGCGGCGATCGTCAGGCGCCTCTTGCCCTTCCAACCCACGATCGCGGCCGTGGCCTCATCGGCCCGCGCCGGCGATGAGCTCGTCGAGCAGGTGCACGGGCTCGCCGACCTGCCGCACCTGCTGCCGACGGCTGAGGTTGTGGTGCTGGCGGTCCCCCTCACCGCGGCAACGCGAGGCTTGGTGGATGACGCCTTCTTGTCCGCGCTGCCGGACAACGCGCTGGTGGTGAATATCGCCCGCGGGCCGGTGGTGTCGTCGGCGGCGATCCTGCGGCATACGGGCCGGCTGCGCTTTGCCCTCGATGTCACCGATCCCGAACCCTTGCCGCCCGAGCACCCCTTATGGCGTGCGCCCGGGGTGCTGATCACCCCGCATGTCGGTGGCCCCTCGACCGCCTTCCGGCCGCGCGCGGTCGCGCTCTTGCGTGAGCAATTGCGTCGCATCGGTGCGGGTCGGGAGCCGCTGAATATCGTGCGCGCAGGTCGCTGAGCCGGCCTATCGGAGGTAGCTGATCTCGCTCGGATCGTCCGCCGGGAGATCTCCGGTCACCGTGGCATTGACGATCACCGAGTGGAAGGCGACGAACCCGCGCGTGACCGTCAAGAAGGCAGTGTCGGCGGTGTCGGCGCCGGTGGCGATCCGCACCATCGAGGCGCGCGGCGCGAGTCCTGTCGCATCCACGACCCACCATTGCCCGTCGACGGCCGCCTCCACGACGGCGTGAAAGTCCATGGGGGACAGGCCAGGTGCATAGACCGACACCAGCCGGGCCGGGACATTAAAGGCGCGCAGGAAGGTGATCACGAGATGCGCGAAGTCTCGGCAGACGCCGCGCCGGCTCAGATAGGTGTCTAGCGCCGAGTCGACCGGACGGCTGGACCCCGCGGCATACGCCAGGTGCTGATTGGCCCAGTCCCGCGCCGCCTGCACCAGCGCGTGGCCGGACGCATTGCCGAGTTCGGCCTGCGCGACGGCGAGCAGCCGGTCGGAGTCGCAATAGCGACTCGGGCGCACGAACTCGATCTCGTCGAGCGGGCTGACCGGCGCCTGGGTCAACTCACCCACGACTTCGGCGCTGTAGGTCAAGCTCATGCGTCCGACCGGCAGCCCCGAGGCGGTATGCAGCCGGGTCCCCGCCGGGCCGGTCACCTCACCGATCCGCATCGCCACGCCGTTGATCGTCATCTCGAGGGTCTCGTCGCGCACCTCGTAACTTTGCGCTGGCGCCACCGACAGCACGAGATCGGCGACGCCATTGACGGACATGTCGAAGGACGCGCGAACGTGCCGAGAGGTGATCACGTGACCATCTTGGCCCATCGACGGCGCCAACCCGGCCGCGGCATCGGCCCAATGCCGCCCCGAGCCTGCGGTCAGCAGGTCAGGGTCGGTGCGAACGCGATGCTGCCGCGGCTCGTGAGGCTCGCCAGCTTCGCACCACCGAGGCCGAGGATGCCCTGGGCGGTGGCCCGGGGGGCGGCCGCGGCGTCATACGGGAGCGTGAAGGCGATCGCCGCCCGGCGGGCGAACGGCGTCGCGCATCCCTGCTGCTTGCTGCGGACCTGCGCGCGGGCGGTGGCTGCTGCGGGGGAGCGGGTCAGGTCCAGCGCGGCGGCGGCGAGGCCGGCCGTGTTGGCGTTGAGGGACTCGTTGCCCTTGACGTATGCCGTGAGCCAGTTCCCCGCGCGCGTCGCCGCGCTCGTGCGCCCGGTCGCGGCGAAAGCCTGGATCGCCAGCGCCGTCGCATCGGCGTCGCTGGTGCACGGGGCGGTCTCGAAGGTGATCGGGACGCCACCATCGGCGCACGCCTGGGATTGCAGGTAGCCGGCGGCGGAGTTAGCCCGCGCCGCGAGTCCCGCGCGCTTCAAGGCGATCGTCCCGAAGCTCTGCCCGAAGGCATTGGAGTAGTCGCCCCACTGCGAGGCATCCGAAAGGCGGCCCGAATTCTCCTGTAGGGCAACGAGTTCCGCGATGATATTGCGACCGCCGAAGGCGCGCGCATCAGCGCCGGTGACTTGCAGCGTGAGCGCGAGCTTCGCGTGCGCACCGGCATACGACTCGCTTCCGGTGCCGATATAGCCACCCAAAGTGCTCGGGTTGCCGAGCCAGGTGAGTGCCGCGTCGCTGTGGCGGGCGTTGGTCTTGGCCGCGGCGAAGGCGAGCACGGCGTCCAGGGTCAGGCCCGGATCGTCATACGAGGAGCCGCCGAAGTCGGTCTGCAGGTGGGTGCCGTCGACGAACTGGCGGGCCAGCCATCCGGCGGACGCCCGGCCGGCGAACCGGTCTTCGGCGCTCGGCGCCGCCTGGGCGGGCGTGGCCAAGGCAAAAGTGGCGGCGGCTGCCGCAGTCAGGGCACCGGCGCGGCGAAGGTGGGGGGCAGCAAGCATGTCTAGGTCCTTCCTCCGCGAACCTCGGCGGAGAATCAGTCAGTGTTGGTGCGGACGTGTCGCAGGCAGGCATTCGGGCTGACGATCGGAGGCGATCGCATTACCGCTGCGGGTCAGCGCCGGATTCGCACCGGTCTTCCCCTGCCTGAGACGCCCCGAACCTAGCACGCCCCCTCAAGCCCGTCGAACGGACCCCAGAGTGCCCTCTCCCGCGCTGCGCGCAGGAACCAGACGGGCCCAGATTGTCCTTTCGACGACCCCAGATTGTCCTTTCGACGACCCCAGAGTGTCCTTTCGACGGGGTCAGAGTGTCCTCTCGACGGGGGCGGGAGGGGCGGGGGGTCAGCGGCGGCGGCGGAACCAGTCGCGGACGGTGCCGACGATCACATCGGCGACCTCGGCCACGATGCTGGAGGCGGGCGGGCCGTGCGGGGAATGTTCGGGCTCGGTGTCGCCGGGCGGGCCTTCGCTCAGGACGACGATCGACCACGGGGCGGCCACATAGCTGCCGCTGATCACATCCGAGGCGGGCAACGACCAGCAGTTGAGGTTGGATTCGAAATAGCTTGCCGTGTCGATGATTCGGCGCCACGCGACCCCCTCGGGGCCCGACGGCACACCGAACTCGACGGGCTGGTCGGCCATATTGATTAAGACCAGCAGGTCCGCTGCGCCGGCGGCCGTGCCGTCGATCCACAGGCGCATCGCGCGGTCGCCGGCGGCCGGCCACTCGGGGGCCCCAGGCTGAAAGAAGACATAGCTGACGTCATCGCCGCCGAGTTCGGCATCGGCATACGAGCGCTGGCGCAGGCCCGGGTGCTCGCGTCGCAGGCGCGCGAGATAGGCCGTGAAGACCAACTGCGGATTGACCCCCTCGGGGGAGTCGGCGCGGCCGTAGGCGTCGCGATAGGCCGCGCCGTCGGCGCCCACCGGCACCTGGGTCGGCGCATTCGTCGCTGCCGCCGACCAGTTGTTCCACATGCCAATCGTGTTGAGGTTGTATGGATTGTTGTTGCCATTCTGCGTGCGGGCGAACTCATCGCCGGAGCAGATCATTGGCACCCCGCGGGCCAGGAAGAGCACGACGGTGAAGTTGCGCAGGCGCTGGCGGATCAGGGCCTGATTGCCGCCGCTGCCCCACGAATCATTGCTGTCGCTACCGCCATCGGAGGGCCCGAACGGCCACGGTTGATCATTGACCTTGCCGTCATAGGCGACCAGATCCAGCAGGCAAAAGCCGTCATGCGCGGTGACGAAGTTGATCGAACGCTGCGGCCCACCCTGATCGCGGAAACCCTGATAATCGCCATTCATCATCGCCATGAAATCCCCGGCATTGCCATCGCCCTTGAGGAAGCGGCGCACGCCATCGCGGTAGCGACCATTCCACTCTGCCCAGCCGTCGGGGAAGTTGCCGACCTCATATCCCCACAGGTCCCATGCCTCGGCGATGACTTCGATCTCTCGATCGCGGGCGAAGTCGCGGATCGCGATCAGCAAGGGATGATCGGCGAAGAAACTCTTCTGCTGATCCCATGCCTCCCGCGGCGCGGCATCGGGCATCCGGCCGAGCACCGGCGCCAGATCGAAGCGGAAGCCGTCGACCCCCATGTCGTCGCACCAATAGCGCAGGGAATCCAGGACGAGGTGTTGGGTGATCGGGCTCGACAGATCGGTCTGATTGCCGCACCCGGTGGCGCCGTCGACGAGCACCCCGGAATCGGTCAGCACGTAATAGTCCGTCGTCGAGAATCCTCCAAAACTCGTGAAGCCGACGGTGTCGAGATCACCCCAGACCCCACCCTCGCCGGTGTGGTTGTAGACGACATCGAGATAGACCTCGATCCCGGCCTCGTGAAATGCCCTGACCATCGCCTTGAACTCCCGCGTGGGCCCCCCGGGGCGCTGATCCGCGGCATACTGCCGGTTCGGGGCGAAGAAGCCGAGCGTCATATAGCCCCAGTGGTTGGAAGTGCCCGCCGGGTTGGGTTCGCTGCCGCTGCTCTCATGCACGGGCAGCAGTTCGATGGCCGTGACACCGAGCGCGTGCAGATAGGGCGCCAAGAGCGCGGCCCCGGCATAGGTCCCCGCCACCGATTCGGGTATGTCGTGAACCTCCCCGAAGCCGGGGAGCCCACCCACGTGGGTCCGCAACGTGCGGGCCGATGGATGCTGGCTGAGGTTGCGCACGTGTGCCTCATAGACGACGGCATCCTGCGCGGCGATCTTCGGCTTGGCGCCGGTGGCGGTGTCATCGGCGACCACGATCGCCTTCGGCGCGAAGGGCGCGGTGTCCCACTCGCGCAGCGGCCGTCCGCGATAGTCGCGCGGGCCCCAGCCGAAGACGCCACCGTCGGCGCCGGCCTTGGCCACCAGCGGGCTGGCCGGGCTGTGCGAGATCTCGCGGGCATAAGGATCGGTGAGCACCTTGTTGGGGTTGAACCGCTCGCCGCGCGGGCCCAGATCGCGCACGAAGCCGGCGGCACTGCCGGGATGCCAGGCCGCATCGACCTCCCATCCGGGTCCCCACACCCGATAGCCATAGTGGGCCCCGGGCCCCACATTGCTCAGCCGGGCCCGCCAGCAGCCGTCTGGCCCCCGGTGCAGATCGGCGGTGGCGACCGGCTCGGCGCCGGTGGCTCGGGCATACACCTCGAGGCGCACGCGGGTCGCGTCCGGGGCGGCGACGGTGAAGGTGGTGGCGGAGGCCGCCGCGTCGTAATGGGCACCGAGCGGCCAGTTGGCGCCGGCCCACGATGCCTCGTCGGTGGCGGTGGGCAGGGCAGCGATGGGTTGGACGGTCACGATCTCTTCCGGGGGGTGGGGGGTCAGCGGCAGTCGGCGCACAAACCGGAGAGGGCAGTATGCGCCGGGTCGAGGACGAAGCCCAGCCCGGCGAGGTGCGCGGCGACGGGGTCGAGGGCATCGGCGGGCAGGTCGAGGACGCTCTCGCAGCGCCGGCACTGGGCGTGCAGGTGCGGCTCGAGCTCATCGCGCAGGTGGTATGCCGTGGCCCCGTGCCCCAGGTGGATGTGCTGGACGACGCCCAGCGCCGACAAGGCGTCGAGCGCGCGATAGACACTGCTGCGCGGGAGCCGGCCGTCGGCGGCGCGGGCGTGCAACTCTTCGACGCTGAGGTGGCCCGGCGTCGTGGCCAGGGCCAGCAGCACCGCTCGGCGCGCGGCCGTCATGCGCTCGCCGCGGGCGCGCATGACCTCCCCGACCTGCGCGACCAGCCGCTCCTCGGGAGCGGTGGCACTCATCGCGACCAGGGCGCCGGCTCGGCCCCGGCGGGGGCAAGGGCCGCCCCACCTTGCCCGGTGGCACGAGAGCGCAGCGCGGCGAGCGCGGCGGCGAGCAGCAGGACGGTGACCACGCTGAACCCGAGCCCGGGCCGCAGCGGGATCGCGATCCCGATCGCGCCGCCGACGACCCAGAAGGTCTGCAAGAGGGTCTCGGACCAGGCAAAGACCCGGCCTCGCAGGTGGTCTTGGACATCGTGCTGGATCAGCGCGTCCAGGCTGAGTTTGCCGAGCTGGCTGAAGAGGCCGGTGACCAGCCCAAGGGCGACCAAACTCCATACGGCATAGAACAGGGCAGCGGTGAGGGCGGCCGCGAAGGCCAACGCGAGCAGGATCGTGGCCAGCACCTGCGGCGGCGGATTGTGTTTGCGATTGCCGATGAAGCTGCCCAGGGCGCTGCCGGTGCCCGCGGCCCCGGCGACCAGCCCGAGCACGAGCGAGCCGCTCATGCCGGGGATCGGGTGTTCGCGCATGAGGAAGGCCATGAACAAGGTCAAGAAGCCGGACAGCATCCGGGCGCCGGTGAGCAGCCACAGGACATAGCGCACACTGACCGGCAGAGCGCGCAGGCGCCTGGTGGGGGAGGCATCCTCGGTGCCGCCGAAATCGCCCTCCCCGCGGTCGGAATCCACGCGCGCTGGCAGCCGGATGGCCAAGATCGTGCCGACGATGTAAATGACGAAGGCGGCCCGCAGCGACCACTCGGGACCGATCCGGGACAGGCTGCCGGCGATGGCGCCGCCGGCCAGCATGCCGAGCAGGCCGGCGATCGTCAGGCGCGAGTTGGCCTTGACCAAGGTGATGCCATCGGGGAGCAGGCGGGGGACGGCGGCGGCCCGGGTCACGGCATACGCCTTGGAAGCCACGAGCGCCCCGAGCGCGGCGGGGAAGAGCCAGACGGAGTCATCGACGAGGGCGGAGGCAAGCACCCAGGCGAGGAAGGCGCGCATCGCGACCGTCGTGCCGATCGCCCACCGACGCCCGTGGCGGAAGCGATCGAGCAGCGGGCCGATCAAGGGCGCCAGGACGACGAAGGGGGCCATCGTCAGGGCGAGGAAGAGGGCGACCTGCCCGCGGGCCTCGTCCGTGGGCAGTGCGAAAACCGTGCCCGCGAGGGAGACGGTCAGTGCGGCATCGCCCGCGACATTGACCGTATGCAGTTGGATCAGCCGGGCCAGGCCGGTCGCGTCCGCGCCGTGCGCTGAAGTGAACGCCTGATAGCGCCGGGCGCCGGCACGCGTCCCGGCGCCGACGACCCGGGCCGCGCCGCGCCCGCCTCGGCCGACGACCTGGCCCACCCGCTGGGCGCGCCGCGGACCGCGCGGGGGCGGGGCGGGGGTGGCGTGGGGCGGGGCGTCGTCATACTCCCAATCGAGGTCGCCCCACTCCGGCTCGACCGCGCGCTCGCCCCCGCGCGGCGGCTGCGAGATCGGCCCTGTGGGCGTCCCGCGGCGCCAGCCCGGAGGCGGTGGAGGCGGCGTCGGTGTCACGAGACCATCCTGACAAATGGCTCCGACAATCGGGGAGGGCGCCCAGAGAAAAACCGGCTGCGTCCCGGAGCGTCACACCGTGTCGCCGACCGCCACCAGGTCCAAGATCTCGGGGGCGCGATCGAGATAGCGGTCGGCGGCGATGTTGATGACCTGCCACATCGCGATCCAGGCGAGTGCCGGGCCGACGACGAGGGCGACCCAGCGAAAGGCGGGGTTCACGCTCTCACCGAGGATGGCGAGCACACCGCCGGGGATGGCGGCGATCAGGCCGCACGCCATCAGGCCCAGGCCACCCCCGGCGGCGCGTCCGCCCTGGCCTGGCACGCGGGAGGCGAACATCGAGGTCCGGCTCTGCGGCAGGGCATATGGCACGTAGGCCGACAAGAAGAGTGCCGCGCCGGTCGCGGAGAACAAGCCCGCCAGGGCGACCCCGACGACGCCGGGGAGGTGGACCCAGCCGTCCCGCACGATCGTGACCACGAGGATCGAGACCGCCAAGAGGGAGCCACCCACGACCAGTGTGGCCGCCGCGTGCCCCCACAGTTCGCCGCGGGCGCGCATGCGGTCACCGAAGGCGACCATATGCAGCCACAGCCCGGAGCCTTCGATGGCATAGACCGTGCCGGCCTGGGTGCCGGCAAGCAGGCCCGCGAAGAGGCAGGCGTAGCCGCTGAGCGACCCGCGCGCCACCACCAGCGGCCACACGATCCCGACGAGCGCGACCATGAGCAGCGGCATCCGGCGCATCGGATCACGCCACATCATCGTCATATCGCGCCCTGCCACCAGCCGGGCGGTGCTGCTCAGGCTCGTGGCCGTCACCCTCGGGTCGAGCAGGCCGCGCGAACTCGCGGAGTTCTCGGTTTGCGAACCGATCGTGGTCAGGCTGCGCTGCAGGGCCCACCCCCACCACCGCCAGCCGAGGGCAAAGGCGGCCAGGACGATGGCGGCGCGCCCGCCGGCCGACAGCCACGCACCGTCCGCGACATCTGCCGGGATCAACGCCAGCGCTCCGGGCGGGGTGTAGGCCAGGACTCGACCGACCGATCCCGCCGCGCTGGAGGCGAAGCTCTCGGCGCTGGAATTGTTGAGCATCGTGGAGAGGAGGTAATAGAGGGCGAAGAGCGCGAAGCTGACGAGCATCCCGAGGTCTCGGCCACGCCGCGAACCCAGCAGTCCGGACATCGTCGCCGCCAGCGCGCGGGAGAAGATCACGCACATGAGCAGGACGCCGATCGCGCAGATCATGGTCAGCGGGAGCAGGCTCCAGGATGACGCGACGCCGATGGCGGAGCCCAGCAGCGCCAGGAGATTGGCCAGCGGCAGATAGCCGATGAGGGCCGAGACCAACAGCCCGCGCTGCAGGGTGGGCCGGCCGATCGGGAGCAAGGCGAAACGTCGGGGATCGACGGTCTCGTCCACCCCGAAAGCCACAAGAGGCATGATCGTCCAGGCCAGGACGGCGGAGGCATAGAGATTGGCCATCACCAGGGTTGCGGTCTCCGGTGCCGAGCGCAGCATGGCCAAGGCGAGGCCGATGCCACCCCCGATGCCCACGGCGAGCAGCAACGCGATGACCTGCCCCACCGATCCGAGACCCAGGCCCCGGCGGTTGCGCAACAGCCGGAATTTCAGTCCTGCGAAGAGCGCAACCACTCCAGGCCTCCTTCGCTCATCGCTCGGCCACCGACGATGTGGAAGAAGGCATCGTCGAGGGAGGCCGCTTCGCCGCGAATCTGCGCCACCGGTCCATCGGCGACGATCTGGCCGTCGTTGAGCACTGCGACATGGGTGCAGAGTTCCTCCACGAGGGCCATGACGTGCGAGGAGAGCACCACGGTGCGCCCGCCCGCGACATATGCCTGGAGGACATCGCGGATGACGCGCGCCGAGACCGGGTCGACGGCTTCGAGCGGCTCATCGAGCAACAGCAGCGGCGGCGAATGCAGCAATGCGGCGGCGAGCGTGATCTTCTTGCGCATGCCGGTCGAATAGTCGGCGACCAGCTTGTCGCCGGCGCCGCTGAGATCCAGAACATCGAGCAGTTCGCGGCTGCGGGTGTTGACGGTCTCGACCGGCAGTCCGCGCAAGCGGCCGAGATAGGACAGCAATTCGGTGCCGGAGAGGCGTTCGAAGAGCCGCAGGCCATCGGGCAGCACCCCCATCGCCGCCTTGGCGCGCACCGGGTCCCCCCAGACGTCGATGCCATGGATCCACACGCCGCCATCGCTGGGTCGCAGCAGACCAGTGATCATGGACAGGGTCGTGGTCTTGCCGGCCCCGTTGGGCCCGACCAGGCCATAGAACGATCCGACCGGCACATCGAGGTCGATGCCCTTGACCACCACCTTCTGCCCGAAGGCTCTCGCCAGGCGTCGCACCGCCAAGGCCGGCGGGTTCGCGGTGCTTTCCCCCTGAGTGCTCACGAACCCATCCTCGCACCCGGAGTCTGAACCCCGGCTGAAGATCGGCTTAAGGCTCCCTGGGCACATCGACCTGCCCCGCAATCACCGTGACCACATCGCCGCCGATCCACCCCGCCCCTGCGCTGCGCGCACGTGGATCCGTCCGTCGCGACCCAGGGCGGTCCCTTGCCGGGCCTGGTATGCCGTGGGCGGGCTCCCGCTGCCGATCAGCCACTGCGCGAGGCCGGCATTGAGTGATCCGGTGACCGGGTCCTCGCCGAAGTCCCGGCCGTCGGAATAGAAGGCCCGGACCTCGACATCCACGCCGTCCGGGCGATCGTCACTGTAGCGACCGAGCACGCCAACCTTGAGCCCACGCATCGCCACCGGGTCAGGGTCCAGAGCCAGAACCGTGGCCGCGTCGGCGAGTTCAAGTCCGACCCATCCCGGGCCGTTGTCGATCCACGCCAGGCCGCGAATATCGTTCTTGCGCAACCCGAGTGCGGTAGTGATCCGCTCAGCCTGGGCGGGCTCGACCGGGCCGCTGCGCAGCAGGTCCGGCGCAGCGAAGGCAAGCCGCTCACCCCTGGCGATGCGCACGAGCCCGACGCCGCATTCCTGCACGATCTGCTCCGCAGATTGCGGTATGCCGCCCGCCGCCAGCCACGCGTGGGCACTCCCGAGCGTCGGGTGACCGGCGAAGGGCAGTTCCCCGGCGACGGTGAAGATGCGCACGCGATAGTCGGCGGCCGGGTCCGTGGGCCGCATCAGGAAGGTGGTCTCGGAGAGATTCGTCCAGTTCGCGAAATCTGCCATCTGGGCATCGGACCAGTCGTCGGCATCGTGCACGACGGCAAGGGGGTTGCCGCGCAACGGAATCTCCGTGAAGACATCGACCTGGCGAAAGGCTGGCATATTTCTAGCCTCTCAGGTCGCGGGGGCGAGGTCGTCCGGATTGGTGCTGGTCCGCCACGGTCGCCGGCTCAAGGCCAGATGCAGTGCGCCGACCAGGATGCTCGCGCTGATCAGCACGAGAGAGGCCAGGGCGAGTTCTCGCACGGAGCCGGAGACGACGGGCAGGAGGACCGCCGCGATGAGCGAGTTGAGGGTGAGCAGCACGAAGGTCGCCAAAGAGGCGGCCGAGCCGCGATTAGTGGGAAAGAGATCGAGCATGGCCAATTGGGTCGTCGGGAATCCGACGGAGGCGCCGAAGCTCATCAGGGCGGGGCCGATCACGACATACGGGAGCCGATCGGTGGCGCTGGTGATGGCGACATTGGTGATCGCCCCGGCGAGCGTGATGAGGAAGCCGCCCGCCACGAGGGCTCGGCCACCGATGTGACCGGCCGCGCGGCCGGAGACCCACGAGCCGAGAATGACCCCGGAGATCATCGGCACGAACAGCATCCAATACTCGGTTTCTTTGCGCCCCAACAGATCCGACATCAAGATCGCCGCGCCGCCCACATAGACAAACCACGACGCGCCGGCGAGCGCCGTCATCGCGGCGATCCGTTGATAGGCGCCATGCCGAGCCACCTGGCCCAACGAACGCAGCACCACACCAAGGCGCAGCGGCGTGCGCCTGTGCACCGGATGGGTCTCCGGCAGCAGCACCGCGACCGCCACCACGAGCAGCAGGCCGAAGAGCGCCATGAAGACGAAGATCCCCGGCCACGGGCCGACCTTGAGCAGCAGCCCGCCGATGATCGGGGCGATCGCCGGCGCGAGCCCGAAGATCATCGCCACCCGGCTCATCAGGCGCTGCGCGGCGGCGCCCTCGAAGAGGTCCCGGATGACGGTGCGGCTGACGACCACGCCACCGCCGGCGCATGCGCCCTGGACCACCCGGCAGCCGATCAGGAACCCGAGATTCGGTGCGAAGGCCGCGGCGAGGGAGGCCACGGCATACGCCCCGACCCCGGCCATGATCACCGGCTTGCGGCCCAGGGCATCGGAGATCGGTCCGTGGAACAAGCTCATGGCACCGAAGGCGAAGAGATAGCCACTGACGATCCACTGCATCTGTGCCGAGGTCGCGCCGAAGTCCTCGCGCATGTGCGCGAAGGCGGGGAAGGGGGTGTCGATGGAGAACGGTCCGAGCATCGACAGGCCTGCCAGCAGCGCCGGGATCAGCAGGTTCGCGCGGCGGCCAGAGATGGGATGCATCTGCTCAGGATCGCAAAAAAGAGGACACCCTCGCGGGCCGTTCGCCGCGCCGAACCACTTCCGTCGCCGCGTCCGAGAGGGTAAGCACGACCTATGCGACGCATCCGAGCAGCCCTCGGCCTGATGGCCATCAGTCCCCTCATCCTTGCGCTGGCGAGCCCGAGCTCCGGCGCGCCAACCTCCGCCGCGCCCCCCATCGGCCCCCCATCGGCGCCGACGCTCTCCGTCACGAGCGTCGCGTCCGGCCTGAGCATCCCGTGGGATATCGCATGGATCGACAAGACCCGCTTCCTGCTCACCGAGCGCCCTGGCCAACTGTGGCTCGGAAGCACCACGCCCGGCACACCACTGCGTCGCGTGAACGCGAGCTTCGCCGACCTCTCGCCGGTGGCGCCGGGCGGGCTAATGGGGCTGGCGATCGATCCGGGCTTCGCGGCCAATCGCACGTTCTATACGTGTCAGTCCCACAAGGCGCCCAATGATGTGCGGGTCATCCGCTGGCGGCTGGCCGCCAATGGCGGCTCGGCGCGCCGGGTCGGCAGCCCGCTGATCGCCGGAATCCCGTTCCGCCACTCCCATTTCGGCTGCCGGCTGCTCGTGATGCCGGACGGGAAGTTGCTCGTCGGCACCGGCGATGGCGCGATCTCGACCGCCCCGCAGGCGCTGGACAATCTCGCGGGCAAGATCTTGCGCATCGGCCGCGACGGCTCGATCCCCGCCGACAATCCGTGGGCCCGCAGCCCGGGGCTGCGCAGGTATGTGTGGAATTACGGGCACCGCAATGTCCAGGGCCTTGCCATGCGCCCCGGCACTGCGCAAGTCTTCAGCGCCGAGCATGGCCCGGATTATGACGACGAGGTCAATCTCGTGACCAAGGCCGGCAACTATGGCTGGAATCCCGTCGATCCGGCCGCTCCTGGTGTCTATGAGCAGGAGGTGCCGATGACCGATCTCGCGAAGTATCCCAAGGCCATTCCCGCCGTCTGGTCCTCCGGCTTCCCCACCGTCGCCACCAGCGGTCTGGGGTTCGTCACCGGCACGGCCTGGGGCTCGTATGCCGGTCAAGCTCTCGTCGCCGAACTCAAGGGTGCAGGGGTGCTGACGCTGGGCCTCGACGCGGCCGGGCGGGTCATCTCGACAGGGTCGATCCCCGAGCTCGACGACACCTACGGCCGCTTGCGCACCCTGCGCCAAGCCCCGGACGGCGCGCTTTATGCGCTGACGTCCAATGCCGCAGGCATGGATCAGGTGCTGCGGATCACGCCGCAGCCCTGAGCGCCCGCGGGGCGCGCACGGCATACGAGCCCGTATGCCGTGCGCCCCGCGGCCGGCGCGATCAGCTCGGGGGCTTGGTGGTCCCGTTCCAGGTGTTGCCCTGCTTGGCCCAGTAGCCAGAGACATAGGAGCCGAGGTTGATCTTGCCAAAAGTGTTGCCGGAGAACTTGCTTCCGGCGATGGCGCCGATCGACAGCCCCGCGGCGCCCTTGCGGCCGGCGGTCGCGACATTGTCGGCGACGATCGAATAGTGGGTGCTCGTGTCCTTCGAAGGCACCTTCAGGACGCGGTCCTTCATGCGGAAGCCGAAGCCGAGAATGGTGAAGTTCGTGACGGTGTTCTTGCGCCAGATATTGCCCCAGCCCGACATTTCGTCGTTGTAGCCGATCGGCACATTGGTGACCGTGTTGTATTCGAAGGTGTTGAAGCTGGCGTCGACATCGGTCGCGATGCCCCGGCCGTCATCCCCGAGGTCGTGGACCTTGTTGCGCGCCACGACGTTGTAGTTGGACGCCGAGCCGAGCCGGATGCCCTCCTGCATGAAGTGGGTGTCGCCGGAGTCCGCGATATGCGAGACGTCATTGCCGGTGACCTGCCAGAAGTTGCTGAAGGCGATCAACCAGATGCCCGGGCCGGTGCCGCAGGTGACCTCGGTGATGACATTGTCCTTGATCACCCCACTGCGCGCGAAGGTGGCATGGATGCCGCGGCCGGTGATCCGGTTGCCGATGAACTGGTTGCCATCGGCGGGGTTGAGGCTGCGCCCGAGCACCTTCTCCATGTAGGCCACAGCCGTCTTGGCAGCCACCGGATCGTTCTTGCTGGCGCCCGGGACTGCGCGCCGCGGTTCCCAGTTGCGGGCGTCGGCGAGGTCGTCGTGCCACGTATAGACGGCATGGGCACCGCCGCCATTGATGTAGATGCCGTTGTGGATCGACAGGCCCCGGAAGGTCCAGTAGTCCGAGCCGGCCTGCATCAAGACCGTGCGGCGGGGCGACGGCTGGCGGGAATCGCAGGATTCGGCAGGCTGATCGGAGGTGATCGTCACCGTCCCGTCGCCGGCATTGGTGACCGTGATCGGGGCGCTCGCCGTGCCGGACTTGCGGATCAGCAGTTGCTGGTTGTAGGTGCCCTTGTGGATCCGGATCGTCGTGCCCGGCTTCGCCTTGTCGATGGCCGCCTGGACCGTCTTCAGCGGCGCGGCCGCGGTCCCGGCGTTGGTGTCCTTGCCGGTGGTGGCGACATCGATGGTGGTGCCGGCAGGCGCGGCGACGGCTGCGCCGCCGGCCAGGGTGGCGGCCCCGAGTGGGAGTGCGATGGCGCCGGCGAGAAGGCGCGCGGAAAGGCTGTGCGTCGGCATAGGTGATCCCCTCATGACTACTGCGACGTGCAGGAATGTCCGGGCAACATACCGTGCCTGCCGCCCAAGGGGAAACCCCGAATCGACGGGCAACCCATATTCCGGCCACAGCTTGGTGACAGGTTCGACGCCCAATCTCGAATCAACAAGACAGCGGGCGGGTCCTCTGCCCCGAGACTCAAGGAGCAACACAATGCCGTCTTCCAAAATCGGCAAGAGCGCGATCATCGCCAGCGCCGCCGGCCTGCTGATGGCCGGTGGCGGCGCCATCGCCTTCGCCGCGACCGGTGATTCCGGGACCAAGACCACCGCCGCATCGAGTTCGAGCACGTCCAGCGGACTGCCGAGCATCACCAACGGTCAGGGCGGAAGCGACGCCCCGGGCGGGACCGCGCCCGATGGCACGGGCGAGCAGGGCAGCAAGGGCGAGGGCGCCCCCGGCGGCCGGATGGGTGGCGGTCACGGCATGGACGGAGGGATGGGTGGACACTCCCATACCCCGGTCACCGGTGATGAGTTGACGAAGGTCAAGGCCGCAATCACGGCCGAGGACTCTGCGGTCACGGTCACCGAGGTCGTCAAGGACGAGGACGGCTCGTATGACGCCTTCGGCACCAAGGACGGTCAGCCCGTGCGCATCGAGGTCTCGGCCGACCTCAAGACGGTCGAGATCGGCCAGGGCCGGATGGGCCGTGGCGGTCCGGGCATGGGTATGCCGGGTCAGGGCGCCCCCGGCCAGGGCCAGCAGGGTTCGGGCTCCGGACAGGGCACCCTGCCGGTGCCCTCCCCGAGCACGTCGAACACCGCGACCACCTGAGGATCGTCCAGCGATCCGCCTTTCCCTCGACCACCGTGGCCGACCGCCATCCCCCTGCCGGCGGTCCCAGCCCCGCTGCCGCCCCGCTCCACGGATCGGGTGTGGCGGCGGGGCTGGTGCGGCAGAGTGGGACGATGCCTGACCTCAGTGAGCAGTTCCGCCAGCACTTCGGTCACCGGGAGCACCTCTATGGCGTGCTCTTGGCCGAGCTGGCCGACGACCTCGATGCCGACGGGGTGAGCGCGCGCATCTGCCGGGAGGTGCGGCATACAGCCACGCGGTCGGATGCGATCGCCCTGCGGCTGCTGGCCGGTGTCTTTCGGATCGTGCTGCGCGGCGAGGCCCCCGACCTGGCCGCCTGCTATCCGTGCCTCGGCGGGACGGCGCCCGCCGAGGCCGCCTGGCCGCTGCTGCGGCCGGTGCTGGCCGCACACGAGGCCGAACTGCGTGCCGCACTCGACCGGCCCCCGCAGACCAACGAGGTCGGCCGATCAGCGGTGCTCCTGCTCGGGCTCTTCGAGGCAGTCCGCGAGCACGGGCTCGGGCGAATCCGGCTCTTGGAGCCGGGGGCATCCGCGGGGTTGAACCTCAACATCGGGTGGTATGGCTTTGCGGGGCCTGGCTGGTCGTTCGGTCCCGCCGATTCCGTCGTGCACATCGAGACCTCGGCGGCCGGGGCGGTCCCCGAGGCCATCGAGATCGTGCAGCGGCGCGGCTGCGATCTTGCGCCGATCGATATCTCCTCGGCCCCGAACCGGGACTATCTGACCTCTTTCGTCTGGCCCTGGCAGCTCGATCGGCACGCCCGGCTCGCGGGCGCCTTCGCCATTGCGCAGCAGCACCCCGTGCCCCTGGACCGCGCCCCGGCAGCGGCCTGGCTCGCCGAGCAACTGAGCATCGACCCCGGACCGGGTGTGCTCACCGTTGTCTGGGAATCGATCACGCGACAGTATTGGCCGGCCTCGGAAGCCGCCGCCGTCGATGCTCTCATCGCGTCCGCGCGCTCACGAATTCCCTTGGCGCACATCACGATGGAGGGACTGCCCCCCGTGCAGGGCACCGATGGGTATGCCGTGGCCACCCATGGCCCAGAGCTGCGCCTCGACGGGCGCCTCCTCGGACGTAGCCATCACCACGGGCCCCCGGTCCTGCTCGCCTCGTGATCCGTCGGGGACGCGTGGCCGGTTTGCCGCGAACGCCTACCCCCCCGGACACTGTGCGGGTGGACATCACCGAACTGCGCCCACCCGTCGAGTCCGGCGACTGGCCCGCGATGACGCACCTGCCGCCGCTGCACTCCGCCCCCTTGCGGGGCGCAACCTCCTGGACCGGCGTGACCTATGCGCAGGTGCCCGGCTTCCGACCGCTGGTGATGGATCTGCATGTCCCGCAAGGCATTTCGTCGCCTCCAGTTGTGGTGTGGGTGCATGGTGGCGGTTGGTCCGAGGGGGATCGGCGGCTCGTGCCGCTGCAGTGGGGGCAGCAGGAGTTGTTCCAGCGCGTCGTGGATGCCGGGATCGCGCTCGCGACCGTCGATTATCGGCTGGTCGGCGAGGTTGCCCCGGACGACATGGTCCGCGATCTCGTGGCCGCCCTGCGCTATGTGCGCCACTTCGCCGCCGACCTCGGCATCGACCCCGAGCGGGTCGCGATCTGGGGGGAGTCCGCAGGTGCACACCTTGCGGCGCTGGCCGGTCTCGCCGGCAGCGCCGATCGCCCCGATCCGCACTTCCTTGGTCGCCTCGGCGTCGGCGCGGGCCGCACCGATGTGGCCGCGATCATCTGGTGGTATGGCGTGTCCGACCTCGCCCCGCTGCCCGACCTGGCCGAATCCCTTTGGCGCGGAGTCGATTCCGACGCGCGCGAGTGGCTCGCAATGGCATATTCGCCAGTGACCCACCTCGGTCCCACCTCGCCGCCGCTGCTGATCATGCACGGCGATGCGGATGGGGTCGCGCCCGTCGATCAGGCCCTTCGCTTCCACGATCGAGCCCTTGCCGTCGGTGCCCCCAGCCGCCTGGTGCTGGTGCCCGGCGCCGATCACGTATTCCTCGGCGCCGACCTGACGGCGCAATGGCAGGTCGCGATCGACTTCCTCGCCGAGCAGTTCGCCCGCTGATCGCCGAGCCTTCCGCACCTCACAATCGTCAGATGCCGCCTGTCCCCCGCCTTCGTCGCAAGTCGGCAGCCCTCGTGGCGGCGGCGCTCGTGCCGCTTGCAGCGTGCGCATCTGCGCCAGCCGGTCCATCGACCGCCGCGACGTCCGCGACACCGGCCGCCGCCGCGGTCACGGAGGTGACGCGCTATGCCACCTGGGCCGATGAGCGGATC
>Ga0075156_10000572_pt1 | contig 19057 bp, 16 predicted proteins | sample JI81AbrownDNA_FD_70966 | JGI IMG/M metagenome (GOLD analysis project Ga0075156, IMG submission 70966) | Wastewater effluent complex algal communities from Wisconsin, to seasonally profile nutrient transformation and Carbon sequestration -... | ecosystem: Engineered > WWTP > Effluent > Algae...
CTTGAAACGCTAGGCTCATTATTTTGCCCTGTTACCATTGCTGACATTAATGCACAGTCTTGATAGAATTCATCCAGGTTTTCTTCTACTAACTGTGGTGTGTTACGATTTTGCTGTCTTGTAATTCAGTTTACATGACACACCTGTTTTCTTTGGCAACTACTATTGCAGACAATAGCTTTATATAGCCTCTAGTAACTCTGTAGGCAATCAAGTACCTTCTTTGTTGGGACATAGTATTGGGATATGGCGTCAGCACATCCTTGTACCTTAACGATTCTGCAACATGTTCACTTATAAAACATAAGCTACCTAAGAGCTTTCTTCCTTTCTTTGGGTTTCATGTCTTCTTTCATAATAGTAAGTAGTGTTTGTTGCGAAAATAGTTATTACAGTTCCTTCAGTATTGCATCACTCACTTTTCATTTAAATCTATTCAACCCTTCTTTTATACTCTTTTGTGAGAGGATGATGTGGAATTGTGTGTTTTTGTGTTTTACTCTATATTTTTTGATTTTGATTGGTTGAACATGGGTCAAGGTCTTAGATTGAGCCAACATTGGGCTTGCGCAAGTCTTCTATTACATGTGTCTGTTTGTTGGAAAATGAAAAGAATAACTACAGGAAAGTAAGTACGAAATAAGAACAACTGAATAAAAAACGCGAACACTGAAAACGCGCGCAACGAGCCAAATAACGGAAAACAAGACCAAACGGAAAAGAACCACAAAGAAACAAGAACAAAGGAATCGGAAAAATCTAGTTATAAGTTTTTAACCTCTTAGACTACGTTAACAACAACACGTTTTGGACTGTAGATTAACACTGTTTACCTTTCTCTTCACGTGTGAGATCTTGTGATATAAGATGATATGCCGGTTGTCCTATATTTGATCAAGCCCACCTTGTAGCTCTGGTATGTCCAAAACAGTAATGCCATCAAGTAAACGGAAAGTAAAAACCACCTTGGATATCAAGTGCATAGATTTCTAATCCGAGCTTCTCATGATGCACTTTAACACAGATGCCTGTGGACAATGATTTTAGTCCAGTGCTTTGGCTGTCATAGTAGCTCTTGAGAAGTGGTGGGTCATGAAAACATTCAACTAAAATAAGTCTGCCTACAAAGCAAGGGCGACTATTAAAAGAAAATATGCGTCTTCCCCGTTTATTCAGTGTTCTGACCGCCACTTGATTATCCAGCATGTATTGTATTTTTTCTGTTCACAAAAAAACTGTTATTCTACAGTCAAAAATCATGGTGATATTAAGGTAGTCTAATAAGTTAAAGAATTTTAACCAGATCTATCGATTTCGTAAAAACTCGTCTTTTCTCAGATACTTGTTGTTTTTAGTCAATTTTTCCGTTTGGTCTTGTTTCCCATTATTTGTCTCCTTACGCGCGTTTTTAGGGTTCACATCTTTGTTGGAGCTGCATCTTGATTTTTCTCTTCATTCTCCCATAAAAATTTTACTTTCCAATACACTCCTGTGCTCGATGCTTGTTTTATCAGTATCGGGCATATTTAGTATGATGCTTTGCATTCTTTTGAATGTGCTGCCTTGTAGTGGCTTCGTGAAGAAGTCTGCAAGCATGTTCGTCGTAGGGCAGAAGGCTACTTGGAGTTCACCTTTTTTTATCTTGTCTGTTATGAAGAAGTACCATATGTTGATGTGTCGGGTTCTCTTTGAACTTGAGGATTTTCCATTCTCTGCTAGTAGAATGTTACTTTTGTTATCTTGGTATATTGTTGTCATTGGCACGTAGTGTCCTTGTTCTGCTAGAAAATGCCTTATCCATAGTACCTGGCCCATTGCGTCATCCACAGCCACTAATTCTGCCTTCATTGAGCTTTTTGTGTTTAGTTTTTGCTTACATGATGCGGTGTACCTGGCGCCTTTTCCCAGCATCATGTATATCCCTGTGTGACTTTTCATGTCCAGATGTACTGCATACGAGCTGTCTACCCACCATTTTGCTTCGTCATCTGGCTCAATTGTTAGTGTTATATCCTTTGTGTTTCTTATGTATTGCATCACTTTTGTCAGTTTTTTGTAATCGACGGTGTCTGGTTCTCTTACTCTGGTACATAGGAAGGCTACTGCTGTTTGTATGTCCTGTCTTGTACATTTGCTCAGGTATAGTAGTTTGGCCACTAGGTGGTGGAACAACTGCCCTTGCTCTTCGCATAATTTTTTACATCCCGGGTTTGTGTTGAATAGGTGACTAGATGCTGGGGTTGTTGTCAGTCCTTCCATGTTCGTTGGCAATTCTTCCAGAATTTTTTTATATCTATTCATACATTGAGAATTTTACCTTTCCTTTTTGTCTGTAGTCCATTTTCATTCCCAAATACACTAGGACTTTTGTGTGACATGTTGTGAGTGGACTTTCTTTTCCGAATTTGTCATTTAGTTTCTTTAGAATGTTCTCCACTACATTTTTGCTTGCATGTGATATTTTTAAGTTGTCTACACCCCATATAATCGTGCATTGCTTTCCTTCTATGTTTTTGTTGGTACACATTTGTCGTATGGGTTTACTCTACTGTCATTACCTGTAAAACTATTATTTTTTGTCACAACGTTCTCTTTCTGATGATTATTTGCAGGTATTTCACCCTTATTTGCTTCCAAAGTCCAACAATCTGCACCTTTATGACCAATTTTTCCACAAACATGACATCTTCCCTTAAACTGTTTTTGAAGCCTGTCTTTAAGGCTTTTTCTTCTTTAACAATTTTGTCATCGTTATCATCATCAGATTTTTCAATATGTCCCTGATCTAACAGTCAATCATATTTACGTCACAAAGCTGCAACAAAATCTTCCAATTCAATTTCCTTTTCATCATCAGGATGTTTCAAGTATTGGTCATTGATATTATCATATTCTGATGGTAGGTGATATAGTATGTGCACGATCAGCTCATTGTTGTCAATTGTCTTTCCACATTCTGCAATTCTTTGTCATAGACATTCCATATTCATAATCCATACTTAAGGGTCTTCATTTTTTTTCATTAGTGACTCATTCAGTTGCCTAATCAATTTCATTTTCTTGGCGTTATTATGTTCTGCGAATTTTTTGGATAGTCATTTCCATGCCAGTGCTGTATTGCTGTTCATCAGATCCTTTTCTTTTGCCATGTCTACAATTCCAAAAGATACGATGTCTTGAGTACAGCACTGTAGTAGGTCTGCATAAGCTCTTGTGTTCATTTTGTAGTTGCTGTATTGTCTTTTTTATTTGACGTCATGTCAGTCAAAGTTGCCAGCTTCTTTGCAGTTTCATCAGTTGGAATTGCCTCCAATCCCACCAGTATGCCATGATATCCACGTATCATTGCCCAAACCGAAAATGTCTTGTGCCATGTGTACCATTCTGCCTTTTTTCCTTTCCATGGAATGTACTTAACACTTTTCTCAAGTGCTTCGTAATCTGTCTTTTCAGACATTGCATTTTTTTTGTTACCGATAAAAAAGTTTCTCACTGACTGTCGTGTGGCTCTCTAACCACTATGTTTGCAAACGTGTGATTGAATTTTCTAGGTGTTATTACCTCATATTGCAAATCGGACATTTTGTACTTTGTTGTTCATACATTCTTCATCATCAGAGTCTTCCAAGACTCCATATTGATTTGCCCCTCTTAATACATTAGTAGTCCTATTTTTCACATTACATATTGCCATATCATATGTAGTATTGCCCGTCATAGTAGAAGAATGATTCACGATACTTCTTAACAAATGGTGATGCTCTGTCGACTGTCGATGAGTTGGCAAAGTTTTTTCAATCCCTTACCAGATGTACATATGAATTTGGCTTATGGCTTGGAAAGGCCCTCAGTAATTTGGTATGATTTAGATGGAGATGGAACCCCGATCCCGATGAACTGGAGGCTGCTTGCAAGGTAGATAAGAACAACAAGTAGAGACTCTGCAAATTAATGTTGATTATTTTTATAATTTTGATTTTTTAGCTCCCCACTTTGTAACCTGGTATGACAGCCACTTCAGTTACCACGGCGCTTGTTACCTTGTTCTCGTTAATAATCCGAGGTTCGCTTCTGGCAAAGGTCTTGATGTTCACGTACACACAGATTGATAACGACGCCTTAGATTATTCTGGCTAAAGCTTTCATGTACTGTATCTTTGCCGCACTTTCCGATCAAGTTAGTCTAGGTGAGAGAAATTATGTCTTTCATTGCATAGAAGCTGATTCTGTCAGTCTACAATGGGGTGATTTTAGATACTTATTCTGCTTTAAGTTTATGCTCATTCTTGTATCACTTTAGTTAAGATTCAAGTGTTAAATCTAATCCGACATTAATTTCACGGTCATCAAAACCTTTAGTTGTATAAGACTTTTAAGTCTATGATGCTTCTGCCTATCAAATCGTCGCTTATATGGTTCAAAGCTGCATTGACCAGAGGCTTTGGCAAAATAATTAATTCATCAAACCATCACAGAGCTTCATATAGCCTTGAAAGTAAACGTTACATAAACTCGAAAAAGACAAAAATCTCTAATGATCATTTGAATCCTGAGGTATTCATTGATCTCTATAACATGTCACTCCTTTGATGGTTTATCATTCAACAACATGCACAGAGGTACACCATTTCAGACTACCGAATCAGTGATTACTTTGAGAAACTGCATTATGATGATTCCAGAGCATAAACGAGCCGACGAACCTCTTGGATATGATCAAGGCCAATGAAAAAGTGAAATTCACCCTGACGCAAGCCAACTCTGACACAACCAAAGACACATTCACACATAATACTAATGCAACTCAATGTATAAGATGGGTTAAAGACAAATGATAAAAGACGCAGATGCCCATAATTAATGTACACGTGCTATTAGAAGGAACAATAGTAGAAATCACATTGAAACTGGACCCAAAAATATACAGAAAACACATGTGGTACCAAAGATAAGGCAAACCAATGCTATGAAACTGGAGCCAATGGTGTGCCGAATATACATGTGGTAACACAAACAAGGGAAGCCATGATTATATATAAAACCAAAAAGGGCTTTATACCCGGACACTGCAAGCACTGCTACTGTTCTGGAAGCTACTATCTCAGACATTACAGGAGTGCTACTCAAACTAAATCCATACAACAAATGTGTAGTCAACAAAATCATTGATGGAAAACAATTTACAATGATACACAGTGGGAGCAATATAACAATGCCCAAGGCAATGGCCCACTGGATTAAAATGTTTATTCTGATTTTGTTCAAAAACTCGAAGTCCAATTTGATCGCCCATAGTATGCTATCCTTCTATGAACTTTCAATAAGATGAGGATGGATTAGATGAAAATGATGGATATTCGGGATCCATTTATGTTCATGCAATATCTCCAAAAAAACTTACCAGAAATTATCGGTGACTGGCTCTTTCTAAGGGTGCTTGGCAATCCATTTCATGTGAAAATACAACTTGCCCGATATCAAGTGTCATATGAGGGCAAATGAGAGATAATTTATGCATACCAAGATCAACAAGTGTCAACTCACCAATCAACGGCCACCAAAGCAAGCCCTTCAAAGTGTTATGTTAGAATGTCTGATATTGATGCAACTATTACAACCTCTGACAATGAACCATCATCCCAACTAGTGAAAAATGAAGACAATGTTATTTATCTAGTCAACACAGAATCCTGAACCAGTGTTTTATATGCTCTTTTTACCCCCGCGGATAAAATGCAATGTAAACATATGGCTAAACATACAGTTCACTTGTACAATGTGGCATACCATGAATCTTTTGGTTATCTTTTGGTAATATCACTGGTAATCTGCAGGGCCACAGTCATGACACTTCAATTTAGCTGGAATCTACAACCATCAGCTTCAAGATCTTGTATTGTGACTGCTCTCGAAGTAAGCTCCTTGTATAAAGGAAAAATACTTATGTTCATGCGCCAGTATGCATACAATAACAATAATAACTTAGTGATAAATAGATTCAACTATTGGGAGAAGCCCACTTAAGTCGCCATTAATTTACAGAAATCATGCCAGAAAGCTTAAACGACTGTAAATAGCTCTTTATTTAGCTCCTTCTCCAATGTAGTATATTCCTTTAATCTTGTGATAACCACCCGTTCTTAATCATCATACCTTTTAAATTGGCCTTTACATTCATGATTGCTAGAAAAATCTGAGGATGGGTATCTTTCATCATTAATAGCTGCTGGTCCATGGACTCTTTAGATCTGCATATTACGATATGTTGTGTGTTCTACAGGAAATTATGCAAGATAGACATTGCGCTGATCCACAATACTTCCACCTTTGATGGCACTTCTCTATTCTTCATAGCCCTATCTTAAACTTGATGAGCCAAATACTCCTGGACAGAGGTAAGTGTGTGCAATCCTTTTGTAAGCTAAGTTAATCAATTTTTACTATTGCCAAACCGCCGCTACGATCTTTTGTTGGCAGTGCCATCAATCATGATAGCAATGAAATTCCACTCAGAACTGATGGGTGAAACTTTAAATTTGATACCATTATCTGACCCAATAAACGACCACTGTTTGATAATTTCATCATCTTAGTCTCCTGCCAAGTTTTTCTACAGGTTAATAACTATTACATTGAAGTCCATTAAATGCCATAAATTCTATGCTTTCGGCAATCTCTCTAACCACAGTTTTATTTCAAAAATCATTTCTTGTTGTTTTTCTTCCATTTTTGTGGTGTTCCCACCAAATCCCATTTTGTAAAAGCACTCTTACCATCGCACGCTATAATCACTCTACCTCGGTTATTATTTTAGTATAAGCATACATTCACCAGATTTTATTGCTATTAGACTATATAACTCTCCTAGTTCCCTTCTGTAGCTGAGCTTTATTACCTCAGGGAATTCAAGCTAATTTGTAACTCATTTGTTCAAGAAATAATTAGAATATGACACTCAAACGGCCGTTACTTGCCTCACAGCAAATAATCCGTCGCTTACTTCTCGTACGGACTTGCTGATTATCCATTTAGCAATCTTGATAGTCAAACCATCTTGCTTTGATGGTATTCCTTCGAGGGATCTTAGATTGATGAGTGCATCTTGAGAGTTTGTCCAATTACGTCCAATATAGTTACACATTCACCCTGTCTGTGTCTTCTAATTGGGGTTTTTCCAGGCGGTACTAAACCAAATTATGGTAAATCCCATTTCAAGCTCTTTAAAAAAAGTTATTTCAGGATTTGCTTGAAAAGGTAATGCAGTGCTTAAATGATGAAATTCTTCATAGCCCATTTCTTAAGGTGGATCCATCACTTGAGCATAAGCTCTCCAAAACTTATCCATACCAGACAATCTTGGGTTGTTGGTGTTTTATTTTTATTATCAGGTAATAACTGTAGTTGATTACCACATTGTTGGTGCATCAAATTTTTTTTATTCAATTTGTGTCCTTGATGTGTCACCTATTTCAGAAACAGTTTGTCAGCTTGACGTTCTCCTTTTTTCTTCAGTAGCATTGAATCAGCTGCATTTTTCCAGAGATAAGGTTTTATCTAGCCTGAAGTAGGATATTGGTCATAATTGCATGGAATACGGAAAATATTGACTGCTAGCATTTGCTTTGAGAACACCAAAAAATAGTTGTATCATATAAGCACGCCGTATTTGGCATTTTAAGTATAACATCCAATCTTCTTTCCCAGGCAAAGTTTTGATGACTTCATTTTGCGCATTGTTGTAACAAAATCTGGACGTCATTATCTGGTATTGCATGTAGAGTTTATTTACCAAGTTCATGACCATCAAACACTTTGTCTAGGACTTTGACTCTCCAACCATCAAACACTTTGTCTACGAATTTGACTCTACATATCGACATCTGACTCTGCAACTCCTGAGCTTGCTTCAAGGCCATAAGCTTTCGAGGTGGTTTATTAGGTTCCTATTAAAAAGTTTCAACCCATCGGGTTTTGACTTTTAAGACGTGTAGGGTTAGGGTTAGGGTTAGGGTTAGGGTTAGGGTTATGATTAGGGTTAGTCTGAAAATTATCTCAACACTTTGGGTTTCTCGCCAAACATGGCCTCTTCTGATATCTGCTGAGTTTATACCTTCATGTACGTAAGAATAGCTTCCTGCTGATTACTCTTAACTGTCTGATATGAGTATTGTGCCAATTGACTCTCTCCCTCTTTCATATTTTGTTGGATGATCTCTCCTTATAAAAGAGGTGAAAGCTACTTTCATACTAAATCTATTTCCGACTTTGTTTAATTTGTTGTTCCCTATGTATTCGTAATCATCCTTTGTCAGAAAAATGTCGTCACCGGCTTCCGTCCAATGTACCATTTCTTTTGAAGAAACTGCGCAATACGCAGTGATTGGAGTGGGGTCCCTTCCTCATAAATTAAATTACAATACTGCTGATGTTGGCTTTATACAGATTCCATCCCTCCTGCTTGCTGCGGTTTGTAAGCTCAGACGACTCTTGATAGTCATTTAACATTTAACATTTTCGTTAAATTTTAACCAGTACAACTGTCTTCATTAAAAAAACTATATGTCACGTTATCTCTTATTACCAGACGTATGCCCATTATTTCTGTTGTCATTTTGATGTGTCATGAGTTTTGTGTGCAAACACAATACGAGAATTTTCAAACTGCCTTCTAATTCTCTCATTAAGTTTATCATTGAATTTATAAATTGTGCCAATTAACTCCCTGTTCACACCTTCCCTGCATCTCCACTTCCATCATCTTGAATTCAATACAAAATAATTCATTCATCACATAAATGCGCAAATCCAGCTGGAAAGTGTTTTAAATTGCAATTCTTATATTTTTTATCTTTAGTTTGAATATCATCTCGAAATGGTTCACCTACTTCCCCTGATTCTTCAGAACTATTTAAGGGGCTGCACAAATCCTGTAGAGACAGTGATCTGATTGCCCTTCAAAGCTCATTATCCGCATCCGCGACAATAGATCCTTTCTCCATGTGCTTCAGTAACAGGACCTCCGCCACAGCTAAAGATTCCACATTTCTCTTTTAAGCATTATCATCCATCTCTGTAGACTCTTATAACTAGCTGGATTGAGTTGCAAACTCCATAGTATCATCCATAAGTTTGTTGTGCGCTAGCAATACTGTACTGTATTGGAAACCCCTATTATGACTTGGTGTCATTCTCAAAACAATCTGAAAGAAGTCTAGAGTTCTCCGGTAAAGTTTCTGCAAATGCTGTATTCTTTTAGTGATTTAGCGCTCGCTGGAAAGTCTCTTTTCATCTGGAGCTATTGCAACTAGCATCGATTCATCTAACAACCAAAGAATTTCCATTTTCTGGCGGATTGTGGACACTAGTATGCATGCAACCCTTGTCGCCAGACAGATTGTTGATGTATTCAAATGGAACAAGAATTTTGATGATTTCTCTGTTCTTTTTCGGTCTCAAAAACTGAACAACGGCGATTCGAATGATGGTATTGCGTATGCAACAATATTAGATGAGAAAGAACAGAAGAAACAGAAAGAAGGAGATTAAGTTTCAAGAACGGTGGACACGATTGAAGTGAATGGAAGAAATCCTAAAGACTTCAGGAGGGAACTAACCTGCTGATAATGAAGGATGAGAGCTATGATGAGGAATCTCTTGGAGAGAAATCCTATGAACTCTTGCACTGTATCACAGATATGACTACTGTAAACAATATTCAGTGACTTGATAGGATACAGAATTGTCTGGTAATATGAAGATGATATTGCCAAAATACTATATCTAAACAATATCAAGATGAAGTATCATGTGACCTATGACAGTGTAACCAATGATTCTTTTGAAGTGTGCGACGAGAATGTATCTAAGCATTTTATTTATGCGTTCAACAAAAGAGCTATTCTACTTGAATGTTAACAATGAGGTCGCCCTCATTACAACATTAGAGAATAAATTAATAAGAACACATTCAAAAGTATACTAGAGACCTAAGTAACTATGTAGACACAAATCGGCTTCCCAAGACAAATTAAGGTCATATTTGGGCCTAATTTAGGAACACTGAAAGTAAATTTTTCACGAAAATATAGTATTAAATAAGCTAGATGACACAACAGAGATTCTCAAAAGCATAAAAGAGTGATTCTGGGAGCCAAGATTATGCTCATCAACAAATGCCTTTCATAATCACCACATCATGAAATATACACTTTGTTACTGGCAAACTAATAAAAGACAGAAAGTGGTGAAATCATGAATTCACTTCAACAAGTAATACAAGCATATCATGCCAGGGGGACTAAAAATATGTATTATACTCAGAGATGGGCAATTCAAGGGCAAACAAACAACCAATGAAAAGCCTAGGAATAAACATGAACGTATGTACTGCAAATTAACATGTACCAGAGATAGAGAGGTACATAAGAACTGTAAAGGAAAGGGGTGCGCAATTTCCACCATACATTTGGAAATATAACTGCCATCTCTAATCGTCGAAATGGTGGATAACTGTGTATTCTGGTTGAATAGTTTTCCTCATTTATAGCAGGCCAAAAGTTAAACTAGGACAAACTTTTCAGAGTAGAATTTGGCACATATGTGTAGATACATGAAAAATACACTCCAAGGATCCCAGAAGATCTGGGGATTATTTCTGAAGTCCACATACAGGAAAGAAAGTACTAAGAAACAACTGGACGACCAAACTACATATGACAGACATTGTAATAGATGCCATGCACAAACTAGCCACAGCGTCTAAACAAATAGTGACATAAAATGACAACATGATAACCACAGGATTGATAGGAAACGACAATGTGACAATAGAAATACCAGAGGAACAAGAAATTCAAGACTACGTTATAATAGGAGATATCAATATAAAACAAATAACATGAATGCGAGGAAGCATTGAGGCATATGGTATGAAGGGGCCCAAAGCCATACTCAAAGATTTAAAGCAGCTAAATGCCAAGGAACAGAGCAGACATGTAAAATGAAGACAGAAAAAAAGCTTTCAATACCTAATCTTTCTGAAAAAAAATGCAATGAATCAATAAAACCATGGGGATACACTGACCAATGTCCACAAAGGTTGTACTCAGACAAAGAAGAAAGAAGTTCGCCCACAGTTTCCATAGAAGCAATGATGCTCACCTCTACAATAGATAAAAAGAAGTTAAATATGTAGTAGTGTCAGATATACCAGGGGAATTCTTGCACGCAGACATGAGCAATGACAACCTACACATTCTACTTAAGGATACAATAGCAGAAATGATCACAAAACTAGATCCAGAAATATATAAAGAAAATACATATGGTACAACAAACGAGGAAATCCTGTGTTATATGTACAACTAAGAAAGGCCGTATGGTACACTGCAGGCGGCTTTACTTTTCAGGAAGCAACTGTCAGAAACACTAAAGGAATCGGGAGTGATTCTTAACCCAAATGACTGGTGTGTATCCAATAAAACCATAAAGAAGAAAACAGTGTAAAATTATCCATAATGTTGATGACCTGAAGATATCTCATGTTAAAGAAACTTAATAAAATTTTTGGAAAAGAAGTCTGACTAACAACAAGTCATGGAAAAGTCTTAGAATGCCTAGGTATAACAATTGACCAGAGGGAGTGGGGAACAGTAAAATTTCCGATGCATAATTTAATAAGTAGATGCATGAAAAACTACCACCAGACATGCAGGGAACAGCAAAGACACCAGCATTAAGTGACCAATTTAATACAAAATCGGAAAGCAAGAAACTAAGTGAAGAGCAAGGTCAATTGATCCATCATGTGGTGAAAAAACCGCGCTACCTAAGTAGATGTACAAAACAGGATATCCAAACAGTAGTTGGATTTTTATGCATAGAGTAAAAGGCCCAGGCTTAAATGAATGTAAAAAATTATAAGAGTGATGCCAATGTGTAAGCGACATGACAAAACTAACACTGATAATCCAAAATTTTGTGTGTATAGTTGATACAGAGTACATCTGGACATGAGCAGCCACAAAGTAATCTAGATGTCTATAGGGAAAGGAGGAACGTTTCAAGCATGAATTAAACAAAAACTAAGCACAAAAGCGCTATAAAGGCTGAATTAGTGACGATTGAGAATGCAATAGGACAATTCCAGTTGACCTGACACTTTCTTGCACACAAGGTCAACCTAAATGTACAGTACTTTTTCATAACAGACAATTTAAAGAAAGGAGAAGTAAATGTGGCATTCTATACTACGAAAAACATGTTGGCATTTCGTCACAAAACCACTGCAGGGAAGTATGTTCAGGAAAATGCGAAGTACCATACTAAATCTTCCCAACAATGAAAAAAAGATGACGTGTATAGGAGTCTGTTGGAGAAAGTGAGAAATACAATAAGAACAATCAGAAAACTGGCGCAAAGTGACGGAACGCGTGCATGGTAAAGTTAAAAAATATTTCAAGGCATTTAATAACCAACGGGAAACAAAAATAAGACCAAAAACGAAAGTCAAAGAAACAAGAGAAAGAATGACAAAAAGATTTAGAAAAAACCGCACTTACTACATTTGACCAGCCACATCTTATCTTACGTGACATCTGTAGGACTAGGAGATGGATCACGGCAGGGAACAAACCATGTGTTTTCTTTTTGTTGGCAACACCAAGTCTGGAAATATGAAGCGCTAATTTGCATGAACGCTCACAGTTCTGATGGAACCAAAAGAATGATGCTTGAAAACACAACTTTCCTATCGACTTTCAATCAAGCAGCAAGCCGCACAATTTAAAACACAGACTGGTAGTGAGCTGAGCGATAAACAGTACAGGTTATTGTGATTTTACATTGGTATGCCTATACAGGGGAGAGAAAATCTATCCATTTAGCTGGACACTGTGAATGCTACGAGAATAAGATTGATAACAGATCCATCAGGTTTGGAGGTCATCATTAACATTGATGGGTAAATTGTTCCATAGCCCATAACCAGTAGGTTACCAAAACTTGCAATCCGCGCATACACAGATATAGAGTGACATACTCCCACCTGTAATCCTTATATCTTATGATGACTGGAACCTTAAAAGGACAATCAGTTTTTCAATAATCTTGAGGATAGTATTATTATCGTGGTGCTTGGACAAAACTTATCAGCAATCATTATCGTACTCTAGTTGAAATAGCTATAAAGGCTAGGTAAAGTGAGTCCTACTACCAACATCAAATGCAAAAACCATCAAATACATGGCAACCCCATCATGGATAAAACAGGCTCGCCTCGTTTGTATTCAATCAGACCGCTGTTCTAATGTCCCTCTGCCCACTCGAATATACTCGGTTATATTGTTATGGTTTTTTTACTTTTTAAAACTTTGGAATAAAAAGATTAAGAACTAACTAAATTTTTCTACTTCTTTTCTTTGAATTCTTTGACATTAGGGATTACTCTAATTTTTTCTATTATAATAATCTAGATTTTCATCGTATTTTTAAACTCTTGGACATTCTCCGATTTTGCATTTTACCGAAATTCTCTCATTTGTGTTTTTCCAGGTCATACGTTTTTTGTCATTTTCATATGTGCTTGCTTGTAGTCCGACGTGTGCAGTCTCCTCGCGATAAGCGTTCTGCTAGACTGTTAGTTAATTTGCTCGATCAGATCGTAATTTATACGTACAAGATTTGTCTTTCATATACGATCGGGATGCATAAATGGCAGGTTAAAGTGATTGTGTAATCAGCACGCAAGAAACTAATTTTAAGGTCCAACGCTGGAAACTCAAAATTAATTAAACTAAAACTCTATCTATCATAACACTATCTATCATTTATGATTAGTATCGAATCAAGGTAGTTATTTATGTCTACCAAATGTATAACGTTATGGAGTTGGTTATTGTGTCTTCAAATTCAACCTTTTGAAGGTGCACTATTGCAAAAAAGTAATGGGTAGCCTGGAATTCCAAATTCAGAATAATAAAAACCTTCAAGGCGATTATAACGTAGAAATTGGTTGTTTTGAATTTTTCAAAGGTGGAATTAATAAACATGGTTCAGAGATATTGCAAGATGATTTGTTGGTAATGAGTATGAGATGTTCTCTATAAAATCAACACTTTTATCTACACTTGTAAACTATTAGATCAGCGCTTTAATCTACACTTCTAAGCTATCAAATCAGCACTTTATTCTACAGCGGTAAGGACGCTAAAATAGTCAAGTATTTACTATCAAATCAATTTCACGTTTACGCAAGAGTAGTTTATCCAATTTTTACCACCGAACTGAGGGTTTTACCATGTCAATATGATGAAAAATATTTATTTGAAATCGTGCTGTAGTCAAAACTGCAATTGCTCAAGAGTAGAGATTGTGTGCTTAATCTCGCAAGAACTGTTTTGTGGACACACTGTTTAGACCGATCCACTGGGATTCAATTCAAGATTCTCAATCAAGATTTCAACTACATTCGGTGTAACAAGAACCTTGTGCTCAAACTTAGACACCACAGTTCATACGACAGTAGCCACTGTCCATCTACCCGAAGTCCGCTGGATAACTTTGGTGATAGGGGATGTCACAGGCATTCGTTCAGATGTAGATAGGAAGGTGCATTTCTACATGCAGAAATGGACAGCACAAGTGCTTCTTTAGGCGACAATCACAGAACGAATAGTCAAACTGTCGCCAAACTAGCTCACATCTTTAATTTTATTAGTGTGCATACATCATTGGGGTTGCCAATGTGCAAAATCATAACAATGTTATCTCGAATGGTACGAAGATAGCAAACTTAACCAAAGATCAGAAAAGGCAAAAAACCTTCTGGTCTAAGTTCTGCTAGTTCTGATGATGCAAGCCAAAATGCACTAAATCCGATCACAAAAACAAATGACCGGACAAAGAACTGATTATGAAGATGAAAAAGAAAACAAGCAAAGAAGAAAACACAAACTGAATAAAATGAGGCAATAATCTAAACTGACACAAGGATGACAAAGAGGAAGCATACGAGCAATTAGATCAAAAGTAAAGAAAGCAATGATGAGGACAACAAGAATGACCTATTTTACAATGAAGACTATCAAGGCTTCACAATCATACATCACAATGTGGTCTCTATTTTCCAAGACAATGAAGCCATCTATGTCATATATGCCATCTAAATCTTATTGGCCAGTCAAGTGATGCAGACATTTTCTCTAAATGCGAACTGTTGTTTACAATCGTTTTTCCGACAGACACCTGGTTCTGCTCTGTTGATTCTGGAACCACAAACATTTCCCAATAATTCGATCTGAAAGCTACAAGATGGTCATCGGATTTCTGTACAATCTGTGCATGAACTATGTCAACAAGAAACTTTCTGCCAAAGTTATATTGCACAAAATTTTTGATCTATCAAATTAGAACAACAAGAACCTTTCACGAACACTTATGAACGCCCTCAGAATGGGGTCAACAACATTCTATTTACGGTTAAAATAATGCTGGTTCAACTTGGTATTTGATGCATTTAACCACCTGCTTATACAGCAAGGAGCTTTATAATGAACTTGCTCTGTTTTTTTCATATTGGATCAAACTTCTTCATTGAAGAGGTTCCTCAACTAACTACATGTAGTATTTCTAACTAATGACAGTCAGTGAGGCTACAAAGGAATGAATATTTGATGTGGTATCAAGTACTCAAGGAGTTGTTTGACTTCAAAAGTTCGAATATGAAATAATATCTTCATCCAGACACAAAATACACTCTGTTTTGTTGTATCAAAAAATCCGCTTAAACTACTCTGATATTCTGAGCCTTTTGTCTGAAAAAGATGATGTGTCTCCAATTTGAATAATCTGAATAAAGAGAGAATTGGTGCGCGTTTGCGAGTTAGGTCTAACCCATATGATTCAAAAGGACATTCTATAGAGATAGATTTACCAAATGTAATGTAAAACCGTTTTATAAATAAAATTCTAAACTAGAGTTAACAAGAAGGATTACAATCAGGGTGTGATCAGTGTAGGTAGCATTTGACATTGATATTAGTTTTAACGTCGAGCATAAATTCTCCAATAAATATTTTAAATTTACCATAAGGAATGCATGTTCTGGCATGCACTGAAAACTGCATATTATTTTCTTATGGATACATACTGAACCCATAAATTGTGGTTTGCATGTTACACTCAAAAATCACATCTCATCTTTGAGCACTGCAGCTACGCCTTCGAAGTGTTGAAAGAAAATTAGCGGTTGCCACAGCGCTATTACCATCATTTGAGACAAAACAGTGTTCGTATTTGGTGTGCACACGGGTTGTATCACCCTAATAAGTAAGATAGAGCAACTGAGTAATGTATCAAGATGCTTATAGGCAATTATCATGGTTTCAAGCTATAGCGAATCAAGATTCCCTGCTCCTAAAACATGAATTTCAGACTCAAAATATCAAATCAAGAAATTACTTTGAAAAATCATAGATGCAAGTTATTAATAGCAAATCAAGAAAAGATGTACATTTATAAATTATTTAAGCCATAAAATATAAGCGTGGATGCACTCAGTAAAAAACGATCGATTTGCTCCCTTTGATAGCCTCAAATTGAGGAATAAGAAACTTTGATTTGACAGGTTAAGTCTGGATTTATTTTTGTAGTTTGAACTTGCGGACACCATGTAATGAAGCCTCTATCGGTATATCAAATAATTCAAGCAATATAGGAATTGTGCCGGGCTATATATTCTAACGATATACATAAGTACTATGAAAATCCTAAGAGTTACAGTTGCCATCATACCAGTATAATACATCTTTTATAGAGAAAAGCCCGAATTAACACCAAAAAAAATTTCGGCGGATATCGCATAGACACCGGATTTGTCACAAAATAAATTTAAAAGCCCGAAATCCACCCATATGTCACAACGTGAGCCGAGCCAAAATCCACCAATGCTTTTGTACCAAAGCTAAGCCCATGTTCGCGGACAGGAAAGCGCACTTAAGCAGTCTAGATTTGATGAAAATTTGAAGATTGCTGAAGATTATATTTGAAACATCAAGCCTCCTTTTAAAAAGTCCCTTTTAAAATATGTTTTCAGAAAACCAATTATTGGCATTGTGTCAAGAACGTGGTCTTCCACAGATTTTTCAATCCAGAGAAGAATCAATGTACCTAATTAGACTATCTCAGTGCAAGACTAAGTGATCTTTTCAGGTGGTCTACTCATGGGATAATCTCTACAAGATAAAATGCCCACACCCACCCTGTCACTTTCATCTCAAAGTTAGTAAATCTAAGACTGGAGAACATCTCTCATCAGGAGTATGGTGGCATACTTGCTCCATAAATGATCATGTGATCTCCAAATATAAGTCTCCAGCTTTGGATTGCAATTTTCTTGCAAGATATTTGCTGCAGCATATAAAGAATGGGGTAGCATCATGAATTAAACTGCGCAAAATACTGATAACAGAATTGGGATGCAATGTAAAAGACTCAACAATAGGATGAGCATTTGCAGTTGCTACTTCAAAATTGCTATTCAATGAAGACAAGGGATACAACTTAATGCAGTCGTATTGTGATCATAGGAATATGAATGGAGTATATGCACATTTAGATACAGTTGAAGAGAAGCAAAATGAGGTCGCTGTTTCATATGAAGATTTTCCATATAAACGTTTCATTCGCATGTTGCAAGCACAAAAACAAGTAACTCCATATGCAAAGTTTGCAGGTTTAGATGCATGTAATTTGACTGTAAAGTTCAAAGAGATGTTGATTTGTGCTACAAATCAAGATTCCAATGGAACAATATTTATTCTTGCCCATGGTTTGGTTCCTAGGGAAGATGAAGAAATTGGTTATACTTCCTCAGACACGTTAAAAATGCTGGATTAGCAAATTCAATTACATGCTTTATGTCAGAAAGAGATAAAGGTCTTATTAATGCTTTGAGGAAAGTGTTCCCTGACAAACCCCATTTGAAATACTGTGTCACTTGTCCGAAAACTTTAGAAAAAGTATTGCTGACAGAGTCCAGATATTTTAAAACAAATGGCAAGATCTTACAATGCTGAATAATACCAAATGTATCTTGATATCTTGAGCACAGGTGAGTATGGAAAAGAAATAAATGATTTGATTCACAACGCAGATCCAAAGATGTGGTGCAGGTCCATATTTCTGATTTTTAGGTTTGGTATAACTACTTCAAATCCAGTGGAAATTCTTTTCAGTGCTTTAAGAAATTGTTGACACTATCCTGCCTTGGACCTTCTTATATACGTTGAAACTTAAATTCTTTCTAAACGTTTTGAGCGATGGAATAAGTCTCAACAAATGAAACACGTCATAAATGACTCAACAATTGCAAAGATCAACCAACAATCTGCCAAAGCTGTTTATTATCATGTTCAGCGAACTGGTTTGAGCACAGCTGTTATTCTTGCCACTGGGAAAGTAAGAGATATGCTGTTGATATATCAAGAAAAGAATGTTCTTGTGGATTTCTCCAGGAAAAGCTTATTTCTTGTAGACATGCCATAACATTCCTTACCTCTATTCCAATGGCAGAAAAAAAGAGGACAAACATCACCCAGTCTCAACAATTGTCCATTTGAGATATATGGCAAAAAAGTGTTGACGGAAGGTGGAGATTTATTGTCAAAGTACCAAATTATAACCATCCTGCTACTCCACCTGAGGCACATCCAATGTATCAACATCTGTATGAGACTCAATTTGAATCAGTCATTGCTTTGACTCATGTTGGTGCAAGGCCTCTCCAAGACCTGTCCTGAATGTGCCAGAATCATGGTAATCAAAAGGCCAGTCCTTCCATGGAAGGAACATCCAATGCAAATCCTGTTTCTTCAAATAATTTTTGCATTCATAAAAGAAGAACTTTGATATGTGTAAGTTGTGGTTGAAGCCATTACACAAAGACGCATTGTTGGAATAGAAATTTGTAATTATCTTTAATAAAAGTTGTTGTGTATTTAGCAATTTTCGTCGTGAAACATATGTGTCGTGTATTTAGCAATTTTCGTCGTGAAACATG
>Ga0075156_10000573_pt1 | contig 19056 bp, 22 predicted proteins | sample JI81AbrownDNA_FD_70966 | JGI IMG/M metagenome (GOLD analysis project Ga0075156, IMG submission 70966) | Wastewater effluent complex algal communities from Wisconsin, to seasonally profile nutrient transformation and Carbon sequestration -... | ecosystem: Engineered > WWTP > Effluent > Algae...
GTGCCACCGGGTTCCGCCCGGAGCTGGACGGCCCGAGCGACGCGTACGTGTCCTACCACACGCGGTCGGCGGAGGTGAACGGCGAGCACTGCGACCGCTCATGCGCCGCGTGCATTGTGTGGTGCGACGCGCTCCTCGCCCACGTGACGCGGTGATACGCACAACTATGTATTAAACGACTGGCAGATAAGCACCGCGCGGCTCACCAGCATGTTCATGCGCTCCGTGACACGCGTTTCGCCCTGCACCTTCGAGAAGTCTTGGTACAGGCGCATGATGTCCGGCCCGCGCTCGGCGATCATGCGCCACGGCTCGGTGGCTTCCCTCTGGGCGCGGCTGAGAAAGTACAGCGTCTCGATCGCGGCCTTGATGGTGGCGAACTGGTCCACGGCCGCGGCGGCGACGACGATGTCGTGTGCGATCTCCGGCGTTGTCCGCGCACTGCCGGCCATGCCCGCGCGCACCAGCGCGGCCGCGCGCCCGATGCGCAGGAAGATGTCCTTGAACGCCGGCATACCGGCGGGAATCATCCGCACCGTCTCGGTCACGCTGATGTCGCGCTCCCGCAGACCGACGATGTCGAAGAGATACTGCGTGAGCCCCCGGCCCGCCTGCATCCGCCGGTGGCGCTCGCCGACGTACGCGGTCGGCGAGATCGCCGCGCTGGCGGCCGGGATGGCGCCGAGCACGGCCGTCAGCGTCTCCTCGTTCGCCAGCTCGGCGAGCGCGTCGATGTCGAGGTTGGCCGCGTCCGAGATGATGTCCTCGTACGAGGCGGTGTTTGTGCCCGGCGCGAGAAGCCCGAGGGCCGTGTACAGCGACCGCAGCTCAGCCTTCAGCAGCTTCAGCGGCGGGATGAGCATCGTGGTCAAATCGTCGATGTCGCGCAGGATCGTCTCGAACGTCTCGGCCGGCGTGATGGCGTTGTGCAGCACCATGCCGCGGAAGTTCGCGACCTCCTGCCGAATGTCGCGCACCTTGACCCGCGACGCCAGAAGGGTCGTGCGCTCCCGCTTCGCGCGCAGTACCTCCCGCGAGCCCATGGGCTGCGCATTCCGGAGTTCCGCCAGCAGGCCGCGGAAGGTGGAAGACAACTCGGGGTGCAGAACCCGGTCCGCGTGCAAGAGCGTCATCTCGGAAATCTGCGCACAGAACCGGGCGAACACGTCCCGGGGCGAATTCGCGGGAGGAGTCCAATCGTCGTAAAACGACGCAGGGCGCACGCGTTTGGACATGCGCACACGCCTCCCCCCTCCACCGGAAGCGATTCTGGGCGTCTGGCAGAACCACGTGCACTCGGAGATCACGCGGCTGGACGCCGCCCGGCCGTGCGCCGTCGAGGACGACACGGCGCCGCTGGGAGGCAGCGTCCATCTGCCGCAGAGCGAGGCCGCGCTGCTCGGCCCGATCGTGCGCCACTACGAGCACTTGCTGCGCCGGGAGCTGACGGACACGCTGCGGCCGGACTCGGTCGCCGTCGGCGTCATGAAGGCAATCGGCGACCAGATCGGCGACATGCTCGCGTGCGAGCCAATGGACCTCGCGTGCAGTCAGGGCGGCGCGATGCCAGTCGAAGAGCTCACGGTGCTCGTCGGGCGCTTTGCGTGGCGGTCCGCGCGGCACGTCGTCCACGTCTATCTTCCAACTTTGACAAAGGACCCCGGGGCCGTGGTAAGTGTGCGGCCGAATTGCGCGCCGGTGTTCGTATACGTGACGTGCTGCCAATGTCCGGGCCCAGAAACGCAGATGTGATCGGCCCGGGCGCGCCCGCGGCGGACGCCGGCTGGCGGCGCAAGGGCACGTACCGCATCGCGATCGACAACCGCCCGCTCGGCCAGCGCTCGCCCGCGTTCATCGCCGCCGCGGCGGCGTCCGGGATCCTGCTGCTGCTCACCGCGTACGTCGTGAAGCGGCAGATCGCGTCGATGGCATTTGCCGTGCTCGCGGTGTCGGCCGCGGGCCTCGCGGGCGTCGGGGCCGTCGTGGCGTCGGCGCTCATCGCCGCACCGTTCCTCGAGGCCAACGCCCGGATCGACTACCCGCGCGAGCACCTCGCCCAGACCCGCACCGCGGTCGCGTTCTACACGGCGTTCTGCGCCGTGATGGCGCTGGCGTACTTCTCGGCGCTCTTCGCGGGCATGGTCATCGGCGCATGCACCGTGTCGGTGCTGGTGGTGTGCCTTTATGTGCGCGCGACGATCGGGATCTCGCGGGTGTAATCGAAATATCATTTTTTGAAACCGCGGCCATGGGGGAGGAACAAAACGAGAGCGTCGAGCAGAAAATTTCCGAGATTTGCGACCGCGTCGAGGCAGAGGCACAGGATGCGCCGGCGCGCGTCTACGTCTGCGGCGTCATCGGCGCCGGGAAGTCGAAAACCATCTCGCTGCTTCGCGACGAACTCCGGCGCCGCGGGCTGCGCGTGTACGTTCAGCGCGAGGAACTCCCCGCCGGGCTGTTCGAGCACTACCTCGCCGACCGCAAGAAGTATTGGTTCAAGTTCCAAGCGGCCATGGCGCACCTCCGTTCATTCAACACGTTCATTGCCGAGGACGCCCGGGACTCGAACGGCGAACCGTACGATGTCGTCATCGGCGAGAGGTGCCCGCTCGACGATGCGGTATTTTTCGCTACGAATGCGCAGGTCGAGGGTGTGTCGATGGAAGATCACCCCGATATGCAGCGGGAATACGACAGCATCACGTTATACGCTAAGTGCCGGTGTCTGGAACAGACGAGCCTGTTCGTCTGCATCGGGGTCCAGATGGACGTGGCCTACCGACGGATGCTGACCCGGGACCGCGCGGGTGAGAGCGAGGCGTACAGCGCCGAGAGCGAGGCGAGCGACTACTTCAGGGTACTCTACGGGAATTACCAGAAATTCATTGACGATCTGGCGGAGTCCGAACCGCGCCGGACGGTCGTCCTCGACAACACGCAGTTCAGCACGCTACATGTGTCCGCCAAGGACATCTAATAAATCACGACCGCTTGATGAGCACGAGCCGGGGACGCATCGGGCCGTACTGGTCGTGCAGCAAATCGGGCCACTCGTGCTGCTCGACGCGGCCGCCCCGGCGGATGACGCCCCACGCGCCGCGCATCATGATTTCCAGCCCGTGGCCGATCGCCTGCATCCACGGCATCGGGCGCGCCGCGCGCTGCGCCGGGCGCACGTTGATGCCGGGCAGGACGTGCAGGTCGCGGACGTGGCGGTGGCGCAGCGTGTGGTGCCGCTGGTAGTCGAGTGGGCGGTGAATCTTGCCGACGGCGTCGGGCGCGTCGCCGTAGCCGACCTCGCCGGGGGCGGGCAGCGCGTGGTTGCGCGCAAGCAAGGTGCCGGCGTGGCCGACCCGCGTCATGTTCCAGACGATGCGCACGAGCGAACTCGCGAGCACCCACACGAAGACCGCCACCGCCAGCAGGAAGCCGGTGGCGATGAGAATTCCCACGACGATGGTAAAAATGATAATCAGCGCGATGGTGTAGAGGTTCGGCCCGCTGGCGCTTACAATGCACTTGGCAGCCCCATTGTCCGGCGGCGGCACAAAATTCGCCACGTATACAAATTCGTTTCCGAGATAGTACACCGGCCACGGCCACGCCTGCAAGAAACTGCCGGCCCGCTCGAGCCCGGACGCGCCGCCGACCGCGCCCGAGACAAAGTCCCCGGCCAGCGCAAAACGCGAGGCCGACTGGAAGACGCCGGTCGGGAGCACCACGAACAGATTTGCCATGATCCCGGAGAAGATGGTGGTGCGCCGGATGTTCCACTCGTGGACGACCCAGCCGGCGAAGACGCGGGCCGTTTGGTACGACGTCCGGACGCATCGCGCGTAAAATACAACAAAGTCCCACGTGAAAATAAACCGCGGGTGGAGGCCGTATGTCTTGAATGCCGGCGTATTCCAGTAGTCCATGTCGTCGAGCGTGATCCCGAGCGCGTCGCAGTCCGGGATTCCGGGCGGGGTGAGCGTCAAATCCGGGAACCGCTTGTACGCCTTCAACGGGAATGCGACGCCGACGCACGCCGAGCACGGCTCCTCGTCCGTGCAGTCGAACGCGCTAGTGTCGCGGTCGAAGCACGACAGGCTGCTGCCGAGGGGCGCGCAGTCGATATCGATGAAGCACGGGTTGAAGCAGATTCCGAGATGGGCCACGCACGCCGAATCGGACATGGTGCATTCCGTGCTGTAGACCGTCCCGGGATTCATGCATCTTACCCCAGACGGGCAGTCAGAAGATAGCGAGCAGTACAGCGCGGACCCGAAGCACATTCCCCGCGGCAGTGGATTGTCCGCGGTGCACTCGACGTGCATGTCCGCCTTCGAGCGGCACGGGTAGCCGCGGACGTCGTCTGACGTCAAACACGGTTCATCGACAGGCGCCTGAAATACCATGTCAGTGAGCCATTCGACGTAATCTCCCTTTGGTCTTCCGTCGGCGTCCAGTTCCATGCCCTCGACGTGGGCGATAATCGAAAGCACCTTGGCGGTGACGTCGGCCGCGCCCCACAGCAGCTCGCGCTGGAACAGGTCGATCGTCGACGAGATCATCTGCTGCAACAGGTCGTCGGTGTACCCCACCGTGAGGCCGGACGCGATGGTGGGGTAGTAGATGTTGGTGAGGAACGTCACCGGGTCGTTCTGCGGCTTGGACAGGTCGCCGCTCAGCACCGTGAAGAATGCGGTGGCGAACTGGCCCGCGATGCCGAAGACGATCGGGAACGCGGTCACGATGAGCGCGCCGCCCGCAGCGACAACACTTGCGCCCACGCCAATCAGCGGCCCGGCGGGGACCGAGATGAGCTGCGAGAAAATGCTCAGAATAAACATGCCGCTGATGCCGCCGAGGTGCACCACGACCGCGTTGGTGCGGGCGGCCTCGGTTGCCGCGGCCTCGAGCGTCGCCGCGGCTCTCCGTGCGTGCTCGCGGCGTTCCTTCTGGGCCGCGGCGCCGAGCCGCGCGAGCGGGGTGGCCCACGCGCGTGGGTTCAGCGCGCCGGCCCACCGCTCGGCCTCCTCGGCGGCGTCGTGCCGGCCGACAGAGCGCAGCTCGACGATCAGGGGCGCCATGTCCTCGGGCTTGAATACGCTGCGCAGCGCGATGCGGGCCTGATCGACGCCGCGCTCGGAGAACGAGGACGAGTTGCCGCCCGCGGCTCGGTGCGCGATGATCACGTCCGGCATCGCCCGGAATCCGGCGACGATCTCCGGCGTTGTCAGCGCCGCGATCACGTGGTGCACCGTCGGGGCACGCCACGTCTCGTAGACGCCGCGGCCGAACGCCATGATGCCCGCGTGCATGACGGCCGCCCGCTCGCCGGCCTCGGGGCCGAGGCGGCGCCCGACGGACGCGGCGAAGCCGTCGAAGAGCGACCCGTCCAGAAGCGGGCCGAGGTCGCCGACGAGCTGCGCGTGCAATTCGTCCCGCTTTGTCGCGAGGTGGGCTCGCTTGATCTCCATCTTGCGCGAAAAGTCGGCCGAAAACAGCGCCGCCCGATCCACCGGCGGCGGCGGCATCGACGGCGGCGCCCACATCGGCAGCGGAGACGCACGGCATGTGTAGTTCTGGTACACAATCGTGATGTTCGAGCACTTGCACTGGAGATTCTCGTCTCGGCCGAGGCTGGAAAGGAAGTTCTCGGCTTCGTGAATCGCATTATTCGCACGCCCAATGGTGGACTGGACGAGATTGTAGAGGGTGTTGTACGCAATAGTGAGACCCTCGAGCACGGTCGTGGAAAATTCAATATACTTGTCCTTGAGCCACACGAGGTCGTCCAGCGCCTGCGCGATGCCCGGGATGCAGTGGATGATCACGTTCGGCACGTCAGAGTATCCGTTGAGCGGGCAGAAGCATCCCACGAACGCCAACGGAACATCGCCGGGGACATCGCTGCGACTGCTATATCCCGGGCACATGCATGCCAAAACCGAGTACGGGTCGAGGAAGTACGTGGACGGGTCCGTGATTTCTAGCCCATCGACGTTGATGATGCACGACAGGTACGGAATCTGGTGTGCGATGATAATTAGGAAGTACCGCACGAGGATGGTGATGTAGTCTGTGTTGAACCCGCCCGAGACGCTGTAGAACTTCCCTAGAATTTTGATGAAATCGATCGTATACGTGGAATAGATGTCGATGAGATTCCCGAGAAACTGGAACGGCGTGTTCATGATGGCGCAGACATTTTCCACGGGGCCGCGTGGCTGCATGCTCGGCTGCGGCGCGAACATCTCGCGCACCTTGTCCCAGCCTTGCAGCGACGCGTCGCGGGCGATGTCGTCGCGGCGGTCGGCCTCCATCCGCGCATATTCGGCCTCGAGCACGTGCCGTGCGCCGATTGCCTGACCGCGCGCCCACGGGAACCAGTTCGGGATGTTTGAGACGCCGAGCGTGCCGAGCTGGTCCATGACCGCGACGAAGATGCCGAACGCGGAGCGCGCGATGTCATTGTGTAAGTCGACGAGCGGGTCGTCCGTGCACGCCAGAATCGTCCGCACGGTGCTGGTGATCGGCTGCGTTGCGGTGTTGAAGCGTGTCACGCCGGCATTCAACTGCGAATAGACCACCGGCGTCGAGTACGCGAGAGGCATCATGAGAGTGCCGGCCGTGTACAGTATGGCAAGGATGGTGAAAAGCGCAATTCCCGCCACGAGACCGGCCCACAGCGCGCTCCAGATGGCGCCCACCACCCGAAAGAACGCGCGCAGGACGCGCCATGCTATGGCGAAGCACCCGGCTGCCATTTAGCAGCGGCGCAATGACGCACGTCATTGTGGACACCGCCGAATTAGCTCCTCAAAAAATCTCGACACTCGACCGGGTGGGAAATCATGCAGGCGATCATCGCGGCGCCGCCCGCGGTCGTGCTGGGCGTCAACGAACTCGCGCAGCTCCTGCTCGACCAGTACTCCCCGACGCCGGACCGGTCCTTCCACCACGACCTCGCGACCGCGTTCACGCACGTGATCGCCTACCCCGGGTACGTCATCGCCCGGATGCGGTACGTGAACGGGCACATGTCGCGCTACGTGCCGGCGTGGCTGCGGCAGGCCGCCGGCGGCCACGTGCGGGAGTCGTACTTTCTGATTCGCTACCACCTACAGAACGGGTTCCCGTGGTACAACGGGCAGGTGGTGACGGTGATCCGGCCCGAGGAGTTCCGCCACTTCAAGCGGCCCGTGTATCCGGACATCGGGACGGCCCTGCTGAATCTGAGCGCCGCGCGGCGATAAACGGTCTATTCCTCCGTCGTCCACTCGTCGTTGTCGTCGCCCAGCACGCCGGGGAAGCGGGCCCGGACTTGGTCGGCCGTGAGCTTGGAGGGCGCGCCGACGGCCATCACGGAGTAGTACAGGACCACGTACTCTGGATCCTCCGGGTTCATCTGGAAGCGCATCCCCGGCGGCGCGCCGTCCGCGTTGCGCCGCGGCTTCACAATCAGCGCACCGGGCGCGGAGTAGATATCCCTGACGGCGCGGTCGAGGTCCTCATCGCCGTTGCCGTCCGCGAAAAGCAGCGAGTGCACATCGTCGTCGCCCAGCATGGTAACGTTAATCACTTGCGCGGTCCGCGCGCGCTTGGTCTGGCGACACGGGGTGCCGTCGTCGTCGACGCAGGCGTGCGCGTCGCCGCTCGGCTCTTGGGTGGCGCCCGCCTGCGCGGCAGAGTTGTCGTCGCTCGTTTCTTCGGCTCCCCGCATGACTCGAGACGTGGAGGTACTGACTTGACGTCCGCGGATCGGGTGTGCCAGAGGACGAACAGCGCGGCGTCGAACGTGTCGGTCCGCTCCGGGTGCTGCGACTCCGCCTGCGCCGCGCGCAGGGCCTCCGTTTCCGCCGGGATGAGCGCGGTCACGATTTCGACCGCGCGCCGCTTGTTGACGCGGTACGTCCCGAACCCCTTGCACTGCGCGTGCATCGCGCGCGGGATGTGCCGCACGACCGTGATGCCGCAGCCGACGGCGATGCCGCGGGCGAGCCCCTCGACGAAGGCGCACGGGCCGTGGGCGAAATTCTGGGCCTCGACGACCACCACGTCGGGGCGGGCCTGCGCGATCCACTCCACCAACGTGATCTCCCATGCCTGCGGCGGGCCGCGCAGAGCAGCGCTGCGGGCGTACACAACCCGGCCGTCCCGCATAGCCACGGCCGCGAGCGCCACGCGCCCGGGGTCGATGCCCAGCACGGTCTGCCCGTGCATGGAAGCGGTTTTATAAAGTCCGGTCTATTGCGAAAAAAAATTCGGCGGGGTCGAACTCGAGCGCGACGTTGTACATCTCGTCGCCCGGAAAGTCGTCTTGGCCGCACTGGTCGTCCGGCACGGGCGACTGGCTTTCCAGCGCCGGACACATGCTCAGAGCGCAGTTCGCGCCGAGTATCTGGCCCACGGTCGCGCACGGATCAAAGAACAATTCCAGCGGGTTTCCGATGTCCGAGCAAAGGTCGAACGCCGTTGATCCAAGGACATCCGGTTCCGAGTGCATTTCGGATTCGTCATCGTACTCGCCCACGATGACTCCGGTCTCCTCCATCTTGGACTCTTCCGACTCATCCGAATACTCGGATTCCGCCGACTCGACCGCCTCCTCGGCACATTGGGGTTCTTGCGGCTCTTCCACTGTATCCGCGGCGACCGGGACGGCCGACGATGCCAAAAACGCAGCAACCGACGCGTGGGGAGGGTCGTGGCTCACGGCATGGGCCGCGGGCCGCTTTTGTGCGCAGGAGCGCAGATACGCGGTAACCATGCCGCCGTCGGAATCCCTCGACCGCTTGGAGGCACGCGGCAAAGGGATCGTATAGATCGCGTCCTGACAGAAACGGGACCAGTCGTAGCCGCCGGCGGTGACACACGGATACGTGTAACCCCCGGCGCGGAAGTGCGGGTCCGTATCCGCGGTTATTCCGATGCTGCCGAGAAAATCCGGGATGTCGGGGCTTGTTTTCGAGTTCTCGTAATGGAGCGGACGGCTGTAGTAGTACACGAACATGCAGACGCCGTCGCCCTCTGGGAGAACAAAGTCCACGTCCACGCCGACCGGGACGAGGGACCTGCGTGCGTAGTCGATCAGCATGTCCGCGCCGGGGAAGTTGTTGCCGACGATCGCGAAGAGATGGCGGCGGTACTCCCCCTCCTTGCACCGAATGAGCGGCACGGCGGTCATGGTGCTATGGTTCAGCCACAACTCGAACGCGAGTTCGGATGTGTTCGCCGAGACGAAGCAGCGCACAAATGAAAAGTTGGTGATCGTGCTCGAGAGCTTCTTGCCGACGCACGCCGGGTCATTCACAATGAACTCGGCGTCGTGTCGGACGGTCCATTTCATAGTCCCGGTAATTGTGGCGGAATGGCCACTTTTTCTAGCAAACGGTTCAGTAACACTCGACATGATATTTTGGATATCTTAGTACAAAGTTCCTTCTGGATCCCTGAATATTTAGACTGATTTCGAACTAAGTTTATTTTATTTTTCAAAAACAGCAAAATTTTCAAATTTTTAATTTAAAACTCATTCTCTCCTATTCTGTAGGGAATCCGAAATTTCCCTCTCATTGTGTAGGGCGAAAATTTCGAAATTTTCAAATTTTTATTTATATATATGGCGGGAAATTTACAGTGTCCGAGAAAATGAACGTGTTATTTTTAGTTTTTTGCTCGGATATGTACGGGTCTAGGCGCGTCCAAAAGTGAACAAAAGGGACACAACACTCGTCGCATTCATCATTGTGATAAAAAATACGGAAAATACACCACGCATCCTATTCTCGTGTGGGTTCATGTAGCCATTCGACCAACGACTTGATGCAATAATAAAGAAAGGAACGAAATGCAAGAACCCGAGAGATAGATTCGGGATAAGAATCAAATCTTGTTTCCGTATTATTGCAAGAAATGAAATGCTACGCAAAACCAAAAACATTTCAAAACAAAAAATACTGAAAGACGCCATGAACAATAGTATCCATGCCATGTTTGCGTACCACGTCCTGTCCCATCCGACGCGCTTGGTCTCGGCCTCCTTGGCGAAAATTTCCTCCGCTATCAAAACGAGCATCTGAGGAAAAATACTGATGACCACACTTATCAGAATCGCGGTGGGACAATCGTCGCACCCGGTCAACAGCAAAAAGATCGATGTCAGCCCTGTGCACAACACCGCGTACATGGGAAACGGCGCGATATATATAGCGCGCGCGGGGTAGTCCGGCCTCGACCATAAAAACACACTACCACAAAAAGCACAGATTGCCGCCAGTGCCTCGACGAACACGATCGCCCACACTAAATGTATCGTGTGGCCCCATTTAATCTCGCGGCCCGCCGTCAGCCCGAAGACGATTTCGTCGTCAAAGTCCATCGAAGACAGGAACCCCACCGTGATGGCGGTGGCCGCGCAGATCACGCTCGCTATGCCCAAGGCCAAGGAGTTCATTTTTATACGTCGCCCTCCCACAGCGAATAAATCAACCGACTGATTACGCAGCAGACGATTTTTTTCGAGATTCGACCGGGCGCGCGATGAGTGCCGCGGAAATAATCGAGGTGAATTCCCAGTCCGGATACAGCAGCGCCTCGAGCGAGCGCGGTGCAGACGCGCCAGTGGCGCGCGCGGACAGAGCGGGGTCGCACGCAAGACGCGACTACGATTCCGCAGACGAGGCGTCCGGAAGCGAGTCGGCGTATTCCGACGCGTCGTACACGGGCGAATCCGAGTCGCAGGAGAGTATTTCGGCCGGCGAATCGGAGGGCTCGCAAGCGAGCGAGTCCGCGGAGGACGTGTCGGACGACGAGAGCGGATCCGCCGAGGACGACGAGTCCGCCGAAGACTGTGAGTCGCTGGACTCGTTCACGCCGGATCTGATCGAGAACGACGCCTCGGTGAGCGAATGCGACGAGCCCTCCAGCGGCGGCCCGGGCAGCGACCCGTCCTCGGACGACGGCATGCGCAGCCTGAAGCGCAAGAAGTACGCGGCGGAAATGCGCGCAGGACGCGCGGTGTTGGTCCACGGCCAGCCGCGGCGCTGCGAGGCCAACGCGGCCGCGGTCGTGGTGGTGGTCGGGTACATGGCCGAGGATTGCAGGTTCCTCCTGCTGCCGACGCTCGCGCCCGCGGACGAGGTCGTGCTGCGCTTCGCCGGGCCGCCGAGCATCTACCCCGCCGAGCAGGTTCTCCGGGCGCTGACCGCACTCGGAATCCGCCCGGCGCGCGTCGGGAGCGCGGGCTACACGACGCACCGCATCACGTGGTACACCAGTTTCGTGCCGCCGGAGACGGTGAAGCGCATGTTCGTGATCAACTGCATACCATCGCTGATGGTAGAAGAATAAATGGAGCCGGCCGAGGGGGGCGGGTTCATCGCTTTTGTATTTTCCGCCGTTCTATTTCTCCTTTTCGTCGCCGTCTTCTGCTGGCTGCTCTGGAAATTTTTCTGCGCGTTCCGCGAAAGCATAACGGTCATCTGGCAGCGCATCGTGCACCTCGGGAAAGACCCGCTCTACGTAGAACTCGATCTGATTCGCGCGGCCAAGGCGGAAGGCCGCAAATACTACGTGTTTTTTGGGTCCGTGGTCCTCGACTCGGATATGCTGTACCACGCCCCGGCCGTGGCAACCCCGCCGATGGCCGAGGCGTACGCCAAATTCAGCAACAAGCTCGGGCCCAATACGGTGATCGTAGAGCCCGGGTACATCTCCCGCGCGGCATGGCTCGTATCCGCTCTATGCAACGACCAGTCGTCCAAGCGGCCGCGGACGTAATAAAAATCTTCCGCGTATACGATTTCCGCCTAGATCCCGGATCCGGATCCCTGTGTTTTATATGTAAAATTTTTCATTGTGGATAATCTCTTCTAATAAGGGACAGTTCCACTCGAACCGCGCAATCATGACCGAGAAGATCGATGAATTTGCCAGTTTCGATTTCACCACATTGGGTGTGATGAACTTCGACCATGTCGTGGAAAAGATGACCCGCGAGGCGAAACAAATGCTGGTTATTTACATGAAGTCGGTCCAACGGGGTGGGATACTTGATCCGCCGTGTGAGGTAGTGCGCAGCCCGCTTAATTACATTAAGCAACTAATTGCGTTCGAACATCACAGAGTTCCATGTGACGAGATCGGGATAGTACGCAAGCGACTGATCGATGAAAACCCGGCTCTCGAGAACTGTCTCTATGAAGTCGGACCTGCGCTGCTCTTTGATCCGTGTGCGGAGAAAGAGACCAATGTCGAGGTGGACCACAAAAAATGAAAAATAAAGTGCGATTGTTCAGAACATTGAACAACCATCGGGCAGGGCGATAAGTACCATGTCATACTCTGTCGGTGGTGTGTGCGAGGAGCACTGACCGCGGCGGTTATCAATGTGTTGCTCATTTCGGTTGTCCCCTCCGAGGACGGTTTAATACACAAAGCCGTCGAGATGCGCGGCACGACCGGCTAGGGCATTTACGTAGACAACGGCATTGACATCGAGTGGCTTGGGCGCGATTGCATGCGCATCTGGGACGGCGGCGCCCGTACGATTCGTACCCCGCCGATCAGGCCGAGGAATCCATCCCGGCAACGGACACGGTTGAATGAAGATTTATTTCTTTTCGCGCTGCTCGGCCGCAATCATCGCGACAATTATGTTGTCCCCGCTGCTCTCCCAGTCTCTGTTTAGGTCGAGGTCCATCGTACGCGAATAGTCCGGATCAGGCTCCGCACAGAAGCCACGGTTCCGATACTTTGAAACGCGGCCCAATTTCTTGCAAAAATGCACCTGCATTTGATGGTCGGTGTTTTTCACACCGAACGGTTCAAGTAGAACCGGCGCTACGCGCATGATACGACGATCGATATCATTCCTCGCCGTGTCGGCGAACAGGTATTCAGGGTTCTTCCACGTCGCGAGACGGAAGTACACCTTGCACACACTAATGTCAAACGACCCAACCCACTCGGCAACCGTGAAGTTGGGGTGGCGCGAGAAAATGAAATCCGCGTTCTTCTCTACGGGCACATTCGCCCGGACTCGCGTCATCGATAGACGCGCACAGTCAAAACTACGCGCCAACACATCCAGCAACTTCTTCATGTCCTCGTCGACAGAGAGCGCGCCAATCTCGATGAACAAGTCCACATCCCCCGGCGCCCACTCCGGGAGTCGTCCAAGCGTACGTAGATACGAATGCAGCGCGGTGCCGCCGGAGACATATACGCGATCCAAGTCGATGCCGCTCTGTGCAAACACCTCGACCAAAGTTTCGAAAGACATCTCGTCAAAAGTCACCCCGTGAACTAGGAACAATCTCGGAAATAAGTTGTGTGTACCCAAATGCGGATCCGGTGAAAATCGGGATCCGGAGAAGTTCCTTCCGCAATTTATTTCGTATTAATATTCGACATGGAATCCGTGCCGGGGGACTTCGCGCGCACGACGGCGTATATTATCGTCGTGCAAGCCGAGGCATGCGCAAATGGCTACAAAGTTCTCGGCGACGCCATCCGTCCGAAAATCCACATGTGGCTGCGAAATAAACTTAGGTTCACCGTCGGCTCGGCCAACGAAACGAAGGGCATGGTACGTGCACACTTTGATATGCGCGCATTAATTTCCGATATCCACGAAAAACACAACATACCAAAAAGTGCAGTGATCAACTTCATCGAGAACGAACTATCATCAACGATGTCCGAGGCCGAGCAATACACTAAAGCGCTGTACATGGTATTCGACAACATCAACAGTCTCCTCATGGTCACCGTATGCCTCAACACCACGCCGGTGGTGCCCGACGATTGCCTCCTCGTTCCGCCCACCGACGCAGCCAAGGCGGTCGTGCTGCATGACGGCGGGGCTCTGCCGCGCCCGGACCTCGACAAAATGCCGGCGACGCCCGTGGAGCACCGATCGCCGCCGCCCGCGCCGCGCCCGAAACGCGCGCGTAGCAATCCCGACTTCACGAGCGACGACAATAAATAGAATCGGTTGGTGATCCCTAGGCGCGTTGCCGACATCCGTGCAACAAAACGATTAAAAGACAATCTTATGCGTGACGGACGGACATTATTTTATTCAACGCGCGAACATCTTCTCCCACGGCGCGCACCTACGTCGTCTGGGCCGCGGCATCGTCCATCTGGGAGAGGCCGCCCGCGTTTAGCAGCGCCAGCAGCCCCGCCGCGCCCGCCGTCGCGGAGAGTTCGAATTGATATAGATTTATTCATTCCTCCGCCGGCGCGCCAGATGGACAGTCGCCCCGCCCCGCGGGGTCTTGGAACACGGCGTCGTGATTCCCCGAATCCAAGCAGTGCGCGTCCACCACGAATCGCTGGTGGCCCCCGTCCAAGTGCCCCGCGAGGAAGTCCGTCATCGGGAGGTACGCGGTGGCCTTTTTTTCGCCGTTGGTGACTGTGCGGTGCGTGACCTTGGCAAACAACACGTAGTTGAGCAGGCACACCGCCCGCGCGAAAAAAAAGTGCCGCCGCTGGATGTTGCCCCCCTCGAGACCACGGAGCAAAAAGTTCGCGTATGCGAAGGCCAGCGGCAGCCCGATGCCGTGCTCGGCCGCGGGCACGTGCCCCCACTGCGCCAGCGGGCGCGAAATAATGTCATCGCACGTACATCCCTTGCGCCCGAAAAGGTGCGCCGAGGCATCGGACGCCCACCGGTTCCCCGCGCCGCCCCCGGCCGCCCCGGCGCCGAACGCCGACACCCACAAACTAAGCGAGCGTAGGTGCCCGTGCATCGAGAATAACGAACGGACTGATTATTGCGGCGGCGGCGTGGCGATGTCCACCGCGAATCGCTGGTGGCTGCCGTTCCAGTGCCCCGCGAGGAACGCGGTCATCGGCAGGTACGTCATCACGTCGACCGCGCCGACCCGGGCGGTGTAGTGCACGACCCTCGCGCTCACCATGTACCACGGGACGCACGCCGCCATGACCAAGCATAGGCGTAGCCTCGACACGGCGCCCGTCCCAGACATGCCGCGGGCCAGCGTGGCCGCGCTGGCGAGCGCGAACGGCAATCCGACCGCGTGCTCGATCGCCGGGATGTGCCGCCATTCCCGCAGCGGCCGCCGGCTGGTGTCGCACACGTCGGTCTCGAGCCGGAAGAAATAGCGCTGGCCGGCGTCGGCCAGCCAGTTGCCCGCGGTGGCCCCGGCGAGTCCGGCGCCCGCAAGAGACAGCGCCGTGCCGATTTCCCGAATATACCCGCGCATCGAAGCCGACGAACAGACTGCCGCCGCAGGCACGGCACGGTTCGGATCCGGGCACTGCCCCGGCCGCGGTCTGCTGTGCCGCGGTTCGGCCCAGTCGCGCCCGCGCCTCGTCCACACCGCGTCCGGGGCGGTGGATATCGTGGATCCTCTTGGCGGTAGATCCCACGGATCTCTTGGTGGTGGATCTTGCGGCTCTACCCCGGGCGGTCCGCTGCTACCAACTCTCCCGGTCGTCCGGGCGGTCAGCTGCTACCTTCATCCCCGGCGTGGTCTGCCCCGACCCCTTGCGGTGGCCGTGGCTTCTCCCACCTTCCCCCGGCCACCACCCCTACCTCACACAAGAATATAAGAACGCTTTGTAAAAGAATTTTGTATCGCGTGCGAAAAATTGAAATTTCATAAAGTGATTTCCGGGAATTTGGTTCCAAGACTCGAACCCAGAACACCGCCGAAAAAACATAAGAACGCATAGACTTAGTTTTTTCACTTTATGGGTAGCAAGCCTGCGGCACGGCGCCTGTGTGTATAAACCATCCATTCGCGTCCCGCCGGCCTCATGTCGGGGCTTTTTTGACTGTGTGGGACCCGGTGGAGAAGGAGCGGTCGTCCATACTGCGCCCGACCAAGGACGGGTATCCGCACATCGTCTTTTTACGCACTAGCACACAGGTCGATAGCGAAGTACTAAAAAGGATGAGCTGGCACCTCATGCAAAAATTCGTGCTCGAGCGTGTGTCGGTGGACAAGGCGTGGATACGCGTGTATACGGAAAACGCAAGGACCTGCTACGACGTCGTTCTAGGCTTCAGAAACGATATGGAAAGATATATCCAGAAGGTCCGCGATAGTTTTTCCAAACACCACGGCATTCCGGCTACGACCGCGTATCCTTATATCACCCACAGCACCCACTGGACGCTGCCCGAGGCCACGGCGGAACTCGATAGCGTCAAGCAAAAAATTCCGTGTAGGTCGCTGCTTATCACCGGGGTGGCGATAGCTTGATTCGTGTTCGGCGTATACCAATAAATTTAAATTACATTAAATACTTCTCGATGATTTTCATCCATGTAGCACCGAGCAGTGTTCCGTCGCGATCCTTCACCACGGAACGCAGTCGTGCCCAATACATCAAACCCTTTTCCACGGGCCCGATTTTCAAAAATGCACGGACGTCGTCGTCGGGGCATTTCCCGGATTCGATCAGAATTCGCAGTTTTGCGAATAGATGGTCGTGCTCGTGGATTATGTCCATGGCCGCGGAGGGAATAGATTCGTCTAGGCAATCTTCGGCGATAGCACATCCGTTGTGTTCGTATGCGGGGCGAACGGCATCGGTAATGAAGTTCAGGATGATGTGGTCCAACGCAAATGGTGCAGATTTGCACATGTGCGTCTGGTACTGCGCCAGAGTCCACCCTTCGAAATTCATTTTCGTAGACATCTCGGTATATAAACCTACGATCCGCCTGTTGCGGTAGTTGATTGTAAATCTAATTTTTCCCGGATCCGTGTTCGGAGTATCTTATCTGCCACTCGTATATAGAAGAATATATTTTAATCTGCATGCGCTAGATACTAAAAAGGACGAGCGCTGCTATGAAGATGGTGCACAGTACAATGATTACGCATATATAAATCGCGATCAATAACGGCACGGACACACTAAACACGGGCGGCGAGGAGATAGCCTCGGCGCGCCTGTACACCATGTCCGCGCGCAGCAGGATGAAATATTCCGCGCTTGTATCCAACGACCCAAAGTCGTACTCTGCGGCAGCTTGGTGGTAGTGCTCCCGGACGGCGCCTTCGCGTATATCCCAGTCGCCTTTGCGGAACGTATTTACTAGGACGAACCGATTGCCGTTGTCCTCGATAACGATCCCGGCCCGTCCGGCCAGTTTGTAGTGCGACGGAATAATCGCGGCGAGTATGCCGGCGGCCGCGGGAACCGCCTTTTGCAATTCCGTGGACCGTGCCGCGGCATCCACGATGGCCGAGTACGAAACCTCGCGGCCGTCGAATTCGAATACTACAATGTCGCCATATCCACTGCCCCGGATATCACGTGTGTATATGAGTTCGCGCGAGTTGTACACGCACGCGCGGCGGAACACGGCGCCGAGCTCAAGGAACCTTTTGCGCGAGGCGCCCCCGCCCGGCTCCATTGTATTCGCAACAAAGCACACCACAGCGGGGCGGCGCAATGTGCAGGTGTCTACTCTGCTGCATCCCGTGCCGGAACCTCTGGTCCTTTTCGGCCGTGGAGTTTGGCGTCGAAGCCGACAATGGCTTCGCGGCGCACGACGTGGCGTCGCACCACCGGCGGATGAGCATATTCTGGTTCCTCGTCGGCGTGCTGTTCTCCGTTTTCTTCACATCCGTCGTCGCCGCCATCTGTGTTTTCTTGTACGGATCCCTGATTTTCCTCCCGGACATGGACGCGCTCGTGCACGGATAATAATAGAATCAAAATCCAAAACTTAGATGGGGTTCGAGCAGGCCGAGGCGGCGCGTGAAATTTTCGTGCCCCTGCCGGAGTTTTCGACGGACGGCAGCGTAGACGTCGGCGCGGTGCGTACGATCGAAAACACCATCGTCGACGCGGCGGCGGCTATCCGCACCACCCTTTACGTTGCAACTACAGTCGAATTGTCAGTGCACCTCGCCAAAAACTACGGGAGAAATCTATACCAGCGCTTCCCGAACACCAAGACTTTCTGGATGCTGCTGGAAGGCGACGTCACGGCCACGAAATCCCACGAGCAAAAGAAACGGCGCGAGCGAATCCACAAGACGGTCCCTTTGCACCTCACCCTCCGCGAAATACTGCCGCCGCCGGAGATCGAGATGTTTGCGCATGTGATGGCCGCGGAGAAAGCGATCGCACTGGACGACCTTGTCGTGGGAGACGTCATGCGCAGGTACGTCCACGACAACGGCGCCCAGCCGCCGTTCCGGGACACGTGGGGGGCCTTGCAGACCTTTTCGGCCGCGGCCGACGAGCCGTGGAACGAGCCGGGGATGGAGGCGGTCGCGCGGCTCCGCGGTGAGCGAATGGGAAACATCCTTCTTCCGCGCCCGCTGCGCCCGGTCGCCGAGGCCATGGCCGCCGAGACCGACGTCGATGTGCGCACGCTCGTTCTCCGCGACGTGGTCCGCCGGTACGTCCGGAGCGGCTACGAGACCGTGCTGCGCGATGCGCCTGCATTCGCCGACCCAGCGTGGGGGCAGATTCTGGCGGCCGAGTGCATTCCGCAGCTCGAGGCCGTTGCGCTGCAATCGGTGCTCGATTTGGACGACGGCGTGGTCGGCCGCGTCGCGTCTATCATGGTCGATGGCAAGGAGACGTTGCCGTCCGAGGGCGAGCGGCGTGCTCTTCCGTTCGCGCGCCACCTCAATCGCCCGTGCGTGTTCTACGGCAACGACTCGGACATCTTCCTGATCTCGCTGTTGCAGGTGCCGAAACACCCGGACCATCCGCCCGTGTACTACTACGACATTGCGCGATCCCGCAAGAACAACGATCACATCATCGACTTGGTCGCGTGCGCGCGGCGCGTGCCAGACCCCGAAAACGCCGCGCTGGCGCTGCTCCTCGGCGGCAACGACTACGTTCCGCCGCCGGACCGCGCGAACATGACGCTCTGCAAGCTCGCCGGGTCGCCGGCCGAGGGCGGGAAGCGCGCGCGCAAGGACGCAATGCTGCCCGCGTTCTCGGCCGTGGCGGCGGTCTCCTCCGACCCCGAGCGGCTGACGGACTTGGTGGCGACGCGCTTCCCAGCGCGCGTGGCATACGACAGGTTACTCGTGAACATGCTCGTGCGCCGCG
>Ga0075156_10000575_pt1 | contig 18971 bp, 14 predicted proteins | sample JI81AbrownDNA_FD_70966 | JGI IMG/M metagenome (GOLD analysis project Ga0075156, IMG submission 70966) | Wastewater effluent complex algal communities from Wisconsin, to seasonally profile nutrient transformation and Carbon sequestration -... | ecosystem: Engineered > WWTP > Effluent > Algae...
GTTCTGTTATTGATCGTGCAGCCTGATACCGGCTCTATGGTCGTGATCGCCGGTATGTGCGGGATGATGTATCTACTCTCGGGTGCGCCGTTATGGTGGTTTGGTGCTTTAGCGAGCTCAGGCATTGGCCTCGTTTATTTATTGATCAAAACGTCTGAATATCGCGCTGCGCGTTTTATGACGTTTTTGCATCCAGAACTTGATCCTCAAGGTATTGGGTATCATATCAATCAGGCCATGCTCGCTATCGGTTCTGGCGGTTGGTTTGGCGTGGGGTATGGCAAGTCACGTCAAAAGTATCTCTATCTTCCTGCTGTTGAGTCTGACTCTATTTTTGCTGTTATGGCTGAAGAGTTGGGTTTGATTTTTTGCAGTTTAATCTTGGCCGCGATCGGTGTTGTTGTTTGGCGTTGTTTTCAAATCTCAAAACAGTCAACTGATAGTTTCGCGAAGTATCTGGCCGCGGGCGTTGGGATCTGGATCGCTCTTCAAACCATCATTAATATCTTCTCGATGCTTGGCCTCATGCCAATGACGGGTGTGACATTACCGTTTATCTCCTATGGCGGTACGTCATTGACGGTTTTGCTTGCGGCAATTGGTCTGGTAGCATCCCTGCCAAGAACGTCATCGCGTGGTAGCGATGTGTTAAGAAAACGTCTATGAAATACGCCTTTGTTGGTGGGGGGACCATGGGTCCGGTAACACCGTTGATTGCGGTGTATCAAACGTTGCGTGCACGCCATGCTGATGCGGCGTTTTGTTGGTTGGGGACGGAGGCTGGTCCTGAAAAGCCGGTCATTCAAGCACTAGACGTACCATTTTTTGCGATCCCGGTCGCAAAGCTCCCGAGATATCCGTCTATACGTTGGTTCACCTGGCCAAAAGATATCTATCGCGCCTATATTGAGGCAAGACGTATTCTGATTCTAGAACGCCCAGATATGGTGATTGGTGCAGGTGGTTTTACCGCGTTTCCTGTTGCTGTTGCAGCAAAGCGATTAAAGATCCCGGTTGTTTTGCATCAGCTTGATGTGTTACCTGGCTTGACGAATAGACTCGTAGCGCCTTTCGCGAGCTTGATTACATCGTCGTTTGCCTACGACTCATCACCGTTTATTGGCTCGAATACCGTTCAGGTCATTGCGACGCCCGTGCGTTTTGCGAGTGATCGTCCAACACGTGAAGCAGCGGCTCAGGTTTTTGGTCTTGATCCTGTAAAGCCCATCGTTCTTATCGTTGGCGGCGGTACCGGGGCGCAAGCGCTCAATGAAGCTTTTCTCGCAAAGCAAGATACGTGGTTTAAAGAGATGCAAGTCATTCACGTTTCGGGCAAAGGTAAAAAAGCGGCAGAGTCATCGTATGAATTTTTGGACGCTGAGCGCATGTTAGCCGCCTATGCTGCCGCCGACGTCATCGTGACACGTGCTGGGCTCGGAGCATTGTCTGAGATCGTGGCGATGCAAAAACCTTGCGTTATTGTACCGATCCCATCTACTCAGCAAGAAGCAAATGCAAAAGCCTTTGCAGATGCTGATGCGGCGATTGTTCTTGATCAACGAGATCCGGGCTTTGCCTCGATGTTGCATGCTTGTGTTCTTGCACTTGTGCAAAGACCTGCTGAAGCAAAAAAGCTTGTCGCTCAATATCAATCTGTGATGACGACCGATGGCGGCAATGCATTCGCTGATAAGCTTGAACAACTCGGCCACTCACTATGATCACCCTCTCCCAATTCAAAACCACTTTTGATGATAAGCTTGAACGTTTTTTGGATGAAAAAATCCGCAGCGTCAAAAAACAAGCGGATGATCAAACGCTGAACGAGCTTTTTGCGCATACGCGTCGCATTATTTTGGGTGGCGGTAAGCGCGTCCGCCCATATATGGCGGCTCTTATGTATGAGGCTTGTGGCGGCAAGCTCACGCCATCGGTTTGGCGGGTGTTGCTTGGCATTGAATTGTTTCATACGTTTGCGTTGATGCACGACGATATCATGGATATGGGTACGGACCGACACGGATTGCCTACCTTACACGTATTTGCAAAAACCTCCTTTAAAAAACAAAAACGCATTGGTGATATCGCACATATCGGCAACTCTCACGCGATCTTGATTGGTGACATGCTCTTTGTGTGGGCAAATGAATGTTTCATGGACCAGCCAAAGCTTGATAAACGCGTTTTGTTTGCCTTGCAACGAGTGTATGCCGAGATGAATCAAGAGGTGATGCTAGGTCAAATGCTCGATGTAGACGGCATGACGCGCACCACGGTTGACGACAAGCAGGTTCTCACGAAGACGTCGATGAAAACGGCTGGCTACACCTTTGTTCAGCCATTGCGAATGGGTTGGGCACTAGCAGGCTCGCCAAAAGCGTTTGCGGGTTTTGCCGAATCATTTGGAAGACCGCTCGGCATCGCTTTTCAGATTCAAGATGATCTTTTGGATTTAACCGGCACCGTAAAGACATTAGGTAAGCAGCCATTTTCAGATTTGCGTGAAGGACAGCACACGCTCTTTACGCAGCATATTTTGAAGCATGGTAATGCAAAACAAAAAACGATGTTGAAGAATATTTTGCGTTCTACCGTGAATGAAAAACAGGCAAAAGTGGTTCATGCATTATTTGAAGAAAGCGGTGCCTTCGAAGATGTGGCAAAAGTGATGAACGGCTATTTCAAAAAAGCAGAAAAAGCCATCACAGGATCTACGTTTACAGAGAAGCAGAAACAAGGCTTTTTAGCGCTTTACGAAAAAGTCTGTTCACGTACCAGTTAGTATGACGTTAGATCAGGCCTACAGAGAATGCGCGCGCATTCAGCAAAAGCATGGCAAAAGCTATTATTTTGCCACACGTTTTTTTGATAAAGAGCAGCGCAATGCCGTAAACGCGCTTTATGCGTTTTTTCGTTTACCTGATGAAATGGTAGATCGTGAATCGCTCGAGAATGCCTCACAAAGCCTAGATAAATGGGAGGCTGACTGGAAAGCTGTTATAGCTGGCGCCGAAACGTCTCATCCTGTGTTGATGGCCGCAAAAGATGTGTTTGACCGTTACCAGATCCCTGCTCAATACGCTTCTGATTTTTTGGAGGCGATGAGACAGGATTTAAGCAAGACGCGATATGCAAATTATGACGAGCTACGCGGATATATGTTTGGTTCAGCAGCCGTTGTGGGCTTAATGCTGACGCATATTATCGGCTGGGATAAGACATCAAGCGCGGATGCAGTACGAGGGCCTGCAACGGCGCTCGGCGAAGCTATGCAGCTCACAAACTTTTTGCGCGATATCGGCGAAGATTATCGCGATCGTGGACGTATCTATCTACCGCAAGATGAATTAGTGCATTTTGGACTAACGGACACTGATATCGCAAATGGTATTGTGACACCGACATTCGTCGAGATGATGAAATGGCAAATTGCCCGCGCAAACGCTCTCTACGAAGAGGCAAATGAAGGGATTAAACTTTTGAATAGCAAAGGACGTTTTCCTGTGCGTTTAGCGAGTGATCTTTATCGGTTTATTTTGGATAAAATTGAACAAAATCACTATGATGTGTTTACAAAACGTGCGAGTACGTCATTTGTCGAAAAAGTTAAAACGATCCCGCTCTCAATGATTTATGCCTAAACATGTTGTTATTATTGGCTCTGGACTCGGCGGTTTAGCGACCGCAGCGTATTTAGCAAAAGCTGGGCTTAAGGTCACGGTTTTTGAAAAAAATGAGCAATTGGGCGGACGAGCTAGCATGCTTGAAAAAGACGGCTTTCGTTTTGATATGGGGCCTTCGTGGTATTTAATGCCGGATATCTTTAAGCATGCCTTTGACTTGCTTGGAGAAAAGATCGAGGATCATTTGGATTTAGTTAAGCTCAACCCGTCGTATCGCGTCTATTTTAAAGATGAAAATATCAAACCCGTAGATCTTCGTTCAATCGTTGATGAAGACAAAAAGATCTACGAAGGACTTGAGGCGGGTTCTGCGGCAAAACTCGATGAGTATTTAGAGCGTTCAAAATATCAATACGAAGTCTCAAAGAAAGACTTTCTGTACGGCAATATTGATTCGCCGTTAGACTTTTTTACGCCTCGACTGATGATTGAAGGTACCAAGCTTTCGGTATTTCAAACCATGGACAAGTATGTGAAGCGTTGGTTCTCGACTGCGGCTGTTCAGAAGCTTTTGCAATATCCGCTCGTGTTTTTGGGTAATTCGCCGTATAACGCACCGGCGATTTATAGCATGATGACCCATATTGATACGGAGCTAGGAGTCTTTTATCCAAAAGGTGGGATCTATGAAATCACGAAAGCGCTCGTTGCTATTGGCAAGAAGTACGGAGTCACGTATCACGCGAACGCAGAAGCAAAACGGATCTTGGTCGAGGGCAAGCAAACAAAAGGTATTCAGTTGTCATCGGGAGAAGTGATAAATGCCGACATCGTTGTTTCAAATGCCGATCTCGAATGGACAGATCGTGTTTTGCTCGGCGAGGAACAACGCGTTCATTCAGATGGTTATTGGAAGAAGCGCGTGCTCGCGCCATCGGCATTCATTGCCTATCTCGGCATCAAAGGGCGCGTTCAAGGCCTAGAACACCATACCTTGGTATTCGCAAAAGATTGGAAGGAGAACTTTCGCCAAATCTTTGACCAGCCGCAATGGCCAACCGACCCGTCGTTTTATGTCTGTACGCCTTCAAAAACGGACGCTTCGGTAGCTCCAGCTGATCATGAAAACCTCTTTATTCTTGTACCAGTAGCAGCGGGGTTAGATGATTCGCTTGAGCAGCGCGAAGCCTATTTGAAAAAGATACTCACGACCATTGAAGAGCAAACGGGTGAAAAAGATCTAGCTGATCGCGTTGTGGTGAAAGAGCTCTTTAGCGTACGTGATTTTGAAAAACGATATAATAGTTACCGTGGTACCGCTCTTGGTCTTGCGCATACACTATTTCAAACGGCATGGTTCCGTCCAAAGACCAAGCATCCAAAAATCGGTAATCTCTTTTTCGTTGGTGCGGGCGCTCAGCCGGGTATTGGTATGCCGATGGTGCTGATTAGTGCCGAGCTTATCGTAAAGCGTTTAATGAAAAACAACACAATGCAGGCATTGCCTGCATTGCCTGATTTATCGGATCTTTAACGCAAGAACGCAGCGACAAAGAAGAGTAGCATCCCAAGGAGGGTATTTATAGCAGGAAAGCGCTTATAATTTTCGGTGAGCTTTGCCTCACCACCTTTATAGCTCTTAGCCATCATAAAGACATAGGCGATACCCGCAACAAGGCCAAAGAGGGGAGAATGCGGGATAACGAGCAAGGCTGCGGCGGCATAGAAAAAGAGACAGAGCAGTACGGTGCGCTTCCATCCGAGTTTTGTGGCGATCGTTTGTAGGCCGGCTTTGGTATCGGCTTCGATGTCTGGCGCAGCGCTATAGGCATGCATCGCTATGCACCAGAGTCCGGCAGCAAGTAAGAGATCTGGACTCCAAAGCGTCCCACCGCCTAAGGCATAGGCAAAGAGACCAGGTAACGCATACAAAATATTCGATAAACTATCGAAGAATGGTCGAATCTTAAAACGAAGTGGCGGCGATGAGTAGAAGAGTCCCAAGAAAAAGAATCCGATAATGATCGCAGTTGGCAAGGTTGGTAGCCAAGGGATCAAGAAGAAAAATGGCGCATGTGAAATCGCAATCAAGATACCGATAAGATTGCGGCGATCTGGTGGCACAAGGGTTTCGTAGCCCTGTTTTTTGGCGTTCAAGACATCGGTATCGTAGTCAAAGCAGTCATTGAATCCGTAAATAAAGATATTTGCCGGATAGGTGAAGTATAAAAGCCAAGGCCAAAGCTGCCATGGCACAATACCGGTTTGACGGTAGAGCAGAGCGCATCCGATCAAGAACGGCCCAAGAAGATAGATCCAAAAGCGTGGTCTCGAAACCTTAAGCCAGAAGGGGAGTGTCATGGCCAAAGCGTAGCATGTTGGGTATTCTTTTGTCTTATGAGCCTTGATCCGCGCCGTTTACGTACGCTGAACCACCATCCATACCAAAAAGGCGCCATCGCCTATTGGATGAACCGTGAGATGCGACTTGAGGATAATTGGGCGCTATTGGCGGCTCAAGACTGGGCGGTACGTGAAGAGGTGGTATTGCACATTGTCTATAATTTAGACCCTGAATTTTTAGTTGGAGGTCGTCGCCAGCTTGAATTTAAGCTCGGTGCTCTTGAGGAGCTTGCAGATGATTGTCGGAAAAAGGGGATTGGCTTTTCATTGCTCGTTGGACCAAAAACGGAGCAAGATCTTATTAACTGGACGAAGAAGCAAAAGATCGGCGGCCTCGTCACGGATTTTGCGCCTTTGCGATTACAGCAGAAATGGTTGAAAACTGTCGTAAAAGCACTCGAGATCCCAATCATTGAAGTCGATGCGCATAATATCGTGCCGTGTTGGATCGCCTCTGATAAGGCAGAATATGGGGCGTACACCATTCGTCCAAAAATCAAAAAACAGCTGAAAGAATTTCTCACGGATTTTCCTACGCTAAAAAAACATCCGATCGCTACCAAATCACCGGTGATCAAATGGTCGTCATTACGTAAGGTGTTTAGTGGCAAAGAAATCGAACCTGTGACTTGGATAAAAGCAGGGGAGAAGGCCGCGCAAAAAGCGCTACACGGTTTTATTGCGCATGAACTGAATGGGTATGATGAAGGCCGTAATGACCCAAATGCTCAGGCGCAGTCTGATTTATCACCGTATTTTCATTATGGCATGTTGAGTCCGCAGCGGGCGGCGTATGAGGTGATGAAGGCGGCGGCTCCGTCAAAAGACAAAGAAGCGTATCTTGAAGAGCTGATTATTCGTCGTGAATTGTCAGATAATTTTTGCTATTACCATCCTCGTGATTATGACGAGGTTGGATGTTTTCCGGATTGGTCCAAAGAAGATATTGCCAAGCATCGCAAAGACAAACGGGACTTTGTGTATACGTTGAAACAATTTGAACAGGCAAAAACGCATGATGATTTGTGGAATGCCGCGCAGTTAGAGATGGTGATGCACGGCAAGATGCATGGGTATATGCGTATGTATTGGGCTAAGAAGATTCTTGAGTGGAGTGCATCGGTAGAAGAGGCGATGAAGATTGCGATCACGCTTAATGACCGGTATGAGTTGGATGGCCGTGACCCTAATGGCTATGCCGGGATCGCTTGGTCGATGGGCGGTGTGCATGATCGTCCTTGGTCGCGCCGCAAGGTCTATGGACGCGTGCGTTACATGAATCGCAATGGCTGTGAACGTAAGTTCGATGTTGACGCGTATATCGCCCGCTGGCTTGGTAAAGGGCAGGCAAAGCTCGTTTAACGTATTGCATTTTTTGGCCGGTTTAGTATAATCCGGCCACCAAATCACGGAACTGTAGCTCAGTTGGTAGAGCACCGGCCTTTTAAGCCGAGGGTCGAGGGTTCGAACCCCTCCGGTTCCACCATTCAAATACCCCTGCGAAAGCGGGGGTTTTGGTTTTCTTGGGTTAGATTCTGTCCACGGTGGTATTGACAAAAGCGTGATAACCTGATATTATTAATCTACGTTGCGCACAAAACCCCTCCGCTAAGATTAGCGGTTTTTTTATTGCCTAAAGCTAAAAAGTGACGTTTTTAGCCAATTTAGGTAGGATAGGGGCAATCCCATGCGTATCCATATTATCGGCTCTAAGGGCATCCCGTCGGCCTCGATTCAGGGTGCGGGCGGCGTCGAAAGGCATGTTGAGCAAATTGCCTACCGCTTGGCTGAGCGCGGTCATGAGGTTTTTGTGTATACGCGTACATCGTCAACCTTTCAGCCAGAAACCTGGAATGGCGTAAAGCTCATCAAGTTGCCGTTTATCCCGGGTAAGAATACCGCCACGATTACCCATGTATTGTTTGCTTCGTTGCATGTGCTTTTTCAGAAAACAGATATCATTCACTACCACGGTATCGGGCCTTCAACGCTCGCATGGATCCCACGCCTCTTTAACTGGAAGGCAAAAGTCGTTTGCACCTTTCATAGCCGTGACTGGTTTCATAGCAAATGGTCACCGTTTGCCAAAGCGTATTTGCGTTTTGGTGAATGGTCTACGGTCATGTTTCCGCACGCGACGATTGCGGTGTCTCATGTGATTCAGGTTTTTTGCCGAAAAGAATTTAAGAAAAACGTGAAGTACATCCCAAATGGCGCCAGTATGCCTGGGCCAGAAGGGATCGATTTACTTTCACAATTCGGTTTAAAGCCAGGTGAATACTTTTTAGGTGTCGGACGTTTAGAACCGCATAAAGCTTATGACGTCGCCATCGAAGCATTTGCCAACGTACAGACCAATAAGTCATTGGTGATCGTTGGAGAGTCATTTCGCTTAAGCTCATACGATCATAAATTACGTGAATTAGCGACCAAGGATCCGCGTGTAAAACTCCTTGGCTATCAAAGTGGTGAGCCATTGCGGCAACTCATGTCCCATGCCCACGCCTTCGTGCATCCATCACGCGCTGAAGGGTTATCGGTAGCGATTATTGAGGCGATGGCGAATGCCAAGCTTGTGATCATGTCAGATATTAAAGAGAACCTCGAATTGGTAGACCATAGCGGACTCGCTTTTTCGGTGGACGATAGGGAGGCATTAACCGTGGCTATGCAATTGGTAGCAGACGATCCTGAAATGGCCCGTCAACGCGGACTGCGAGCGCAAGAAGTTGTGAGAACAGGTTTCTCGTGGGACTCCGTTATGGAAAGGCTTGAATCATTCTTTCTCGGATTACTGAAGAAGTAACTATGAACGTACTCATATTGGGACTTGGTCAATACGCAAAAGGCAGCGGTGTTTCTGCTGCGCTCTATTTTGCGAAACAAGGCGATGATGTTTGTGTGACGGATTTAAAAACCGAAGAAGCCTTAGCAAGTAATGTTAAGCAATTAAAGAAGTTTAAGAATGTACGTTTTGTTTTAGGTAAACACGATCTAAAAGACGTTCGTTGGGCAGATCTCGTTGTTCGAGGACCTCGCGTTCGCAAAGATTCACCAGAAATGAAAGAAGCGGCAAAGCGCAAAATCCCTACCACTTCTGATATCGCACTGTTTCTCTCGCGTTGTCCTGCGCCAGTTGTCGGTATTACCGGTACGCGTGGCAAGAGTACGACGACGACCATGACCTATGAGATCGTTCAATCATCTAAGCGCTGGCGCAAGGTGTGGCTTGGCGGCAATATCTTGGTTTCGCCACTGACATTTTTGTCTCAGGTAAAGCCCGAGGATCTTGTTGTGCTTGAATTATCAAGCTTTCAACTTGAGGGTACGGGAGATGCAGGGCTTTCTCCACAGATCGCCGTTTGGACGAATCTCATGCGAGATCATCAAGACGCCTATCCCGATATGGACTCGTATGCTGAAGCAAAGGCGCAGATCTTTCGCCATCAGCAGCCTGACGATGTTGTATTGTTGCCTACTGGTAAAGCGTTTAACGAATACGCCGAAGAAGCGCCAGGCTATGTCTATCGGTTTGGTAAAAAGAATAGCGAAGAAGCTAAGATTGTTGCCAAGTGTAAGCTCAAAGTTCCGGGCGAACATAATTTGCGTAATGCCGAGATCGCGACGGCTATCGCCCTTGAGCTAGGTGTAACGCCAACCGAGATTAAAAAATCCCTGGAAGCGTTTAAGGGGCTTGAGAACCGTATTCAAACCATCGCCACCATCAAAGGCGTAGACTTCGTAAACGACACCACAGCAACAACGCCTGACGGTACCATGGCTGCTTTGAATGCCTTACAAAAAACAAAGCGCATGATCAATGTGATTTTTGGTGGGGCAAATAAGAATCTCGAGTTTGTCGAAGTCGCCAAGTTTTTAGCGAAGCGTAAAGATGTGCGAGTATTCTTATTACCGGGTACGGCAAAAGAAGACATCATCAAGGCTTTCAATAAAGCAAAAACCCACTTCGAAGAAACCGCTGATCTCGCTCATGCTGTGGTGCGTGCCCAAGAAGAATCCAAAAAAGGTGATGTTGTTTTATTGTCGCCAGGTTGTGCGAGCTTTGGTTTTTTCAAAAATGAATTTGATCGCGGCGAACAGTTTGTGAAAACCGTGAAGAAGCTTGCGAAACAAAAGTAGTATGGCTGCACAGATTTTTGGCTTGCCAATAGAAGGCGTGGACATGGAAACGGCAATCGATGCTGTTCTTAAAAGTGAATCACCCGTCTGGCTCGTGACGGCAAATCCAGAAATTCTTTTGGAGGCAAAACGTCATAGCGAGTATCGCAGCACGATACGCAAAGCGACCTTACGTTTGGTGGACGGCTTTGGTCTTGAACTCGCGTGTCGTGTTAAAGGAGAGAAGGTTACACGCGTCGCTGGTGTTGAGTTGAGTGAAAGACTTTTGCAGCTCGCAAATGAACAAGGCTGGCGCGTAGGTTTAATCGGTAGCTCTTCTGCCGTGATTGAAAAAGCGCTTCACGATATTCGCTCAAGCTATCCTGATGCGATGTTTGTCGGTGAGGCGGGTGGACAGGTGAATGAGCGAGGTAATGGGGATTTAGCAAACGAAGAAGCCGCGATGCGTTTATCGCAGGTTGATCCGCATCTTGTTTTGGTGGCCTTCGGCCATCCAAAGCAAGAGTTTTGGATCGAGAAGCATCTCGGTGACTATCCATCCCTTAAAGCGATCGTTGGCGTAGGTGGGACCTTTGATTTTTGGGCAGGCACCGCCAAGCGCGCCCCGCAATGGATGCGTTCGTTTGGTTTAGAGTGGCTGTGGCGCTTAATCCTTGAGCCAAAACGCTTTTTTCGCATCTTGAATGCCGTGATCGTCTTTCCGATTCAGGTTTTATTGTCAAAATAGCGCATTTCGCATAGATTAGCTGCCTATGGCTTCTGAGAATCCCGTCCGCGTGCGCTTTGCGCCAAGTCCTACCGGTTATTTGCATATCGGTTCTTTGCGTACCACGCTCTACAACTGGCTGATGGCACGTCGATTTGGCGGATCCTATATTTTGCGCGTTGAAGATACTGACCGCTCTCGTTTTGTTGAAGGCTCGATTGAGAATATGTATCACGCTTTAGTGAAGTGTGGACTAACGCCTGATGAGGGTGTTCACGTAGCAGAAGACGGCAAGATCGAAGATCGTGGAGAGTTTGGTCCATATCTGCAAAGCGCTAGAAAAGAAAAGCATCTCGCATATGCGTATGAGTTGATCGAAAAAGGTCATGCATACTACTGTTTTTGTACGCGTGAACGTTTAGACGAGGTTGCGAAGCAACAACAAGAAAATAAACAACCGCTCATGTATGACCGTCAGTGCCGCAATCTTCCGCGTCAAAAGGCGGAAGATCGTGCAGCCGTTGGCGACGAACATGTTATTCGCTTAGCTGTACCCCTTGAAGGTTCGATTAAGATGCATGACTTGATTCGTGGGGATGTCACCATCCCTTGGGCTCAAGTAGATGATCAGGTATTGATCAAATCAGACGGATTCCCGACATACCATCTCGCAGCTGTTTGCGATGATCATGATATGCAAATCACACATGTGATTCGTGGCGAAGAATGGCTCTCATCTTTGCCGAAACACCTCTTTATTTCTGAGGCGTTAGGATGGAAGCCGCCTGAATATGCTCATCTACCATTGCTTTTGAACGCTGACCGCTCGAAGCTTTCAAAACGCCAAGGCGATGTTGCCGTTGAAGATTATCTCGCTAAAGGCTATTTGCCAGAGGCTCTCGTTAATTTTGTCGCTTTGCTTGGCTGGAACCCAACCTCAGACCGCGAAATCTTTACCAAAGAAGAACTAGCTGAACTCTTTGATATCACAAAAGTAAACAAGGCCGGCGCCGTGTTTAATGTTGAAAAACTTGATTGGTTGAATGCGCACTATCTCAAGCAGCTTTCTGCCGAGGAGTTCATGAAAAAATCCGCGCCATTTATTAAGGACGTGCAAGGTGACAAAGAGATGATCTTACGCGCAACGTCCATTCAACGTGAACGTGTGGCCGTGCTTTCGCAATTGCCTGAATTGTTAAATGAGGTTCTTGAGACGCCTTCACCAACCGCAGAGAGTCTCGTTTGGAAAAAATCCACGAAAGAAGAAGCAATTGAGCGCTTAAATGGTGTTCGTGGGTTTGTCGCGGGATTATCCGATGAGGATTTTGGCGCTGTACCCAAACTTGAAGAAGCTATGAAGGCTTTCATTGCTGAAAAAGGCTGGGGTAATGGCGATACGCTTTGGCCGACCCGCGTTGCACTCTCAGGTCGTGAAAAGTCGCCGAGCCCGTTTGAATTGCTCTTTGTCTACCAAAAAACGCTGTCTTTGGCACGTATCGACGAAGCCCTTGCTCTTCTGGCATAATGGCGGGGATGAAACTCGGACAAGGATTGGTACTTTCTTATGCGGCGGTGGCGCTTATTTTGGGTGTGCCAATGGCTTTTGCGGCAACCAGTGACGATACGGGAGTGAAAACAGAAGTGGATCAATTACAAAGTGCCGTAAAAGACAAGCAAGATCGCATCAAAGAGCTTGAGGGTGTTATTGCAAAATATCGCCAACGCATTAACGAGCAGGCAAGCGCACAGGCATCGCTTGAAAACCAAGTCGCTTTGATTGAGAACAGCGTTCAAGAAAAAGAACTCGCTATCGAACGCGTGCGCGGTCTTATCGATGTTGCCGGTCTTGAATTGCAGCGCGTCGAATTACAGATCCAGAATGAAGAATTGCGTCTACAGCGTCGTAAAGATGCTCTTGGCGGCGTTTTGAGTGAGTTGCAAGATGCGCAAGGGGTTGGATTGCTTGAGGCGTATATTGCTCGTGGTTCTCTCTCGGAGTTCTTCACGCGTATGGAAGAGCTGAAGCGTCTCGAAGATGATATGGCGGACGCCACCGTTGCTGTCAAAGAGGGGAAACGCATTCTCGAGCTTAAACAAGCCGAGCTTGAAGAATACCGCAAAGAACTTCTCAAAGACCAAGAAGAACTCATTGCCCAACAAAATCAGCTCGAAGAAGAACGTGGTGCAAAAACTTCACTTCTCGCTGAAACATCGGCTCGTGAAGAAGAATTTCAGCGTATCATGTATGAATTGCGCCAACAGCGCCAAGAAGAAGCGTCAAACGCCGCTGAATTAGAAACACGCATCAAAGATAAACTTGACCAAATCGATAAAGCGCTTGCTCGTGGTGATGTCTTATTTAGTTGGCCATTTAAGGTGACGCGTATCTCGGCGCACTTTCACGATAAAACCTACCCATACCGCAATCTCTTTGAGCATCCAGGTACAGACTTACCTGTACCTGTCGGTACTCAAATCAAAGCAGCCGCTGGTGGGTACGTGGCCTTTACGCGTACAGGTAAGCAATATGGTAACTATTTGATGCTTGTCCATCCGGGTGGGTATGCAACGGTCTACGCTCACTTATCAGCCTTCAAAGTTAAAGCTGATACCTATGTTGAGCGCGGTGATGTCATTGCGCTCTCAGGCGGTAAGCCTGGCGCCCCTGGCGCCGGTCTCTCGACGGGTCCTCATCTTCACTTCGAGCTTCGCAAAGATGGTATCCCAGTTGATGCCGAGCCTTATCTGCCAGATCTTTGATCCTAAAAATCCCCCGACATGTCGTCGGGGGATTTTGCTTACAAGGCGCGAGCTTGTTCAAAAACTTCTTCAAGTTCAGCCAGTGATGAAATGCGAACGAGTTTTTCTTTTAGCGGCTTGTATTTTGGATCGTGTTTGAAATACCAAGGTAGATGTTTGCGGAGTTTGGTAAGACCATGGTCACCGTAATGTTCAAGTTGAAGGGCGGCGTGTTTGCGGACGACTTCGATGCGTTCTTCGAGCGTTGGCGGATCGATGAGAGTGCCGTCTTCGAGATAGGCTTCAACCTGTTTAGCGAACCATGGATTACCGAGCAAGCCGCGACCAATTAAGACGCCGTCGGCATTTGATTGGTTGATGGCTTCTTTGGCCATCTCAACCGTGACGATGTCGCCATTTACCAAGAAAGGCAGATTTGGCACATTGGCACGTGCTTCACCGACACGCATCCAGTTGGCTTTGCCGGCATATCCTTGTTCGCGGGTGCGGCCATGCATTGAGATGAGATCCGCGCCGGCGGCTTCGATGACTTTTACGAATTCGAGACAGTCGGTGTCTTTAATCCAGCCTAAACGTGTTTTCACAGAAACAGGACAGGGAACAGCAGCTTTCATGGCTTTGACAATCGCGGCAGCACGTTCTGGCTCTTTAATGAGCGCGGCACCGTTAAAATTCGAGACAAGATTATAGACCGGACAGCCCATATTGATATCAAGCGCGTCAGGCTTGAAGCGTTCGTAGATAATGCGTGCAGCTTCGGCCATCACCTCAGGATTAGCACCAAAGACTTGTTGAACGAGAGGGCGTTCGCGTTCATCAAACATCGCCATCTTAAGTGTCTTTGGATTCAAGCGCACGATCGCCTCAGAACTCACCATTTCGCGAAACATTAATGGCACGCCAACTTCTTTTGAAACAAGACAAAAGGGTAAATCACTCATGTCAGCCATAGGTGCCAAGGCGACAATCGGTTTTTTGTAGGACTTCCAGTCAATCATGGGCGGATAGTAGTATTATATTGACGTTTAGGCAAGAAAATGCCAGGATGTGGTGTCTTGAAAGGAGAAAACAACGTGCATCAAGACGAGCCTGACGTTCTCGCTCCTTTACCCTCTGACCCGCCTGAAGTCGTTGTCGAAAAAGAGTTGATGGCCTATGTCATCGAGCTTGAATCAAGCGACCTGTCACCAAAGAGTATTCGCGAGTGCTTGCAGCTGTATTGCATGAAGCGTCGCCGAACGTTCGAGGATAATCTTCGTCTTGCGGCGATGGTTACCGTCGCATTCTTCATCTGTTTTTTGGCTTTGGTCGCCTCGATCTTCGTCACCGAAGATGGTCAGTGCCTTTTTGCTTTTGTTGCGATGCTTGTCGCGTGCTTGGCGGTGTCTGCCTTGCTAAATGTCATTAACTGGACCAAGCGCCTAGATGCATTGAAAGACTTCGAGTACCAATGTAGGCCGCCTGATATCTGAAATGAGCCCTGCTGACTTGCGGGGCTCTTTCGTTACAGGCATGATACCCCCATGTCCGAAAAATTCGTCCTCAAGTCCGATTATAAGCCCTCGGGTGACCAGCCTGAAGCGATTGCAGGGCTTATTCAGGGTGTCCAAGACGGGGAGCGATTTCAGACGCTTTTAGGTGCTACTGGTACAGGTAAAACCTTTACGATTGCCAACGTGATCCAGGCCGTGCAAAAGCCGACCTTGATTATTGCGCATAATAAAACCCTCGCCGCTCAGCTTTGTAATGAGTTTCGCCGCTTCTTTCCTGAAAACGCGGTAGAGTATTTTGTTTCGTATTACGACTACTATCAACCTGAGGCTTATATTGCCCGTTCTGACACCTATATCGAAAAAGAGGCACAGATCAACCAAGAGATTGATCGCTTGCGCCATGCGGCCACACAGTCGGTTTTAACGCGCAAAGACGTGATCATCGTCGCAACCGTTTCTTGTATTTATGGACTTGGCTCGCCAAAAGAATACGAGAATACCGTAATGCATTTGAAAGTGGGTGAGGATTTTGATCGTGAAAAAGTCTTGCAACGTTTGGTGGATATGCAGTTCACCCGCACCCAAACCGATTTGACCCGCGGTACCTTTCGCTTGCGCGGCACCTTATTAGAAGTGATGCCGGTGAATGAAGAGTTTGTTTATCGTATTGACGCCACACGCGGATTCATCGAGCATATCGATCGCCAAGATCCGGTGTCAAAAGCGTTTGAAAGCAAAATCAATGACTTATGGCTCTTTCCTGCTAAGCACTTCATTACGGCAACCAAAGAGCGCGAAGAGGCATTGGTGAAGATTCGCCAAGAGCTCAAAGAACGTCTTGAATATTTTGAAAAGAACGGCAAGCTTCTTGAAGCAGAGCGTCTCGAACGCAAAACCAAATACGATCTTGAATTGCTTGAAACCCTTGGTTATTGCAATGGTGTTGAAAACTATTCGCAGCCACTTTCAGGTCGCGCTCCAGGCGAGCCGCCGGATACGTTGTTTGAATACTTTCCTGAAGACTGTTTGATTGTGATTGATGAGTCGCATGTCACCGTACCGCAACTTGGCGGCATGTATGAAGGTGATCGCTCGCGCAAGCAATCGTTGATTGAACATGGCTTTCGTTTGCCTTCAGCGGCCGATAACCGTCCTTTGCAATTTCATGAGCTCGAAAAGAAGATGAAGAAAACCATCTTCGTTTCAGCAACGCCTGGCAAATATGAGCGTGAGAACTCTTCGCGTATCGCCGAGCAAATCATTCGTCCTACCGGCCTTGTTGATCCTGAAGTGGTCTTATTGCCTGTAACTCCAGGCGAATATGAGGCGGGAGACTTGCCGATTGAATTGCCATTCGCTATCCCATCGCCATACGAAGGCCAGGTTCATGATCTTTTGAATAACCGCATCCCAGAAGTTATTGCGCGCGGTGAGCGTATTCTCGTGACGACACTCACGAAGAAGATGTCTGAAGATCTCACGACCTTTATGACCGAACGTGGGTTGAAGGTGCGTTATTTGCATAGCGGTATTGAAACCGTCGAGCGTCTTGAGATTCTTTCTGAATTTCGCAAAGGTACCTATGACATTATCGTGGGTGTGAACTTGCTTCGTGAAGGTCTCGATCTTCCTGAAGTGTCATTGGTGGCGATTATGGATGCGGACAAAGAAGGTTTCTTGCGTTCTGAAACGTCCCTCATTCAAACCATCGGTCGTGCGGCACGTAATGTGCGCGGTCGCGTGCTTTTGTATGCCGATAATATGACGGGTTCACTTGATCGCGCGATTAAAGAAACCGAGCGCCGTCGTGCCAAGCAGGTTGCGTACAATATCAAACACAAGATTACGCCGAAGACGATTATTAAAGCGATTGACGATCTTCGTGAAATTCTTGGTTTGTCCGCTAGTGAAAAAGACATTAAAGAGATTTTGAAACTCGAGCTCACCGCAGATTCGCATGCGCTCGGTGATATCATCAAACAAAAAGAAAAAGAAATGAAAGAAGCAGCCAAGAATCTTGAATTCGAATTGGCCGCCATTCTGCGCGATGAAATTAACCAGCTTGATAATGAGCTTCGCAAACGTAACCGCGAATCGGCTTTGCCGGACAAAGAGAAGAAAAACGTTGAGAAGAAGGGGAGACATGGGAGGACGAGATAGGCTCCTGAGGCCACTCACCCAACCCCGACATACTGTCGTGGTGTCCCTCTCTGTAGAGAGAGGGTGTTCTGAATCTGAAAACCCTCTCCAAACGGAGAGGGACCGCCCCGTAATAGCAAGCGTAGCGGCGTTACGGGGCAGGGTGAGTTGGGTTTGTTCTTTTTTCGTACGGTATGATAAAAGCGGGGTATGGATGCCGTCCAAGAAATTAAATCACGACTCGACGTTGCCGATATTGTAGGGGAGTATCTGCCCCTCAAACCCTCGGGTACAGGTACGTTTAAGGCGAATTGCCCATTTCATAATGAGCGCACGCCTTCGTTTTTCGTTTCGCGTCCGCGCCAGAGCTGGCATTGTTTTGGATGTGATGAGGGAGGTGATATTTTTTCATTTGTGCAGCGCATGGAGGGGTTTGGTTTTCGTGAAGCGCTGCAACATCTCGCTGGCAAAGCGGGGGTGACCTTGCCGGAGTTTGAACACAAGCCAGAGTACAATAGCAAACAAAGACTTTTTGAAATTAACGATCTTGCTCGTCGTTTTTATCGTTCAACGCTTGAGACCGCTCAAGATGCTGAGATCGCACGTGCTTATGTCGCGAAGCGCGGTGTTGATACGCTGACAGCGGATCTTTTTTCTCTTGGATATTCTCCAGATGAATGGTCGGCGTTTGCAGATTATGCAAAAACAAAAGGCATTACTGACACTGAATTAATTCAAGCTGGTCTCGCGAATAAGCGCGAGAAGGGGAGTGGCGTCTATGATCGTTTTCGCGGTCGTCTCATGTTCCCCATTTGGGATGTGCAGGGTCATGTGATTGGTTTTACGGCGCGTATTCTCACCGACGCAAAAGATCAGCCAAAGTACGTGAATACGCCAGAAACGCCGGCCTATAAGAAGTCTGCAGTACTTTATGGGTTAGATAAGGCCAAAGGCGCGATTCGCCAAGATGATATGGCGGTGATCGTTGAAGGTAATATGGACGTGGTGGGTTCACATCAGTTCAATGTACAAAATGTGGTGGCATCGAGTGGTACGGCGTTAACAGGTGAGCAATTGTTTTTGATTAAACGCTTCACGACCAATATCGCGATTGCCTTTGATCAAGATTCTGCCGGTGTTGCGGCGACCTTGCGTGGGTTGGATTTGGCGCGCTCTCAAGATTTTTCTATCCGCGTGATTACGTTGCCGCCTGAAGCGGGTAAAGATCCTGATGAGGCGGTGCGCAAAGATCCGCAATTGTGGAGAGATGCGATCAAGAATGCCATCCCGATTATGGAGTGGGTCTATCGTATGGGCTTTAAGGCCGGGTCACCGTCCACACCAGAGGGCAAAAAAGAGATCGTGAAGATGATTTTGCCCGAGATCGGTCGTATTGCTGACGCCGTTGAGCGAGATCATTGGATGCGTCGCCTCGCAAAAGATTTAGATACGAGCCTTGGTGCCCTTGAGGAGGTTTTGCAGAAGCTGGGCAAGGCAAAGACCTATGGTACGCCATTGCCACGCGAAGAGGTGCCTGCCGAGGCTCCGATAGAGGCTGCGGACCCGGATCGTATGTGGAATGAGGCTCAAGAAGAGCGTATTTTGGCGATGTGTTTGTATTTTAAGGAGGACCCTAAGAATATATTGCAAGAATGCGGCTGGGCCGAGCCGGTTTTTGGCCGTCCAGACCTCGAGAAGCTTTACATG
>Ga0075156_10000577_pt1 | contig 18944 bp, 19 predicted proteins | sample JI81AbrownDNA_FD_70966 | JGI IMG/M metagenome (GOLD analysis project Ga0075156, IMG submission 70966) | Wastewater effluent complex algal communities from Wisconsin, to seasonally profile nutrient transformation and Carbon sequestration -... | ecosystem: Engineered > WWTP > Effluent > Algae...
CCGCCGAACACCACGCACCAAAGCCGCATCGCCCTGAGCGATACCGCAGATAGTCAGCCACCACTGAACCTGGCACTACCCTCCACTCCACGTCTCCACGCCACGCCGAAATCCCTGAGAAAGCCGCTACGACCGGCTCCCAGATGCCACCGCGCGGACTCCGACCCCCTCCCACGGATACGATTCCCTGCATGTCGGCACGCCCGGGAACGCAACGGGGCCCCGACCAGAGCGCGCATCCGGTCGCATCGGACGAGACAAGAGCCTCCGTGCGGGTCAACGCACTCGACGCCGCGCGCGGCGTGATGCTGGTCCTGAGTGTGTCAGCGGAGGCGGTCCTCAGCCCCCGGCCGGAGGCTTTCCGGCACACGCCGTGGGCCGGTCTGCACTATTACGACTGGATCTTCCCGCTCTTCGTGACCCTGTCCGGCTGCGGTATGGCGTTCCTCTTCCGCGGTCGGATCAATTGGCGTCGCAATGCGCGCCGGGTGGGTGTCCTGGTGGCGGCCGGCCTCGCCTACAACTATGTGGTCGACCCGACCCGCGGCTGGGAGCACCTGCGCTACACCGGAGTCCTCCAGATGTATGCCGCCCTGGTGCTCCTGATCGGGGTCCTACACCTTGTCCTGCGGCGAGCCGGCCACTGGGCAGGCTTGACCCTCGCCGTGTCGATCGCCATGACCGCATATTGGTATGGCGTGAGCCGCCACTGCCCGGGCGGTATGCCGCAACCCACCTGCAACCCGACGCTCGCGATCGATACGACCTTCATTCCGATCGATCACCTCTATCGCCTCGGCCAACGCGGCTTTGAGCCGGAAGGAGTCCTAGGCGTCCTCGGCGCCCTGACGACGGCCTCAGCAGGCGTGACCGCGGGCCACCTGATCAAGGAACGCGGCAATAGCAAAGCGCTCGGCCGCAGGCTGTTGCTCTGGAGCCTGATCACCGCCGCCGTCGGGCTTGGCCTTTGGCAGATCGTGCCCGGGCTGAAGTGGCTGTGGACCCCGTCATTCGGACTCGTCACCGGCAGCGCCGGCCTGCTACTGCTGACCGCTTGGTATTGGCTGATCGACGACGGCCCGTTGGCGACACGAATGCTCCCGCTCAGTCGCCCGCTGCGCGCGCTCGGCCGCAACAGCCTGCTCGTCTATTTCGGCTCCCACGTCGCGATGATGCTCATGCTCCGAGTCGGCGACCCCGACCTGCCCCACCGGGTCGCCGAACACCTCAGCTGGACAGGAAACCCCGAAGTGGCCTGGGTCGTCCTCTCCGTCCTGGCCTGGTGGGCGCTCGCGATCCTGCTTGACCGCCGCCGGATCTACGTTCGCGCATGACGGACTTTTGTTCACAAGAGGCAGCCAGCGGCGAAAGCAACCGACAGCAGAGGAGTCCCCTACTCCACGACCCGATAGGAGAAGGGGTCGGCACTTTGGGCAGCGAAGAAGCTCTTGACCGATTTGTAGCCGACGCCCCAGCGCACCTGGCTGACATTCTCGAACTTGTATGGCTTCTGGTTGACGTCGGACACCGGGGTGCTCACACCCTCCTTGATGACCCGCAAGCCTGACGAGACTGCCACCTGCTTGCGCTTGGCGAGCACGTAGTAGCGCGGAGCCAGCGTGGTCCAGCCAGAAGCATGGAGCGAGGCGACCGCATCGTGGCAGGCGACGTGGTCGCTGTGATACTCATCGCCGTGCTTTGTGAGGGTCTTCAGATCACTTCCCGCCGGGACAAACTTCTTGATGATCGCGGCCACCGCGCCCGCCGTGAAGGCGTTCTCGTCAAGACGATCGGCCCAGGTGGGTAGGACGCGAGCCGCGCCGAGGGTGCTGACCGACCACTGAAATTCGCGATCCCTGACCCCCCCAAACTCAGCTTCCGTTGGCACATATCCGATGAGTTCGAAGAGCGCCTGACTCGTGCGCACCGCGGACTTGTTTCCCCGCCCGATCAGGAGCACCCGGACGTCGCGCCCTAGGGCGACATGCTCCATGATCGCTGCGCCCATCGACAACAACTCGTCATCCTGATGCGGCGAGACAAAGACTGCCGGGGCGGTCGGCAGGCCAGATGCGAGACCATGAGCTGCCACACCGGACCCAACCGCGGCGGCAGCTCTTCCTACAATCGAACTACCCGAATCCTAACGGTCTTCGGCTGTCGACCCGAGGTTGCCCAGACCGGCGGCGGGATCGACAATCAGCACGGGGATGCCACACACCTGCAGGCAGGGGCCTGGGCAATGCCGGGTCAGCGACGCTTGACGCCGAGGGCGGCCCGGGCCGCGGTGGTGGTCATCGGGGGGCGCTGCATCTCCCTGGCGAGCCGGGCAGCGCGCTCGACCAGCTCGCGATTGTGCTGCACGGGGACGTCGCGGGCATAGACGACATTGTCCTCCATCCCCACCCGCAGGTGGCCGCCCGCCGACAGAGCCGCGGCCATGATCGGCAGGTGGGCCCGGCCGATGCCGGTGGCAGCCCATGAGGTCACCTCGGCCGGCAACATCGCGACGCCGGCCATCAGCGCAGCGGTGGTCCCGGGCATCCCCCCGGGCACCCCGGTCACGAAGTCCACGTGCACGACCCCGCCATAGGGCAACCCATGGGTGTCGATCAGCCGCGCCAGCGCCGCAGCATGTCCGAGATCGAAGAGTTCGAACTCCGGCACCACCTCGCGCTCCTGGGCTTGGACATAGAGCCGGCTCATGAAGCCATAGGGATTCAAGAAGACGTCGTCGCCGAAGTTCGTCGTCCCGCACGTCAGGCTGCACGAGTCCGGCTCGGCGTCGAGCACCGTCAACCGCGTCTCCAACGGATCGTGCACCGAGCCACCGGTCGAGAGCTGGATGATCAGATCGGTCTCCGAGCGCACGGCATCGACTGCGGCCTTCAGATAGCCCGCATCGAGCGTCGGCCGGTGCTCCGCGTCACGAATGTGCAGGTGGATCATCGCGGCGCCGGCCGCCTCGCAGGCTGTCGCCGTTTCCACCACCTCCTCCAGCGTGGTCGGCAGGTGCGGCAGAGCGGCCTTAGTGTGTTCGGCGCCGGTGGGCGCGACGGTGATCAGCGTGCTCATGCGCTCCATCATGACGGGCCCGGCGCGAACCCAACCGGACAGGGGTCAGGGAGCGACGATCACGGTCTGGGCTGCGGCGACCTCCCCCGCGGTCAGGACGGCATCGATCGCGGTGTTGCGTTTGATGAGCGCGAGTGCAATCGGTCCGTCCTCGAAGTGCCGGGCCACGCTGGTCAGGTGCCCCACCGAGCGGCCGTCGAGCAGGAGCGCAGCCCCGCGCTCTGGGAGGGTGTGCCCCGAACCATCCAGATGGAGGAACACCAGCCGGCGCGGCGGTCGGCCAAGATTGTGCACCCGCGCAATGGTCTCCTGCCCGCGATAACAGCCCTTGTGCAGGTGGACCGCCGTGCGCAACCAGTCGACCTCGTGCGCGATCGTGCGGTGGTCGGTCTCATAACCCAGCCGCGGTCGCCATGCGGCGACCCGGAGCGCTTCGGCAGCCCAGAGACCGGCCAGCGGCCGGTCCCCCACGGCCGAGACCAGATCCTCGCGAGGCACGATCACCTCGCGCCAGGCTCGACCCGTGGCTGGATGCTCCCCGGGCCCGTATGCCGCGGTCTCCCCCACCAGCTCCGGCCACGGATCACGCCACGCGATCACCCCGAGCGGGTCGCCGGGCGCCCACTCGCGCCCAATGGGCTCGCCGAGCACGGCATAGGCGTCTGTGACCAGGGCCACCTCGACCCGCAGCATGAAACGCATTCGCTCCAACCAGGTGAGGAGGTCGGCCCCGCTGCCGGGCTCGACCGTGATCCAGGTGCGCTCCCCGTCATCGACGAGGTGCAGGTCGTGCTCGATATGCCCCTTCGGGCTGAGCACGAGCGACTCCCGGGACGTATGCGGCGCCAGCCCGGTGAGCTGTTGGGTCGTCATCGAGTGCAGCCAGGTCAACCGATCCGGGCCGGAGATCGTCACGACGTCTCGGTTGCTGAGGTCGACGACAGCCAACCCCTCGAGCAGCAGCCGCTGCTCGCGCAGCGGGTCGCCGTAATGCGCCGCGACAAGGGCATCAACTCCCTCGCCGGCGACGGCGCCAGGGCTCGCCACGAGCGGGGAGAGCAGCGGGAGAAGGGGGGCACTCGACATACCGGCCATCGTCGCAGAAAGGACTGACAGGGTCGCTTCAGCATGGGCCCGTATGATCGCCCGGTGCTGGAGCAGTTCCCCGAAGAGTCCGAGCGGTCCCGGCGGCCGGGCCGCCGCGGTCGCCGGGTGCTGGTCGTCCTCTTGGCCATGGCCTTCTTGGCCGTGGCCTCGATGGGGGGCTTTCTGCTGTTCTTGAACAGCAAGATCGGCGGCATCAAGACCGACAACAGCCTGCTGCCGAACAACTCGGCACAGGAGGGCGACAGCGAAACCGGCGGGGGCGAAGGTGACCCCGAGCTGGTCACGAATGCCGGCAAGAACTATCTGATCATCGGCTCCGATGCTCGCCCCGGCGACACCTTCAGCCGCAGCGATGTCATCATCCTCGGCCACGTGTCGGCAAAGAAGGACAAGGTCTATCTGATCCACTTCCCGCGTGACCTCTATGTCGAGATCCCGGGGCGCGGGAAGGACAAGATCAACGCGGCCTATGCCTATGGCGGTGGCGCACTGCTCGCCTCGACCCTGCAGAACCTGACGCGCGTCAAGATCGATCATGCAGCCAAGATCGATTTCGAAGGCTTCAAGCGGATGACGGACGCCGTCGGCGGGGTCCGGGTCTGGGCAGAACAACCGAGCACCCAAAAGGATTTGCAGATCGTCAAGGGCTGGAACGACCTCGATGGCACTCAGGCACTGGCCTTTGTCCGGGAGCGTTATCAGCTCAAAGAGGGCGATATCGACCGTGGACGCCGCCAAATGGCCTTCGTCAAGGCCCTCATGGTCAAGTCGCTCTCGCCATCCGTGGTGCTCAACCCCGTCAAACTGACCAGCTTCATCAACGCCGCCACCGACAATATGGTGGTGGACGAGGGGCTGACCGGAAAATACATCCGCTCCGAGGCGTTGGCGATGAAGGGCCTTCGAGGCGACGACATCGAGTTCATCACCGCCCCCTTCAGCGGCTATGGCACCGCACCCAATGGTGGGGCGATCGACATCCTCGACGAAGCACGCATGGAGTCGCTCGCCCTTGCGTTGCAGGACGACAAGGTCGAGGAATACCTCGCCGGCAACTGACCGGCCCCTCGTTAGTAGACGAGCGCCTGGGTATTGGGGCGCACGATCTCTTCGACGAAGGCCGCCGCGCCGCGGATGGTGACTCCGGGCAGCAGGTCGGCCTCGGCGAGGTCGCGCCGGGCGGCGCACTGACTGCATAGGGTGACCGACCCGCCGTCGAGGATGGCCGCGAGGAGCTGGGCGGGCGCCGTCGCATGCGCGAGTTCGAGGCTCTCGGCCCGCCCCGGCACCGCGAGCCACGCGGCCTCCCCGGTCAGCCACAGGCTGACCCCCACGCCAGCGGCCAGGGCCGTCGCGGCGACCGTCAGGGCCTGATTGGCGCGTTCGACCGCCTCGGCGCCGGCCGTGAGCTTGACGATGATCGTGGTGGCGGGCTGCGACATACGTCTCAGGCTGCCATAGGCAGACGGCTACGCTGGCGCCTGTGTTCCACCTTGACGAGACCATCCATGAGGACATCCGGCCGCTGGCCTGGCTGATCGGGCGCTGGGAGGGCGCGGGTGTGGTCGGCTACCCATCGATGAGTTCGCGCAATTTCGGCCAGGAGATCATCGTCGAGCACGACGGTCGACCCTTCTTGCGCTGGCAGACGCGCAGTTGGTTGCTCCTTGAGGACGGCACCGTCGAGCGGCCCGCGGCGACGGAGATGGGCTTTTGGCGGATGGCCGGAGGCGAGGCAGAACTGCTGCTGACGCACCCCACCGGCATCGTCGAGCTCTATTTCGGCACCGCGGAGCCGGCCAAGATCGAGCTGCGCACCGACGGCGTCCTGCGCAGTTCCCATGCCAAGGAATACAACGCCGCCAGCAGGCTCTATGGGCTGGTCAATTCCAATCTCCTGTGGGCGATGGATATGGCGGCCACCGGCCACCCGATGACGGCCCACGCCTCGGCGGAACTCAAGCGCGTGGAGTGATCCGCAGGCCGGTCAGCCGAGCAACAGCTTGGCGATGGTCGCCACCAGGAAGCCGGGGGCAAAGACCGAGGCCGCCGCGATGACCGCCGGAGCTGCCTCGAGCCGGGCGCCCGGCAACTCAGCCAGCGCAAGGCGAGTGGCGGTGGCCACGAGCCCGGCCGCGCCACCCAAGACCGCGGCAACCCACAGATCCGCGGCGGTCGCGGCAAGCAGGCCCCCCGCTACCCCGCCGCCCGCGCCCAAAGCCGCCGCGAGGAGCAGGGTCATGCCACGCCAGCGCGCCCCGACCAGGCTTGCCGCGCTCGCGCATGCCACCCCGACCGCCGCGATGGTCAACGGGCTGTCATACCAGCGCAATTCGGCGGCGGCGATCAGTGCCAGGCCCGACGCTACCACCGTGACGCCAGCGGCGGCGCTGGTGAGAGCCGTGACGACACCGAACTTCGTCTCGCCGCGCACCAGTTGGATCAAGAAGGCCGTGATGAGGCCGAGCGCGATGGCGACGGGCAAGTGGCGCAGCGCCGGCCCGTCGTCGGCGAGCGACCCCGCGAGCACGGCGCTCGCCGCGGTGACGGCGATGGCCAGGCGAGGGCCCGTCGGCTCGGGCGAGGAGACGAGCAGCGCCCACCCCCACAACAAGACGCCGATCCCGAGGGTCACGGCCACGATGACGAAGGTGGCCCCGGCAGCCTCGCAGACCGCCAGCAATCCGGCCGCGAGGAGCGTCGCGGCGCCGACCGTCCAGGACCCCCCGGCTGCGGCGGCCACTTCATGCCGGCCGCGCCGCGCGCCGCGCCCGGCGGACAGGGCACCGCCCTCTCCGGGGGCGGGCAGCGGCAGCGGATTCGGCTCGGGCACGGCCGTCATCCTCTCACTCACGCGAGGCGGCGTCACCCACCGGCAAAGGGCGGCAGAAGTTCCACCGTCGCGCCGGCCGGCACGACCACGTCCGGGTCGGCCGCGAGGCCGTCCACCAGCACGGCGCACAGGGCAAAGACGGCTGCCGCGCCCGGGTGCCGGGCCCCGGCCGCCGCCACCACCTGCGCCACCGTGCCAGCCGGCACGGCCTCGCTCGCCACGCCCGCGGCCGCCTGCGCGCCGGCCCAATAGCGCACGGTGAGCAGGCCGCGGTGGGCTTCCGGGATCTGGTCTGGTCCGGTTTGCTGTGTCATCAACGCCTATCCTGCCTGGTATGGCCCGGCTGTTGTTGTTGACCAACGCGCTCGCCCCGAGCGCCGAGGTCTTGCCAGCCCTGGCCCTGCTGAGCCATCACGTGCGCATCCTGCCCGCCGAGGCGAGCGCCCTCATCGATGCCCCGCCGTGCGATGCCCTCCTCGTCGATGCCCGGCGAGACCTCGCCTATGCCCGGGGGCTCACTCGAATCCTGCATACGACCGGGACCTCGGTGCCCGTCCTCGCCGTGCTGACCGAGGGCGGCCTTGCCGGCGTCACGGCCGAGTGGGGAATCGATGACGTCATCCTCGACACGGCGGGTCCCGCCGAGGTGGAGGCGCGCCTGCGCCTCGCCGGGGGGCGCGTGGCCGCGGACGAGCCGCACGAGGATGTCCCGATCACGTCTGGGGATCTCGTCATCGACGAGGCAAGCTATTCGGCGCGGATCGGTGGCCGTGCCCTCGATCTGACCTATAAGGAGTTTGAACTCCTCAAATATCTCGCCCAGCACCCCAGCCGCGTCTTCACTCGTGCGCAATTGCTCCAGGAGGTCTGGGGATATGACTACTTCGGCGGCACCCGCACCGTCGATGTCCACATCCGCCGCCTGCGCGCCAAGCTCGGGGGGGACTATGAAGTGCTGATCGGCACCGTGCGCAATGTTGGCTATCGCTTCGTCCCGGACGAGAGCCCGGGAGCAAGGGTCGACGCGTGATGGTCGAGATCCAGGTGGCCCCGGACCTCACCGAATCACTGCGCCAGCAGGTGCGGGACCTAGCCGGGCGCGCGAACGTCGCGGACGGCGTCCGGCCCCTTTCCGAACGCACCTTGCTCGATCTCGATCGTGACTTCTCGGCGGGCGGACACCTGCTGGCCCTCGCCGACGGGGGTGAGCTCGCGGCATACGCGCAGGTCAGCGGGGATCAGGGTGACCTCGTCGTGGATCCGGGCCACCGCCGTCAGGGCATCGGCTCGGCCCTCGCCCTCGCCGCCAATGCGGCCGGTGCGACCGCCTGCTGGGCGCACGGCGACCTCACGGCAGCTCGCGCCCTCGCCCACCGCCTCGGCTGGGGACCGGTGCGCATCCTGCGCAAGCTGTCGCGGCCCCTGACCAGCGCGGATGCTGCCCCTCCCCGATGGCCGGATGGCTTCGGCCTGCGCAGCTTCCGGCCCGGCGACGAGGCCGACTGGTTGCGCATCAACTCCCGGGCCTTCGCCCACCATCCCGAGCAGGGCCAGATCACGCGAGCCGATCTCGACCGCTTGCTCGCCCAGGACTGGTTCGACGCCGAGGGTCTGCTGCTGCTTACGGACCGGCACGGCGCGGTCGTCGGCTCGCACTGGACGAAGGTCGACCCGGCCGAGCGCGCTCCCGGCGCCGAGGGCGGCCTCGTGCCCGCCGGAGAGGTGTATGTAGTGGCCTTGGACCCCAAGGTCCACGGGCAAGGTCTGGCCGGCCCACTGACGGCGGCAGGGCTGGCATACCTGGCCCGGCGCGGGCTCGGGGCGGTGGTGCTCTATGTCGATGACGACAACACCGCGGCCGTGCGGACCTACCGCCGGCTGGGCTTCACCGACCTCGAGGTCCATGCGCTCTATGCGCCGGTTCCGGGCGCGCCGCGCGCCTGACAAGATGGGTCCATGACGACACCCCACGACGTGCGTGTCTGGGAGGCGGGGGACGGCACTCCGGCGCCGGACGGCCCGGCGAGCATGCCTGAGATCGATGGCGCACCGCTGGGCGATATCACCTTCGCGGCGACCGCCCAATCCCGGATGCCCTTGCGCGCCCCCAATGGCCGGTTCATCCGGTCGGCCGGGCAGCAACCCGCCCCCGAAGGGCTGCCGGAGGACCGGTTCCTGGACCGGGAAGTCTCCTGGTTGCAATTCAACGAGCGAGTGCTGCAGCTAGCGGCCGATCCCGACCTGCCGCTCTTGGAGCGCGCCCGCTTCCTCGCGATCTTCTCCTCGAATCTCGATGAGTTCTTTATGGTCCGAATCGCCGGCCTGAAAAGGCGAATTGCCACGGGCATCGCCGTGCGCTCGGCCTCGGGTCTCGAACCGCGCGAGGTCCTGGAAAAGATCTCGGCCGTGAGCGCGGAACTCCTTGCGGCACAGTCGCAAATCTTCCACGAGCAGGTCCGGCCGGCGTTGGAGTCCGAGGGCATCTCCATCGTGCGGTGGGATCAGGTCCCGCCCGCGGAGCGCACCCGCCTCAGCGGCTATTTCACCTCCAATATCTTCCCCGTGCTGACCCCGCTCGCCGTGGACCCGGCCCATCCCTTCCCGTATATCTCCGGTCTTTCGCTCAACCTCGCCGTCGTGTTGCGGAACCCGAAGACGGAGAAAGAGCACTTTGCCCGGGTGAAGGTCCCGGAAATGTTGCCGCGCCTGATCCCCGTCGAGGCCTCCGAGGAGCTGACCGTCGATGAGCTCTTCGACACCCGCTTCCTCTCGCTGGAGGATCTGATCTCCGCCCACCTCGATCAGCTCTTCCCCGGCATGGAGGTGCTGGAGAGTTTCACCTTCCGCGTCACCCGCAATGAGGATCTTGAGGTCGAGGAGGATGACGCCGAGAACCTGCTGACCGCCTTGGAGCGCGAGCTGACCCGACGCCGCTTCGGGCCGCCGATCCGGCTCGAAGTCGACGCCGATATGAACGAGCATGTCCTCGACCTGCTCGTGCGCGAGCTCGGGGTGGCGACCAGCGAGGTCTACAAACTGCCGGAACCGCTGGATCTGCGCGCGCTCAATATCGTCGCCGACACCGACCGCTCCGATCTGCACTACGAACGGTTCGTGCCGCGCACCAATGCCGAACTCGCCCCGACCGAGTCGGCCAAGGCTCGCGACATCTTCGCCAGCATCCGCAAGCAGGACATCCTGCTGCACCACCCCTATGACAGCTTCGCCACCTCCGTGCAGGCCTTCATCGGCCAAGCCGCCGCCGACCCCCACGTCCTCGCGATCAAGCAGACCCTCTATCGCACCTCCGGCGACAGCCCGATCATCGATGCCCTGATCGATGCAGCAGCCGCCGGCAAGCAGGTGCTGGCGTTGGTCGAGATCAAGGCGCGCTTCGATGAAGAGAACAACATCTCCTGGGCCCGCAAGTTGGAGCATGCCGGCGTGCACGTCGTCTATGGCATCGTCGGCCTCAAGACGCACTGCAAGCTCTCGCTGGTCGTGCGGCAAGAGACCGAGGGCCTGCGCCGCTACTGCCACATCGGCACCGGCAACTACAACCCCAAAACCGCTCGCTTGTATGAAGATCTGGGCCTCCTCACATGCGACCCCGTCGTCGGCGAGGACCTGACGCGCCTGTTCAACCAGCTCTCGGGCCTGGCCCCGCGAAGCCGGTTCAAGCGGCTCCTAGTGGCCCCGCGCACCGTGCGCTCCGGGCTGATCGATCTGATCGACCAGGAGATCCAACACGCCCGATCCGGCGCCGGCGGGCGAATCGGGTTGAAGGTCAACAGCATTGTCGATGAGAAGCTCATCGACGCCCTCTATCACGCCTCACAGGAGGGGGTGCAGGTCCAGATCTGGGTGCGCGGCATCTGTGCCCTGCGACCGGGGCTGCCTGGGGTCTCGGACAATATCGAGGTCCGTTCGATCCTGGGCCGCTTCCTCGAACACTCCCGCGTCGCGCTCTTTGGCGGCGGCGGCGAACCGATCGCCTTCATCGGCAGCGCCGACATGATGCACCGCAATCTGGATCGCCGGGTGGAGGCGCTGGTGCAACTGGGGCCACGGCATACCCGCGAGGTGAGCGCGCTCTTCGAGCGCGGCATGGACGACAAGTACGCGCACTGGAAGCTCGGCCCGGACGGCCGCTGGGTGCGCGAACACCGCGACGAGAACGGTCCCCTGCGCGATGTGCAGGCGGACCTGATCGAGCTCTATGCCAAGCGCCGCCGTCGCGCCAGCCGCTGAGCGATTTCGTCATGCCTGCACCACGATCCGTCCCCGCCGCGGGGACCTTGCCCTGGCGGGTGGTCGACGGCGAGTTGCAGGTGCTGCTCGTGCACCGGCCCCGGTATGACGATTGGTCCTGGGCCAAGGGCAAGCTCGACCCGGGCGAGGAGTATGCCGTCGCGGCCGCCCGCGAGACCTGGGAGGAGACCGACCGGGTAGTGCGCCTGGGCCGGCCCTTGCCGGATGCGCGCTATCAGATCCTCGATCGCGATCACACCTTCGCGGTCAAGGAGGTCCGCTACTGGGCGGCGACGGTCATCGGCGGAAATGGCAAGCCCCGCAACGAGATCGACAAGGTCGAGTGGATGCCCGCCACCCTCGCCCACGCGCGCTTGGACTATGCCCGCGATCGCGACCAACTCTTGGCCGTGGTCGCAATGCACCGTGACGGGTCGCTGGACACCTGGCCGCTGGTCATCGTGCGGCACGCGAGCGCGCTGCCGCGCTCGCGGTGGTCGCAGAAGGATTGGCTGCGCCCTCTCGACCCGGCGGGGCGGGCCCGCGCCCAGGCGCTGGTGGCGGTGCTGACGGCATACGGCCCGCTGCGGTTGATCAGCAGCCCGAGCGCCCGCTGCCGCGACACCCTGGCCCCGTATGCCCGAGCCGCTGGCCTCGCGTTGGAGCTGCGCCAGCCCTATGCGGAGGAGAGCTTCGCCAAGGACCCGGACCGGGCGTTGACGTCGCTGCGCAAAGTGGTCGCCCGCGCCAAGCCGGTTGCCATCTGCACCCACCGCCCGCTCCTGCCGGCGCTGCTGAGCGAGCTGCTCGCCATGGCCGCGGACGCCGATGTCGCCGCCCTGCTCGCCGATTCCGTCAAGCACGGGATGGACAAGGGTGAGGCGATCGTCGCGCACGTGGCCGGCAGGGGCGAGCACGCGGTGATCGTGGCGGCCGAGCGGCATACCCAGGCTTGAGGGCCTGCGCCGAAGCGCGTGCTCAGCCGAAGCGGCCGGAGATGTAGTCCTCCGTGGCCTTCTCGGTCGGGTTGTTGAAGATCTTGCTCGTGGAGTCGATCTCCACGAGCTTGCCCGGCTGGCCGGTGGCCTTGAGGTTGAAGAAGGCGGTCTGGTCCGAGACGCGGGCGGCCTGCTGCATGTTGTGCGTCACGATGACGATCGTGTAGCGCTCCTTCAGCTCATTGACCAGGTCCTCGATCGCCAGCGTCGAGATCGGGTCCAGCGCCGAGCACGGCTCGTCCATCAGCAGCACCTGCGGCTCGACCGCGATGGCGCGCGCAATGCACAGGCGCTGCTGCTGGCCACCAGAGAGGCCGGCCCCGGGCTTGTCGAGCCGGTCCTTGACCTCGTTCCACAGATTCGCGCCCGTGAGCGACTTCTCCACGACCTCATCGAGCCGCTTCTTGTTCTTGACGCCATTGAGCTTCAGCCCGGCGGCGACATTGTCGCGAATCGTCATGGTGGGGAAGGGATTCGGACGCTGGAAGACCATTCCGACCGTCCGGCGGACACCGACCGGGTCGACGTCACTGGCATAAAGGTCCTGCCCGTCGAGCAGCACCTTGCCCTCCACCCGCCCGCCGGGGATGACTTCGTGCATCCGGTTCAGGGTGCGCAGCACCGTGGACTTGCCGCAGCCGGAGGGGCCGATGAAGGCGGTCACTGCCCGCGGTTCTACGGTCATCGACACACCCTCGACGGCCTTGAAGTTGCCGTAGAAGATGTCCAGGTCGCTGACGTCGATGCGCTTGGCCATGGTGGTGGTCTTCCTTGTAGGTCGTGGGGTCTAGACCTTGCTGAAGCGGCTCGCGAGCCGGCCCAGCAGGTTGAGCAGGAGGATGAGCAGGATGAGCGTCAGCGCGGCCGCCCAGATCCGGTCGTATGCCGGCATGGTGGTCGCCTGATCGCGGTCCTGGTTGATCATGGTGGGCAAGGTCGCCATGTTGCCGCCGAAGAGGTTCGTGGCGATCGCCTTGGTGTAGGGCCCGAGGATCAGCAGCGGTGCCGTCTCGCCCATGACGCGGGCCAAGCCAAGCATGATGCCGGTGATGATGCCCGAGAAGGCGGTCGGCAGGACGATCGAAAAGATCGTCTTCCACTTTGGGACCCCGAGGGCGTATGACGCCTCGCGCAGCTCGTTCGGGACGAGCTTGAGCATCTCCTCGGTGGAGCGCACCACGACGGGGATCATCAACAGGGTCAACGCCAGGCAGACGAAGATGCCGGCGCGGGTGAACCCGAAGGTCGTGATGAAGACGGCATAGATGAACAGGCCGGCGACGATCGAGGGGACACCGGTGAGGATGTCGACCATGAAGCTGACCGCCCGGGCCAGCCGGCCACGGCCGTATTCGACCAGGTAGACGGCGGTCAGGACCCCGATGGGCACCGAGATCAGCGCGGTGACCAGGCCCTGGATCAGGGTGCCCTGGATCGCGTGGACGGCGCCGCCGCCCTCGCGCCGGGCGGTGATCCCTTGCTGGGAGTTGGTCCACCAGGTCGAGTCGAGGATGAGGTGACCGCCCTTGACAGCGACGGTGACGAGGATCCAGACCAGCGGGATGATCGCGATGATGAAGGCCGACCACATCAAGATGGTGGCGATCGTGTTCTTCACCGCGCGGCCACCGCTCTTGCCGCTGAGATCGATATCCCGCGGCTCGGGCAGAGCGCGATCGCGCGGCAGGTCGTTGGCGATGGCGGTCATTCGGTGAAGGCCTTCCTGCGCTCGATCACGACGCGGGCGATCGCATTGACGATGAAGGTGAGGATGAAGAGCACCAGGCCGGCGGCGATATAGGCGCCGGTCTTCTGGGGCGTGTCGAATTCACCGGCGCCAAGCGCGATCTTGGAGGCAAAAGTCTCGCCGCCGTCGAAAAGGCTGAAGGAGAAGTCGGTGCCGGCCGCCAGCGACGAGATCAAGATCATCACCGCGACCGTCTCGCCGAGCGCGCGGCCCAGACCGAGCATCGCGGCGGAGATGACGCCGGGCTTGCCAAAGGGCAGCACCGCCGTGCGAATCATCTCCCACTTCGTGGCCCCGAGCGCGAGCGCCCCTTCCTTGTGCGTGGTGGGCGTCTGCGCGAAGACCTCACGCGAGAGCGCCGTGATGATCGGCAGGATCATGATCGCCAAGACGATGCCGGCCAGGAAGATCGTGGTGAAGCTGCTGACGGTCGATTCTTTGAACAGCGGGAACCAGCCGAAGTTCTCCCGCAGGAAGTCCTGCATGCCAGAGGTTCGCGGCCCGAGCACGCGCAGGCCCCACAGGCCGAAGATGATCGAGGGCACGGCGGCGAGCAGGTCGACGGTGGAGGCCGCCGGTTTGGAGAGCCAGCGCGGCGCATAGTTCGTGATGAAGAGGGCGACGGCGATGCCGACGGGGACCGCCAGGCTCAGTGCCATCAGCGAGGACAAGACCGTCACCCAGAGCAGGCGCAGAATGCCGAAGCGCGGGTGCTCGCCGCTGACATTCCACTCGGTGGAGGTCAAGAAGTTCGCCTCGTTCTTGAGCAACGAGGGGACGGCCTGGGAGACGAGGAAGACGCCGATCAGCGTCACCAGGCCGATGACGATCAGGCCGGCACCGGTGGCGGCCCCGCCGAAGAGGCGGTCGCCGAGGCGCCCAGTGCTTGCCCGGTCGCCCCCGAGTGGGGACTCCCCGTGCGGCCCTGGCGTCTCATCGACGACGGATACGCCGGTCACGCTCTGCATGGGTGGCTACCTTCCGGTGCGTGGTCGAGTTCGAAGGGAGCAGGCGCGCGACGGGCCCGGCCGAGAGCTGCACGGCCGGGCCTCATCGCCACACCTGATGTCGATCTGCGGTCAGCGGATCAGGACAGTGCCTCGACCGCGGCCGCAACCTTGGTCGCGACCTCGGTCGGGAGCGGTGCGTAGCCGATCTCCTCGATCAGGGTCTGGGCGTCGCCCGAGGCGAAGTAGCCCAGGAAGGACTTGATGGCCTTCTGCTTCTCCGCGTCCTTGTTGACCGAGCAGACGATCTCGTAGGTCACCAGGCCGATCGGATAGGCCCCGGCCTCCTGGGTCGCATAGTCGAGGTCGAGGCGCAGGTCGTTGCCCGTGCCGCTCTGCTTGGAGTTGGCGATGAACTTGCCGATCGACTCGCTGTTGAGCTCGACAGCACCGGAACCATTGTCGATCTGGGCCATGCCGAGGGCGTTGTCCTTGGCATAGGACAGCTCGACATAGGTGATGCCGCCGACCGTGCTCTTGACGGCATCCGCGACACCTGAGGACTTCTCCTTGCCCTCGCCCTTGCCCGTCCAGGTCTTGCCCGGTTCGGCGCTCCAGGCGCCGTCCGAGGCGGCCTTGAGGTACTTCGTGAAGTTCTCGGTGGTGCCGGACTCATCCGAGCGGAAGAACGGCTTGATGGCGGTGCTCGGCAGCGTGACACCCTCATTGAGGGCGGCGATCTTGGCGTCGTCCCACGTCGTGATCTCGCCGTTGAAGATGGCGGAGAGGGTGGGCGCGTCCAGGACGAGCTTGTCGACGCCCTCGAGGTTGAAGGCAACGGCGATCGGCCCGATGACCATCGGCAGGTTCCAGGCGTCGGACTCGCAGCGCTTCTTGGCCGCGTCGACCTCGATGACGCCGTCCTTCTCCTCGGTCTTCAGCGCGGAGTCGGAGCCGGCGAAGTCGACCTGGCCGGCATTGAACTGCTTGATGCCGGTGCCGGAGCCGCTCGGGTTGTAGTTGATGGTCAGGTCGGCGCACTTCTCGTTGTAGGCAGCGACGACCTCCTCGAAGGCGTTCTTCTGAGCCGAGGAGCCTTCGGCATTCAGGGTGCCGCTGGGGCAGTCGGCAGCGGCGGTGCCCGCGTCGGAGGTGCTGGAGGAGGTGTCGCCACCGGACGTGGAGGAGCTGGTGGTGTTGTTGTCGGATCCACACCCAGCCAGGGCAAGGCTGCCAGCGGCGGCCAGGAGCACGACAGCGCGGCGGCGGCGGTGGTTGATCTGCACGGAAGGACCCTCTCTAGGTCTTTGGTACGCAGGCCTGAAGGAGTTCTGGCTTGCGACTTCGACGGTAGGAAGCGCCGGTGGCGCAATGGTCCGGGTCAGTTGAACGGCCGGTGAACGGGGTGGGGAAAGTTGGCGACGCTGGGACCGGTTGCGGGCGCGTGGCCCCGGTCACGCGAGAAGGTGCAGGACCCCGTATGCCGCGGCGGCCAGCCCCGCGGCCCCCGGCAGGGTCAACAACCAGGCCCAGCCGATGTCCGCCGCGATGCGCCAGCGGACCGCCTTGAGCCCGCGCGTGGACCCGGCGCCGAGAATCGCCGCGGTGATCGCATGGGTGGAGGAGATGGGGGCGCGCAGGACCGTCGCGACATACAGGATCGCGGCGGCGCTGACCTCGGCAGCGAACCCTTGCGGGGACTCAATGTCGATGATCCGCTGACCCAGGGTGCAGATGATCCGCCACCCGCCGGCATAGGTGCCGAGGCTGAGCACGAGGGCGCTGGCGACCAGGACCCAGACCGGCATCGGTGCGCCTTCGCGATGATGGCCCGAGACCGTCAGGGCAAGGACGATGACCCCCGCCGTCTTGGCGGCGTCCTGCATGCCGTGCCCCAACGCCATACCCGCCGCGGAGACGGTCTGGGCCAGGCGAAAGCCGCGGGTGACCCGCTCGGCGCTGCCGCGGCGGAAGATCCACAAGATCGCCGCCATCACGGCATACGCAAGCACGGCACCCAGGATCGGCGAGGCGAGCATCGGCACGATGACCAGGCGCACGACGCCGTCCCACAGCACATCGCTGCCGGCCGCAAGCGCGGCTCCGCACAGACCGCCGATGAGGGCGTGGCTCGAGGAGGAGGGCAGGCCGCGCCACCAGGTGAGCAGATTCCAGGCGATGGCGCCGACGAGGGCCGCCACGCACAAGACCAGACCGGAATTGCCCTGGGGAGCCGCGATGATCCCGTGGCCCACCGTTTCGGCGACCCGCGCCCCGAAGAAGGCGCCGATCAGGTTGGCGATCGCGGCCAGCCCCACGGCCGCGCGGGGGGTCAGCGCGCGCGTCGAGACGGAGGTGGCGATGGCATTCGCCGAGTCATGGAAGCCATTGGTATAGGTGAAACCGAGCGCGAGCAGGACGACAAGCGCCGTTGGCAGCCAGTCCACGAGCCTCAGGTGGCCTTCAGCGAGATGACCTCGACGGCATGGGCGAGCTTCTCGAAGGCGTCGCAGACTTCCTCAAGTTCGTCGATAACGTCGAGGGTCTTGAGGATCTGCATCACCTGAGCGCCGTCGCCGCTCAGCAGTTGGCCCCGCAGGCGTCGGTGCTCGCGCTCGGCGAGGTTTTCGAGGCGGTTGATCTCCACGACGTACTCCCGGACGCGGAGGCTGTCCCGCAGGGCCGGCAGCACCCCGAGGGTCAATTGCGCCATCCGCGCGATGACTTCCATCTGGGCGGCCGTGCGATCGGGCACGCGATCGAGCCCATAGACATCGAGCAGGTCCGCGGCCCGGTCCATGTGATCCATGCAGTCATCCAGGCGCGCCGCGAGCGTATGCAGATCGTCTCGGTCGTGTGGGGTGACGAAGGCTTCGTTGACCCGCGCGACGATGGCGTGCGTCGTCTCGTCCGCCCGGTGCTCAAGCTCGCGCATCTGGGCCACGAGCCTTGGGCGCGATTCGGCATCGGTGGCGAGCACTTCGGTCAGGAGCCGGGCGCCGTCGATGAGGAGTCGGCCGCTGACCAGGAAGAGTTCAGCGAAGAGATCATCGGTGCGTGGGGTCAGACGGAAACCCACCGCAGCTCCCCATATCGGCTGGACACATTGCACCGTCATCCTAGGGCGTGGATCGGTGCATCCCTATCGCCCCATGGCCGCGGTGGGCGTCCTAATCTGACATCCATGGCACCCGATAGTCCATCAGCCCGCGCGGCTGACGACCCGCTGCGGGAGGAGTCGGTCCTGCTCTCCGGCGTCCGGTCCGCGATCTCGAGCGCGCACGGAGACCTGGATCAATCGGCGATCGACGACGCCCTCGGGGTCCGCGTTGCCTCGTCCTTGACCCCGACCGCCACGGACGGCGCCGCCCCCGACCCGACGGGCTGACGCGCCACGCCCCTGCCCCACGTGCCCCGTCGAAAGGGCACTCTGGGGTCGTCGAGAGGGCACTCTGAGGTCGTCGAGAGGGCACTCTCGGGTCAGTGTGTCCTCCCGACGGGACGGGGGCGAAGGTTTCCCCGCGGCAGCCACCACCGCACCGAGCGGTCGCCCGCGCACAGGCCGGCGCCCCAACATACGCACCACCCGTTGCCCTGACCGCGGACGACGTGCGCGAGGTGTGGCATGCAGGGTTCCGACCGGCGACGGGGAGTTGTCCCGCCGGTCACCCCGGCCGCCACGGACGGCGCCGGCGCGACTCGACCGGTTGATCCGCGGCGCGCCCTGTGCCCTCCCGCGCTGCGCGCAGGACTCAGACGGGGTCAGAGTGCCCTCTCGACGACCCCAGAGTGCCCTTTCGACGACCTCAGAGTGCCCTTTCGACGGGGTCAGAGTGCCCTTTCGACGGACAGGGGCTGGGTGTGGCGGGGTTGAGTGAGTGGGCCCCGTGGGACTCGAACCCACAACCTACGGATTAAAAGTCCGCAGCTCTGCCATTGAGCTAGAGGCCCCGGCCCGCTGGGCGCGCGGGCCGCAGACAGGGTAT
>Ga0075156_10000578_pt1 | contig 18932 bp, 13 predicted proteins | sample JI81AbrownDNA_FD_70966 | JGI IMG/M metagenome (GOLD analysis project Ga0075156, IMG submission 70966) | Wastewater effluent complex algal communities from Wisconsin, to seasonally profile nutrient transformation and Carbon sequestration -... | ecosystem: Engineered > WWTP > Effluent > Algae...
GATCGCGTCGGCGTAGACGCGGAGCCCGGCGAGGGCCATCGGACTGTCGACGTGGATCGGCGCCGTCGGGATGCGCTGCTGGTCCTGGAGGGTGCGGAGAGCCTTGAGGAGAACCTCGGTGCGATCGACGGCGAAGGCGGGGATGACCACGGTGCCGCCCCGTTTAAGCGTGCGGGTGATCGCCGCCGCCATCTGGTCCATCTCGGCCTCGACGTCCTCGTGCTCGCGGTCGCCGTACGTCGACTCGATGACGATGGCGCTCGCCGAGCATGGGGGAGCGGGCGGTGCCAGCAGCGGGTGGTTGCCGCGGCCGAGGTCTCCGCTGAAGACCACGACCCGCCCCGTCGACTCCTCCGTGATGGTGGTGATCGACGAGCCGAGGATGTGCCCGGCCGGGTCGAGGCGCGCCACTGTTCCGTCGACGGGCGTGAAGCCCGCGCCGAACGCGACGGGAACCAGTTGTGAGATCGCCTGCTCGGCGTCCTCCGTGCCGTACAGGGGTCGGGGCTGGGCGTGCCGTGAGAAGCCCTTCCGCCTCGCGAACGCGGTGTCCTCCTCCTGCAGCCTGGCGCTGTCCCGCAGGATGATCGCCGCGAGCCGGGCGGTGTTGGGCGAGCAGTGCACAGGCCCCGAGAAGCCGTCGCGGACGAGGGCAGGCAGGTAGCCGCAGTGATCGAGGTGTGCGTGGCTCAGGATGACGCTGGCGACGTCGGCGGGGGGAACGGGGAAGGGGTCCCAGTTGCGGGAGCGGATCTCGCGGGGCCCTTGGAACATGCCGCAGTCGACGAGGAGCATCCCCGCTCCCGCCTCGACCAGCGTCTTAGAGCCGGTCACGGTGCCTGCTGCGCCCACGAACGTGAGGAACATGCGTCAGGTGTAGCACGGGCACGTGGGGGTGTCAGCGCAGGAAGAGCGCCTCGAGCCGCCGTGACGTGAGGACGAGCCCGACGGCCGCCAGCACCAGGAAGTAGGCGACGTGCACCACGAGTGCGCCGTCGAAGATGCCGAAGGCGAGTGACCTCGTCATGGCGATGGCCTGCCACAGCGGCGTCACCATGATGATCGACTGGAGCCACTCCGGGTACAGCGTGATGGGGAAGAACGTTCCGGAGAACAGGAACAGCGGCAGGAGGAAGAAGTTCAGCCAGTTCAGCTGGTGGAACGAGCGCATGTACGACGTGATGGTCATGCCGATCGACGCGAAGGCGAAGGCGATCAGGACCGCGGCCGGGATCATCAGCAGTGCCCACCAGGAGGTGAGCAGTCCGGCGAGGCCGACGACGACGGTGAATCCGACGGCGTAGGCGGCGCCGCGCAGCATCGCCCAGCCGATCTCGCCTAGAGCCACGTCGAACGACCCCAGCGACGTCGACATCATCGTCTGGTAGATGCGCATGTAGTGCATCTTGAAGAACACGTTGAAGGTCGCATCCATGAGCGCACCGCTCATGGCGCTGGACGCGAGGAGCGCGGGGGCGATGAAGGCCGCGTAGGAGACCTCGACGCCGTTGACCTCGACCGACCCGATCAGTCCGCCGACTCCGTAGCCGAACGCCACCAGGAAGATCACCGGCTCGACGAATCCGGTCAGGAAGGTGAGCGCATTCGTGGTGCGCAGCGCATACGCGTTGCGCATGATCGGGGCGTGCGCCCTCCCCGCGAAGATCGACGCTCCTGGGCGGCGCGCGCGTCGCTCCGCGATGGCGGCCGCGGCGCTGACCGCCACGGTTGAGGTGATCACGAGGTCAGCCGCCTCTCGAAGCGGCGCCGGGCCACGACCACGCCGACGACGCCCATGGCGAGCAGGTACGCCACGCTCAGCGCGGCCTGCCACGGCTCGAGCGGCATCCCGTACGACAGCCAGCGTCCCAGCTGCGTCGCATGCCACAGCGGGGAGATCCAGCCGATCCACTGCAGGGCCAGCGGAAGCGTTGACAGCGGGAAGAACGTGCCGGAGAACAGGAACATCGGCATGATGACGAGGCGCCAGGTGAACGCGAGGAACCCGTCCTCGTTCTTGACGTTCGCGGCGACGGCCAGCATGAGCGCGGCCCAGCACAGCCCGGCGTAGGTGGAGACCGTGATGAGCGGGAGCGCGGACGTCCACTCGACGGCGCCGAACAGGGCCAGGACCAGCCAGTAGACGGCGGTCGTGAAGACCACCCGCAGGGCGGCTGCGAGCAGCACCCCGTCCGCGATCTGCCCGCCGGTGAGCGACGTCGCGCGCATCGCGAAGAAGAGCTTCTCCCAGATGAATCCTGCGATGGTCGGGAAGGTGACCTCGTCCTGGCCGCCCTGGATGGCGGCCGCGGCGAGCAGGGCCGGCGCGAGGAAGACGAGGTAGGGGACCCCGTCGACCCCGCCGGAGCCGGTGTCGACGAGCAGGCCGACCCCCAGCCCGACGGAGGCGAGGTAGAGCACGGGGTTGCCCAGCCCGAAGGCGATGATGGAGTTGCGCCACTTCCACATGTTGCGCAGCCGGTACTCGGCGACGCGTGTCGCGCCGCGCCATGACCCGCGCATGGTCGCGGCCTGTGACGGCCTGGTGATCGCGCTCACTCGTCGGCCAGGGTCCGGCCGGTGAGACGCAGGAAGACGTCCTCCAGGGACGCCCGACGCACGAGCGACGTCACGGGCATGAAGCCGCGCGCCACGATCCGCTGAAGGTCCGCCTCCCCGGCGTCGGTGTAGATGAGGATGCGGTCGGGCAGCACCTCGAGCCGCTCGCCGATGTCGCCCAGCTGCGCCGCCACCTCGGCATTGCGGTCGGATCCGAACCGGACCTCGACGACCTCGCGGGTGGAGTGCTCGCGGATGAGCGCCGCGGGCGCGCCCTCAGCCACGATCCGGCCCCCGTCCATGACGACCAGCCGCTCGCACAGCTGCTCGGCCTCGTCCATGTAGTGCGTGGTGATGACGAGGGTCACGCCGGTCTCCTTGAGCCGGAACAGCCGGTCCCACAGGACATGGCGCGCCTGCGGGTCGAGGCCGGTCGTCGGCTCGTCGAGCAGCAGGATGCTCGGCTCGTTGACCAGGCCCCGCGCGATGGTGAGGCGGCGCTTCATCCCCCCGCTGAGCGCGTCGACCTTCGCGCTGCGCTTGTCCTCGAGCTGGGCGAAGGCGAGGAGCTCATCGATCCGGGGCATCAGGTAGGACTTCGGCAGGCCGAAGTATCGGCCGTACGTGTAGAGGTTCTCGGTGACGGTCAGCTCGGTGTCGAGGTTGTCCTGCTGGGGTACGACGCCGAGGTGCGCCCGGATGGTCGGCCCCTCGTGCGCCGGGTCGCGGCCGAGGATCATCAGGTCGCCGGACGTGCGCTGCAGGGTGGCGCCGAGCATACGCATCGTCGTGGACTTGCCGGCGCCGTTGGGGCCGAGGATGCCGAACGACTCCCCGCGCTCCACCGCGAAGTCGATGCCGTCGACCGCGACGAAGTCGTCGTAGCGCTTCGTCAAGCCCTGTGCCCGGATCACGACGCCACCCAACCACAGCCGTGCCGTCCGGCGGCAGGGTCGGTCGTCGTCAGGCCAGGGGAGCCGGCCTGCCGTAGAGCCAGCCCTGGCCGTGCCGCCAGCCGAGCGTGCGCAGGTAATCCGCCTCGGCCTGGGTCTCGACGCCCTCGGCCACGGTGTCGAGCCCGAGGCCGCGGGCGAGGCCGATCAGGGCGTCGGCGAGCCGCATCGACGTGCGGTCGCCCGCACCGATGGCGGACGTGAACGAGCGGTCGAGCTTCAGCCCGGCGATGGGCAGGTCGCGCAGGTGGCTGATGGACGAGTAGCCGGTGCCGAAGTCGTCGACATACCAGCGCACGCCGAGGTCGGCGAGCCGGCGCATGGCGGCCGGCACGGTCGTGGTGAGGTCGAGGAGCATCGTCTCGGTCACCTCGAGGTGGAGGCGCTTCGGGTCGGCCCCGGTCTCCGCGAGGATCTCGATGACCAGGTCGGCGTAGGCCATGCGGTCGAGAGTGGCGGCCGCCACGTTGACGGCAACCGTGAGCGGCGCGGGCAGGGTCGCCAGCTCTGCAACGGACTGGCGCAGCACGGCCACGTCGAGGTCGGTGACCAGCGAGGTGCGCTCGGCGACCGGCAGGAAGCCGCCGGGCTCGACCACGCCGTCGGGCCGCACCCAGCGCACGAGCGCCTCGTAGCCCGACACCTCGCCGGTGTCGATGGCCACGATGGGCTGGAACCACGGCACGAACTGGCCGCGGCCGAGTCCGTCGCGGATCCCCGCCTCCAGCGAGAGCCGCTTCTCCGCCTGCGCGGCGACCTCCCTGTCGACGAAGTCGCAGCGGTTGCCGCCCTTCTGCTTGGCCAAGGACGCTGCGAGGTTGGCCTCGTGCAGCAGGTGCTCGCCGTCGGTCTCCGGGTCTCCGACCGCGATGCCGATGCTCACGGTGACGACGATGTCGTGCCCGTTCACGGTGATGGCGGTGCTCGCGTCCGCCCGGATCTCCTCGGCGAGTGACAGCACGTCGGTGTCGTCTCCCGCGCCCGTGCTTGCCACGACGACCAGGATCTCGTCACCCGCACCGCGGCCGACCAGCTCCGGCTCGGGGGCCGCGGCGTGGATGCGCGTGGCCACGGTTCGCAGCACGTCGTCCCCCGCGGCGTAGGCGAGGGCCTCGTTGATCGAGGCGAGGTCGTCGATGTCGATGCACAGGACGGCGACCTGGGCATCGGCGGTGAGCTGCGACTGGAGGCCCTCGATGCGGTCGAGGATGGCGCGGCGGGTGGGCAGGCGGGTCAATTGGTCGTGCTCGAGCGCGAACTCCAGTTGGCGCCGGGACAGGACCTCGTCGTCGATGTTGCGCGCTGCGACGACGCGGCCGATCCCATGAGCCGTCGGGACGGCGCGCACGTCGATGGCGATCCACAGGGTGGTGCCGTCCTGGCGCAGCACGCGGAACTCCCGCTCGTCCGTCTCGCCTGTGAGGACGGCGGCGCGCGCACGGAGAGCCCTCTCGGCGTCGTCCGGATGGATGAGGTCGACTGCCAGCGTTCCCAGGAGGTCGTCTGGTTCGCGGCCGAGCACCCTCTTCGTGGACGACGAAGCCCAGGCGATCGAGCCGTCCGGATCCACCTGCAGCACGATGTCAGACACGTTCTCGGCGAGGAGCCGGTACCGCTCCTCGCGCTCGGCGAGCTCGTTCTCGCCCTGCACCTGCTCGTCGATGGCCTGCAGGTTCACCACGCGGCGAAGGGCACCGGAGTCGTCATCGACGAACGGCCTGCCGGTGGCGCGCATCCAGTGATGCGTGCCGTCGGGCCGACACCAGCGGATCCGCGTCTCGAGCACCGTCATGGTCCTGTTGCTCTCGGCGACCAGCGCTGCCAGCCGTGGACGGTCGTCGGGATCGATGAAGTCCGTGGCCTGATGGTCCAGCAGATCGTCGCGATCCCACCCGAGCGTCGTGCCGGTGGAGGTCGAGGCCCAGGTGATGGTCCTGTCGGCGTCGGTCACGAGGATGACATCCGTCGAGTTCTCGGCGAGCAGCCGGTACATCCGCTCGCTGTCGGCCAGTCGCTGCGCAGCGGCGGACCTCTCCGTGACGTCGCGCCACGTGAGGGCGATGCCGTCACCGCTCCTGATGGCGCGGATGTCGTAGCGTCTCTCCTCGCCGACCCTCTCGTTGCCGTAGGCGTAGTCGTCGAGGACGGTGGGCTCGCCCGTGTCGACCGTGTGCAGGTACTTCGCGGCAGTCCCGTCGGCGACCTGTCCGGGGAAGAGGTCGAACATGCAGGCGCCGATGAGGTCCTCACGGGAGATGCGGTTGTAGGCCAGGGCCGCCTCGTTCGCCTCGAGGTAGCGGAGGTCGACCAGCCGTCCGTCGGCGTCGCGCACGGCCTCGAGCAGGATGAAGGGATCGATGAGGCTGTCGATGGTGGCGTGCATGCGATCCCGGTGGTCCTGTGACTCCTGCGTGCTGCGCTCCAGGTCGGCCATGTCGCGCAGTCGGCTCAGGCCGTAGCCCAGGTCGGCGGCGAGGTCCTCCAGCAGGCTGGTGGCCATGCTGCCGAAGGAGCCGACCTCGGCGGCGTAGACCATGAGGACGCCGTCGAGGTCGTCGCCGACGATCACCGGCAGGCAGATGGAGCAGGAGAACCCGCGCTGCGCCGCGGCGGTCTGCCAGGGCCCGTAGGTGGAGTCGGGGGCGAAGTCGTTGACCACCTGGGTCTGCCGGGTGCGGATGCACCGGCCGGTGGGACCCTGCCCGAGGGGACCGTCGTCCCAGGAGATGCGGATGTCGTCGACGTAGTCCTGGCGTGTTCCGGCCCGGGCGACCGGCTGCACGGATCGGACGTCGTCGTCGACCGGTCGGCCGTACCAGCACAGCAGGTAGCCGCCGGTGTCGGCGATGGTGGTGCACATCTGCTGCAGCAGGGTGCCCTCGTCGGTCGCCCGCACGAGGACCCGGTTGGCCTGGCTGAGAGTGCTCAGGGCGCGCGGGACCGAGGTGTCCCGGTCTGGCACCACCTGACCCATGGGCTCATTATGCGCGCTATTGAGTGATGTTGGACACCTGGCGGGATGACCGGGTGCACGGGGGGAGGGGACACGCGGGGGACGCGCCGGGGAGGGTTGACGGCTGTCAGGGGCCGGGTTTAGCGTGTGCTCGTGTTCGAACAGATGTTCGAACGTCGGTCTCAAGGTCCGGATTCGCGGCTGGACCTTGGGTCACATCTCGGCCGCCGGGCCCGCCTCGACCCCGGTCCCGGCGGCCGAGGTCACCACAGGACGGGAGGGGCGGGGCGATGAGCCGCCGCTACCACTCGGAGTCCGTCGAGGTGACCGAGCACGGCAACGGCGATCCGGCGGGATTCCGCTGGCGGGGCCGGCGGTACACGGTCTGCGTGATCGTGGCCACGTGGGTCGAGGCGATGCCCTGGTGGGTCGACCAGGCGAGTGGCCAACGGCCTGCCCAGCGGCAGGTCTGGCGGGTCGAGGCAGCACCACGAACCGGAACGACCGGGGTCTACGACCTGTACCGGGCCTCCCGCACCTGGGGGCTCGAGCGGGTCATCGACTAGCCCCGATCCCGCTACCGATCCCGCTACCGACGACCCAGGAGCACCCCATGAGCGTCTTCCGACCGGCCCCGCGCGCAGCCGACGACCTGCTGGCCTCCGCGCGCCGCAGCCTCACCGAGGCGAGCATCGCCTCCACGCCCGGCGAGCGCTACGCCGCCGCGCACCTGGCCGCCCTGCGCGCCGCCGCCGCGGTGCTCGCCGCCCGCAGCCGGCCCTCGGCCAAGCGCGCCCGGGTGCGCAGCGTCTGGGTGGTGCTGCCCCAGGTCGCCGTCGAGTTCACGGAGTGGGCCGCGTTCTTCGCCTCCGGTGCGGGCAAGCGCGCCGCAGCCGAGGCCGGCCTGTCGTGCGTGTCGCACCGTGAGGCCGACGACCTCGTGCGCGAGGCGGACGCCTTCGTCGCCCGCGTGGCCCACTCCCTGGGCATCGCCCATCAGCCGTCGATGGCAGACGCCCTGCTGCATGTCGGATAGGTCGGGCAGTGACCTTCAGCCACCTGCATGTCGCCTCCGGGTTCTCCCTGCAGTACGGCACCGCCACGCCGCAGGCCCTGGCCGACCGGGCCGCCGAGCTCGGCCAGCCGATCATGGGGCTCACCGACCGTGACGGCCTCTACGGCGCGGTGCGCTGGGCCCTGGCCTGCCGGAAGGCCGGCATCGGCCCGGTGCTCGGAGTGGACCTCGCGATGGAGGAGACGTCGCCCGCCGTGCTCACCGCAGCACCGGCCCGGCGGACCCCGGCGCACGGCGGCACGTGGATCGACGAGACCCGGCCGCGGGTGCTCCTGCTCGCGGCCAGCGCGGCCGGCTGGGCGTCCCTGTGCCGGCTGGTGTCCGCCGCGCACATGGGCGGGCACACCGAGCGCGGTGCGCCCTGGCTGACCTGGTCGGCGCTGCGCCAGCACCATGAGGGCGTGGTGGCGCTGCTCACCGCCGACTCCGAGGTCGGCCGGCTCATCGCCACGCAGCGGGCGCACCGGGCCGCCGCCGCGGCCCGGCCGTGGCGGGCGATCTTCGGCCCGCGACTGGGCGTCGCGGTCACCTCGCACCGCACCGCCGGCCGGCATCGGCACTCGACCGCCACGGCGGCCGCGATGCTCGGCTGGGCGCGGGGGGAGACGCTGCCCGTCGTCCTCACCAACGCGGTGCGCTACCTCGAGCCGGCCGATGCCCGGGTGGCCGACGTCCTCGACTCCGCACGGCGGCTGGTGCCGCTGGCCTCGCGGCACATCGAGCCCGACAACGGCGAGGGGTTCGTCAAGGACGCCGGCCAGATGGGGCTGATCGCCGACGAGATCGCCCGGGCGGCGGGGGAGCGGGATGCCCGCCGCCTGCTGGCCGACACCATGCGGCTGGCCGAGCACTGCGTCCTCGATCCCGAGGCCGACCTGGGGATCGGCGAGGTGTTCGTGCCCGAGCTCGACGTCCTCGTCAACCGGCCGGTGCCGGCCGGTGAGGCGACTGCGCAGGCCGACGCCCTGCTGCGTCAGCAGTGCCTCGACGCGCTCCCGCGGCGCTATCCCCGGGCCGACGACCGGCGGCAGGCCGATGCCCGGCTGGCCGACGAGCTGCAGACCATCACCTACCTGGGCTTCTCCGGCTACTTCCTCACCGTCGCCGAGGTGGTCCGGCTCATCAGGGAGCGCGGGGTCCGGGTCGCCGCCCGCGGGTCGGGGGCCGGCAGCCTGGTCAACCACCTGCTCGACATCTCCGGGGTCGACCCGATCCGGCACGGGCTGCTCATGGAGCGGTTCCTGTCACCGCTGCGCCGGGCGCTGCCCGACATCGACATCGACGTGGAGTCCGCCCGCCGGCCGGAGATCTACCAGTGGATCTTCGACCGCTTCGGCCCGGAGCGCACCGCCTGCGTGTCGATGATGGAGACCTACCGCGTGCGGCACGCGGTCCGCGACGTCGGCACCGCCCTGGGCATGCCGGTCGGCGACATCGACGCCTTCGCCAAGTCCTTCCCGCACATCCGGGCCCGTGACGCGCGCAACGCCCTCGCCGACCTGCCCGAGCTGCGCACGTCGGGCTTCGGCCGGCTGGCCGCCACCGGCCGGCTCGACTCCTTCCTCGACCTCGTCGAGAAGCTCGACGGCCTCCCGCGGCATGTGGCCCTGCATCCGTGCGGAGTGGTGCTGTCCGACACCTCCCTGCTCGATCGCACTCCCATCGAGTCCAGCGCCGCGGGCTTCGCGATGAGCCACTTCGACAAGGACGACGTCGAGGAGATGGGCCTGCTCAAGCTCGATGTGCTCGGCATCCGCATGCAGTCGTCGATGGCCCATGCGATCGACGAGATCGAGCGCACGACCGGCGAGCGCATCGCCCTAGACGACCACGGTCTCGACGATCCCGAGACGTTCGCGCTCATCGCGTCGGCGCAGACCCTCGGCTGCTTCCAGATCGAGTCGCCCGGACAGCGCGAGCTCATCGGCAAGTTCGCGCCCGAGACCTTCGGCGACCTCATCATCGACATCTCCCTGTTCCGGCCCGGGCCGGTGAAGTCCGACATGGTCACTCCGTTCCTGCGCGCCCGCCAGGGCTGGAACGAGCCGGTCTACCTGCACGACGACCTCCGGCCCGCACTCGAGGAGACCTGCGGCGTGGTCGTGTTCCACGAGCAGGTGCTGCGCATCGTCGCCACCATGACCGGATGCTCGCTGGCCGAGGCCGACGAGACGCGCCGCACGCTCGGGTCCGTCGAGGGCCAGGACGACATCCGGGCCTGGTTCTACCCCGCGGCCCTGCGGCGTGGCTACGACCTGGCCACCGTCGAGCGGGTGTGGGACGTGCTGCGCGCGTTCGCGTCCTTCGGGTTCTGCAAGGCGCACGCCGCCGCCTTCGCGCTGCCCACCTACCAGTCCGCCTGGCTCAAGACGCACCACCCGGCCGCGTTCTATGCCGGGATCCTCACCCACGACCCGGGCATGTACCCCAAGCGGCTCATCCTCGACGATGCCCGCAACCGGGGGGTCGTCGTCCTCGGCCTCGACATCAACGCCTCCCGCGACTCGTGCCGGGTCGAGCCGCTGCCCGTGGCCGATCACGTGGCCGATCACGTGGCCGACGATGGGCCGGGCGTGCCCCGGTCGGGCATCCGGGTTCCGCTCACCGACGTCAAGGGGATCAGCGAGGCCGAGGTCGCCTCGATCGTCGCCGGGCAGCCCTACGACTCGCTGTCGGATGCCTGGCAGCGCAGCGGGATGTCGCGGCCCACCGCGGAGCGGATCATCGTCGCCGGCGGCTTCGACGCGATGTACGCGCTCGACATCCCCACGCGCGTGCGCCGTCGCGGCAGCATGACCCGCCGCGACCTGCTGCTCCAGGTCGCCGACCTCGACCGCTACGCCCGGGGCGCCACGCGGGGCTCGGCCCGGGTCGGGGCGGCGCACGCGCAGCTGGCCCTCGGGCTGTACGACACCCTGTCCGACGACCCGGCGGCGCTGGTGGCGTCCGGGCTGTCGGAGATGACGTCGGCCGAGCGGGTCCACGCCGAGCTCGACGTGCTCGGCATGGATGTCAGCCACCATGTCATGGACTTCTACTCCGACATGCTCGCGGGCCTGTCGGCGCAGGGGATGCCGATCGTGCGGTCGCGTGACCTGCTGGCGCAGCGGTCGCGCAGCGAGGTGTTCGTGGCCGGCGTCAAGGTCGCCACGCAGACCCCGCCCGTGCGCAGCGGGCGGCGGGTCATCTTCCTCACCCTCGACGACTCCACCGGCCCGGCCGATGCCACCTTCTTCGACGATGCCCAGGGTCCCTTCGCCGGCACGGTGTTCTCGTCGTGGCTGCTGCTCGTGCGTGGCGAGATCCGGCGCACCGGCCCGCGGGGCGTCTCGCTGCGCGCGACGGGATGCTGGGAGCTCGGGGGAGTGCGCACCACCTGGGTGGCCGGCGGGATCGACGCGGTGGCGGCGCTGGTCGACAGGCCGGTCCCCGGAGCCGGGGAGGAGCCGGCCCGGCGTCGCGTGCTCGTCCACGCGAGCGGCTTCCGCCAGTCGCCGTACGCCGACATCAAGCCGGCCGGCGTCGACCCTGCGCAGAAGCCCCCGGCCAAGCTCTGGCACAGCAGCCCGGGAAGCAGCGGGTGGTAGCCGCGTGACGATGACCAGGACAGGCCGAGGGAGGAGGATGCATCCATGAGTCGCAGTCAGGTGCGCCGGCCCACCGGCCGCATCGGGTTCGGCGCCGACGACGCCGGCTGCACGATCCTGCATGTCGATATGGACGCGTTCTACGCGTCCGTCTCCCTGCGCGCGCGCCCCGAGCTCCACGGCACGCCCGTCATCGTCGGCGGGGGCGGCGGCCGCAGCGTGGTGCTGTCGGCGACCTACGAGGCCCGGGCGCTCGGGGTGCACTCGGCGATGCCGATGTCGCGTGCGCGCCGCATCGCGCCGCAGGCGGTCGTCATCGAGCCCGACCACCGCGCCTACGCCCAGGTCAGCCGCAACGTGATGGCCCTGTTCGAGTCGATCACGCCCATGGTGGAGCCGCTCAGCCTCGACGAGGCCTTCCTCGACGTCAGCGGGGCCATGCGCCGGCTCGGCAGTCCGACCGCGATCGGCGAGCTCATCCGGGCGCGCGTGCACGACGAGCAGCAGATCACCTGCTCGGTCGGGGTGGCGAGCACCAAGTTCGTCGCCAAGCTCGCCTCGACCCAGTCCAAGCCCGACGGCCTGCTCGTGGTGCCCGCCGACCGGGTCATCGACTTCCTGCACCCCCTGCCGGTCGGCACCCTCTGGGGGGTGGGCGAGAAGACCGAGGAGCACCTGGCCCGGCTGGGGCTGCGCACGGTGGCCGACATCGCCAACACCCCGCTGGCCACGCTGCAGCGCGCGCTCGGCCAGGCCAGCGGCACCCACCTGCACGAGCTGTCCTGGGGCCGTGACCCCCGACCGGTCACCCCGCACGAGCCCGAGAAGAGCGTCGGCAACGAGGAGACGTTCGAGCACGACATCGACGACCCCGTGATCATCCATGCGCACCTGCTCCGGCTCTCCGACCAGGTCGCCGGTCGGCTGCGGGCGGCCGGCTACGTCGGCCGCACCGTGTCCCTGAAGGTGCGGTTCGCCGACTTCAGCACCATCACCCGGTCGCGCACGCTGACCCACAGCACGGATGTCGGCAAGGAGATCTACGACACGGTGCGCGGCCTCTACGAGAGCCTGGGCCTGCAACGGGTGCGCATCCGGCTGGTGGGCGTCCGCATGGAGGGCCTCGCCGACGCCCAGGGAGCACCGCAGCAGCTGCTGCTCGGAGAGCCCGAGCACGGCCGGCGCGAGGCCGAGGTGGCGGTCGACGCGCTCAGGGCCCGCTATGGATCGGCGGCCGTGCGACCCGCGCGCCTGGTCGACCCCGATCGGCGTCCCCGGGACACCGGCCGCGCGTGACGTACGGTCGACACGCACGGAATCGGGGGTACGGGTTTCCCTTCTCCGACTTCATGCCTATCCTTGAGTCGTTCCCAGCTTCGGGCCGTCGACGTCAGGTCGATGCTCCGGCGAAAGGAGGTCCACGTGCCGCTCTCCGAGCACGAGCAGCGTCTGCTTGAGCAGATGGAGAAGGCCCTCTATGCCGAGGACCCGAAGTTCGCCACCAGCCTTCGCTCCACCCCCGGCGCCCGTGCCGCCCGCGGCCGTGCCGCCCTCGGCGTCCTCGCCGTGCTCGCCGGCCTGGCCCTGCTGCTCGCCGGCGTCGCCACCACCATCATCCTGCTCGGCGTCCTGGGCTTCGTGGTCATGCTGGTCGGCTCGGTGATCGTCTACTCGGCCTTCGGGGTCCGTCCCGCCGAGGAGGGCGCCGCGCCCACCGCTCCGTCCGACACCCGCTCGCGCAAGTCCCCGGGGTTCATGGACCGCATGGAGGACCGCTGGCGCCGGCGCTCCGAGGGCGGCCAGCAGTAGCTCGCCAGTCGCGCCTGCCAGCGCACCCGGTTCCGCAGCTCGCGCACCACGATGCGCACGTCCGCACGCACGGCATCCGATCGCTCCCTCAGCACCGTGAGTCCGGCCTCGGTGCTCGCCGGTGCCGGCCCGTACCTCACCTGCTCGACCTGGATCCGCAGGCGCCGCAGGGCTGCGCCGCCCGGTGCGCTCATGCCCCGTCCGAGCCGCTCGGCCGCCTGGCGGGGCGTGCTGAACGGTGACCACGGCTGTCCGAGGTCGAGGGCGGACGCCCCCACCTCCGACCAGGCCCCGTTCACGACGCCCGCGTAGTCCCGGCGGTGCAGCCGGACCCGCCGGCGCACCAGGCGGCGCAGCATCGGCAGGGTCAGCAGCACCAGTCCGCCGAGCACGACGATGAGCAGGGTGGCCCGATTCGCCAGGGCCCGGTAGTCGAGGCTCTCGTCGGCCGACACGGGCGCGAAGCCCTCGGGGTCGAGCTGGCCCCGGTTGTCGTCGCCGTTCAGCCCCGACCCGGTGCTGGCCGCCGGTGCGTAGGCGGGGGCGCGGACCGTCGCATCGCCGCGCGGGGTGGGCTCGAACCGCACCCAGCCCACGCCGTCGAACCAGAGCTCGGGCCAGGCATGCGCGTCGCGCACGGTGACCTTCCACGAGCCGTCCTCGCCCTGCGCGCCCTGCGTGAACCCGACGACGACGCGAGAGGGGATCCCGAGGGTGCGGGCCATGACCGCCATGGCGCCCGCGAACTGCTCGCAGTAGCCCACCCGGTCCTCGAGGAACTCGGCGATGTAGTCGATGTCGGAGCCGCTGCGCACCGAGGTGCTGTAGCGGAAGCCGCCGTCGCGCGTGAACCAGGTCTGCAGGGCGAGGGCCTTGTCGTACGGGGTCCGCGCGTCGGCCGTGACATCGAGGGCGGTCTGCTTCACCAACGGCGACATGCCGCCGGGCACATTGAGCTGCGGCCACAGGGTCCCCTTGGGCAGCGGAGCGCCGCGCAGGTCGCCCGCCTCGACCTCGGGCTCGATCGCCGTGACCCGGTACTGAAGTCCGGTGGCCGACTGGTCCTCCGAGAACGCGATGCCGGTGCCTGGGTCGAGGTGCCATCCCGACTCGACGCCGGACACGTTCTGGAGCTCGGCGATCGGGTAGGGCAGCGGCAGGAACGCGTTCTCCAGGCTGGTCACGCTGAGGTCGTACGTCGACAGCGCGCCGTCGCCGGGAGCCTGCACGACGCCGGGCAGCTCCCAGCCCGGGTCGCGGCCGCTCTCCAGGCCCGTGCGCTGGCGCCACGTGGTGCCGTCGAACGACTCGAGCGCCGTGACGCGCAGGTACGACGGATTCGCGCTGTCAGTGCGGTAGCGCACGACCTCGGCATCGTTCGACAGCGTCAGGTTCCGGCGCATCGACACGAGGGGGTCGAGGACGACAGGCCCGCCGGCCAGCCCGCCGCCGCCGGCACCGTCGCCTGACCCGCGGGGTCCGGTGGTGGCGCGCACCGGGAGGACGATGCCGGCGACGAGCGCCACGGCGATGGCGACGGCGCCCACACGCCGGGCGACGGTCGACAGTCCCCTGATGCGGGTGGTGGCTGCGACCCCGCCCCACTCCCGCACCCGTTCGCGCTGGTCGGCGGCGAGGATGAGCAGCCAGCCCACCGCGGCCGGGGCGAACGTCCACCACGGCGCGCGGCCGAACTGCAGCAGGGCGGCGCCGACGAAGAGGACGAGGATCGGCAGGCCCGCCAGCAGCGCCGAGCGCACCGACACGAACAGGGTGTCCACGCACAGGGCCGCCAGGCCGGCACCGCCGACGGCGAGCAGGATCAGGTCCGGGAGGGTGGGCACCGGGGCTGAGAAGGCCTGCGCGTCGAGCATTCCCTCGGCGACCAGCACGCGGAGGACATCCCACGACTGCGAGGTGGGGAAGACCTTGGCGTAGGCCTCCTGCGAGGCGTACAGGGCCGTGATGGTCCCGATGATGCCCATGAGCTGCACGAGCGGGATCAGCGGGACGGGCAGCCCGATGGCCCGCGAGCCGCAGCCCACGGCGGCCACCACGAGGACGATCGCCACGGCCGGCATCACCCACTGCAGGTCGGCGAACAGCGGGATGAGGCTCGTGAGGGCCAGGAGCACCGCGGCCGCCGACACGAGGGTGTCCGAGAGCCGTGCCCGCTCCCGCACCAGGGCCCAGCCGCTGACCTGCTGCACCGTCATCGCCCGGCCCCGACCCGGGACGGCGCGATGCGCGACCAGGCCTCGCTCACCGACGTGCTCCTGGTCCAGGGCGACACCCGCCAGCCCTGCCTGCGCAGGTGGTCCAGCGGCGCCGGCTCGAGCGGGAGGCAGCCGGCGAAGCCGCTCGCCGGACGGACCAGGGCCTGCACGGTGTCGTCGGTGACGCGCCCGAGCACGGCGACCACGGCGGACACGCCCTCGAGATCGACGCTGAGCGTCGTGGCCATCGACTCGGTGGTCAGCCGGACGTCGGAGAACGCGTGCAGGAGGGTCTGCGCGTCACCGCCACCGGCGGCCTGGGTGTCGCTCAGCACGGCCCCCGACGCGGTGACGACCGTGACCCGCCAGCCCAGCTGCAGGTAGTGCACGGCGACGCTGGCGGCTGCGGACACCGCCCACTCGAAGGTCGAGGACGTACCGGTGCCGACGTGGGCGGAGCCCCGGTTGTCGAGGATGAGGACCATCGAGCTGTGCCAGGCCTGCTCCTCGCGGCGCACCATGAGGTCGCCGTGCCGAGCGGTGGCCCGCCAGTGGATGCGACGCATGTCGTCGCCAGCGCGATGCTCGCGCGGGAGGACGTCGTCGTCCCCTCGGGCGGCCAGTGAGCGGAAGAGCGTCTCGCCCCTGCCGCCCGGCGCCAGGGAGGAGCCGGCGTTCCCCAGCGGCACGATGAGGGGCGTCACCAGGACCGGGTTCGTCGCCGTGAACAGCCGGGTGATGCTCGCGGTTCCGAACGGGTCGGTGACCGTCACGGACAGCGGTCCGATGCGCGCGCGTCCGCGCTCGAGGCCGGTGACCTGGTACCTCTCCGACCTCTGGGCATGCGAGGGGATGCGGTCGAGCAGGATCCGGCTCGGCTCGCTCAGGGTGCCGGTTGCCGTGTCCTGCAGGAGGAGCACTCCGCTGGCCAGCCGCGACCCGTTCTCGACCGTCAGGACGACCTCCGCCTGGCCGCCTACCGGGAACTGCGCGGGCGCGACGGTGCGTCCGCTCCCGAGGACGAAGCGCGACCGGCGCACGCTGACGGCGCCGAGGAGCGGGATGAGCAGCAGCAGGGCGCCCACGGCGACCGCGGCCGGCTGGCCCAGGATCCAGCCCGCGACGAGGACCATGAGGCCGAGCACGACCAGGGCGGTGCCCCGACGGGTGAGGGTGTGCATGCCGGCTACGGCACGGGCACACGCGACACGACGTCGGCGATGACCGACGCCGCCGACCGTCGGTCGAGGTGCGCCTCGGTCGAGAGCAGGACCCGGTGGGACAGGACGGGGACGGCCAGCGACTGCACGTCGTCGGGGAGCACGTGATCGCGCCCGCTCAGCAGACTCATGGCCTTCGCGGCCTGCAGCAGGTGGACGCTCGACCTCGGCGATGCGCCCAGGCGCAGGAGGGTCGTGCTGCGCGTCGCGGTGACGACGTCGACCACGTAGCGCTTGACGCTGTCCGACGCGAACACCGTGCGGGTCGCCAGGCGCAGGCTGCGCAGGGTCGTGTCGTCGGTGACGGGGGTGATCGCCGCGAGGGGGTCGCTCAGCTCGTGCGAGTCGAGCATCGCGACCTCGGCGCTGCGGTCGGGGTAGCCGAGGCTGATCTGCAGCATGAATCGGTCGCGCTGCGCCTCGGGCAGGGGATAGGTGCCCTCCATCTCCACGGGGTTCTGGGTCGCGATCACCATGAACGGCTGGGGCAGGGGGTAGGTCTGGCCGTCGACGCTGACCTGCTGCTCCTCCATGGCCTCGAGCAGCGCGGACTGCGTCTTCGGCGAGGCCCGGTTGATCTCGTCGCCGAGCACGATGTGGGCGAAGATGGCGCCCGGCCGGAACTCGAAGGTGCTCGATCGCTGGTCGAAGACGCTCACGCCCGTGACGTCGCCGGGCAGCAGGTCCGGGGTGAACTGGATCCGGTGCATCGTGCAGTCGATGCTGCGGGCCAAGGACTTGGCCAGCATCGTCTTGCCCACCCCCGGCACGTCCTCGATGAGCAGGTGCCCCTCCGCCAGCAGGGCGACGAGGGAGAGCCGGATGGCCTCGGGCTTGCCCGAGATGACCCGCGACATGCTCGCGGCGACCTCAGCCATGACCGCACGGGCATGGTCCAGGCTGGCCACGACCGGGGTCTCGGGGCTGGCGGCGGGTGCGCCGGGGGCGGCGGCGTCGGAGCGCTGGGCGGTGGTCACGCCCCATTGTCACCCCGACCCGCTTCTGCGTCAGTCAAAGGGGCAGGATGCGGGCATGACCGATGCCACGCAGCCACCCGTCGTTCCCGCCCAGCTGGGCCGATTCTTCGAGGACTTCGAGGTCGGCACCGTCTACCAGCACCCGTTCGGCCGCACGATCTCCGAGGCCGACTCCACCTGGTTCACCCTCCTCACCTGCAACACGAACCAGAACCACTTCAACGCCCACCTGGCGCAGAGCAACCCGATCACCGGCGGTCGGATCATCGTGAACTCCGGTCTCACGGTGGCGCTCGTCCTCGGACTGTCGGTCATCGACATGAGCCAGAACGCCGTGGCGAACCTCGGCTGGACCGACATCAAGCTGACCCATCCGGTGTACATCGGCGACACGATCTACGCCGAGAGCATCTGCCTGGACGCGCGCGAGAGCTCGTCGCGCCCGGAGATGGGCATCATCCGCATGCGGACGCGGGGCCTCAACCAGGACGGCGACGAGATCGTGTCGTGGTTCCGGTCGGTGATGGTGCCCAAGCGGTCCAGCGGGATCGGGCAGGACTACTTCCCGGCGGCCAAGACCGGTCCGCTCGAGATGCCGTCCGCCTGATCCCACAGGGGGACCCTCGCCTCGGCCGCCAGCTCCCAGGCGCGCTCCGCCGTCACGGGTCGGCTGAGCACGAATCCCTGGAGGCGGTCGCAGCCGAGCTGCCGGACGACGGCGAGCTGCTCGGGCGTCTCGACGCCCTCGGCGACGACGCTCATGCCGAGGGCGTGGCCGAGCTCCACGATCGCCGACACGATCGCGTGATCGTGGGCCGAGGTCGTCACGCCGCTGACGAACGAGCGGTCGATCTTGAGCGCGTCGAGCGGGAAGCCGCGCAGCGCCGACAGCGACGAGTATCCGGTGCCGAAGTCGTCCAGCGACACCCGCACGCCGACCGACCTGAGCTCGCTGATGCGCTGACGGGCCAGCTCGGGCTCGGCCAGCAGGGCCGTCTCGGTGATCTCGAGGATGAGGCTCCTCGCGGGGGCCCGCAGCCGCGACACGACGTCGCCGACGCGCTCGGGCAGCGTCGGGTCGTTCAGCTGCAGGGCTGACACGTTGACGGCGAGCGACAGGTCGGCGAAGCCGGCATCGTGGAGCTCGCTGAGGAAGGCCGCGGCGGAGGCGAGCACCCAGTCGCCCATGACGCCGACGAGCCCGGTGTCCTCGGCCAGCGGCACGAACACCTCGGGCTCGACCTCGAAGCCGGGGCCCTCCCAGCGCACGAGGGTCTCGAATCCGGCGAGCCGGCCGTCGTCGCCGCGGAACACGGGCTGGTAGGCGAGGCTGAGGCCGTCGGAGTCGAGAGCGTGCCGCAGCTGGCGCTCGAGGCGCACGGTCTCCGCGACCTGGTCGCGCATGGACTGGTCGAACAGGACGGCCCTACCGCGCCCTCCGTCCTTGGCCCGGTAGAGGGCGACGTCCGCGTCGCGCAGCAGTGAGGCGGCGTCGGAGTCACGGGTCGAGACGGTCACGCCGATGCTCGCCGAGACGTAGGCGATGTCGCTTCCGAGGGCGAAGGGATGGGCGAGCGCCGCGA
>Ga0075156_10000579_pt1 | contig 18932 bp, 12 predicted proteins | sample JI81AbrownDNA_FD_70966 | JGI IMG/M metagenome (GOLD analysis project Ga0075156, IMG submission 70966) | Wastewater effluent complex algal communities from Wisconsin, to seasonally profile nutrient transformation and Carbon sequestration -... | ecosystem: Engineered > WWTP > Effluent > Algae...
GAACCGGGCGAGATGAACCCTATCTATATGCCCGGCAATACGGTGATTATCCGCACCGAGAAAAAGGAATACTTATTTTTCGCGCATTTCAAGCAGCATACCATCAAGGTCAAAGAAGGTCAATCGGTGAAGCAGGGGCAGTTTTTGGGGGAATGCGGAAATTCGGGGAATTCGTCCGAACCTCACCTGCATTTTCATATCCAAAACGTAGAGAATATGAATGTGGCGACCGGCGTGAAATGTTATTTTGACAAACTCATTGTCAACGGACAAAGCAAGTCGGACTATTCACCCGTGCAGAAGGATCTTATTCGGAATAAATAGACAACAGCATGATATTTCGATTAGTTACCATTACACTTCTTCTTATCGGCTGCACAGAACATCCCGCATCCACTACTTGCGGGCAGACCGGCAGTCTCTACCGTCAGGCATTGTATCCGATAGGCGTGGCGCTCGATATGATGGAGCTGAATTCGAGCGCTGCGTATCAGGCAATTGCTACCGAACAGTTCAACAGCATCACTCCCGAGAATATCTTTAAGGCGGAGAGTATTCATCCTGTGCGCGGATTTTATAATTGGTTGGAAACCGATAGCTTGATGAGTTATTGCGAGCGTACGCAGAAACGCGTGCATGGTCATACACTCATCTGGCACGTGCAATTGCCGGAATGGATACGAAGTTTTCACGGAACGAAAGCAGACTGGGAACTCCTCATGAAGGAGCATATTCAGACCATTATGACCCGTTATAAAGGGAGAATCGCCGGTTGGGACGTGGTCAACGAAGCATTCAACGAGGATGGTACGCTCCGAAATAGTATCTGGCGGCAGCATCTCGGCGACAGTTATATCGAAAAGGCGTATCGTTTTGCCCGCGAGGCAGACCCGAATGCGCTCTTATTCTATAATGATTATAATTTAGAAGTATCTCCTACCAAGCGCGCAGCAGTCATTAAATATTTCAACAATGTACGATTACGGGGTGTCAAAATCGACGGTATCGGTCTGCAAATGCATATCAGTATTGTTCATCCCGGTTCATCGGAAATTGCATCGGCACTGATGGATGTATCGGCCAATGAGTATAAGGTGCATATATCTGAGCTGGATATCTCGGTCAATCCACTCGGCAAGAATATCACTGCCACTACGGAGCTTCTCGGTGAGCAAGCCAATCTTATGGGAGCTATCCTTCTCCACTATCGTCAATTGCCGACAAAGCATCAGTATGGCATTACCTTCTGGGGTGTCAGCGACCGGAATTCCTGGATCAGAAGCACCTACAACCGCATCGATTATCCATTGCTCTTTGACGACAATTACCAACCTAAACCTATGTATTGCAAAGCTATAGAATTGTTATGAATTGTATTTTGTTCGGCTCTCGACTGCTGCTTATCTCTGTGTTTAGTCTCTTCTCGTTCCACAAAGCTTCTTCGCAGATTGCACTTGGATATCATCCGTTTCAGTCTGTACTCTCGGTGAGCTCTAGTACCGAGAAGTCATTCTGGCTTGATTACAAGCTCGAAACAAATTCTTTTTTGAGCAATCTCAATATGGAGTTTTCTCCGAAGTACAATGTGCGCATGTCCGAGCGGGTGAATTATTATCTCGGCGCGGGGATTAGTATCAATCCTTTGAACGGTGCATCCGATCTGCCGGTGACCAACGGTTACTTTTTTGATTGCGGCGTGCGTATCAAGCCGCTGAGCGAGGATAGAAATGTGCAGATAATATTTGAGTTGTCGCCGTATTTCAACCGTGAATTCAGTGGTGGCTCGCTGCGTACTCGGCTTGGAATCGGGTATAATTTTAACTGACGTGCGTGAGCATTTGTTGCCGCCATGTGTGCATTTCCGGCAGTCCATTCCCACCCTCAATTTCCCTTTCGGCGAATTTCCCTTTGCTGTGTGTGCTCATTTCCCGAATTTTGAAGAAATTATTACGAAAATTAACCTCTAAAGGCAGAAAATAATGAATATTGCGGTTCTTCTTGGCGGCATTTCTCCCGAACGAAACGTCTCCATAGCCGGTGGCAAAGCCATCGCTAACGCCCTGACAACACTCGGACATTCCGTGACGCTCATCGATCCTTCCCGCGGCGCTCATGCCGTTGTCACAGCCGATATGCTCACCGAGCTTGCCTCCGAACAAGTGAGCGACGAGATACTCGCCACACCCAAACGCGAACTCATCAATTGTGTGAATTTACCCATCTTCGACTCCATCGACGTGGCCTTTACCGTACTCCACGGTACAGGTGGCGAGGACGGCATCATGCAGGCGCTCCTCGAAGCGCGCGGTGTGAAATATACCGGCAGCAAAGTGCTCGCAAGCGCGCTCGCGATGGACAAAGCAGCGTCGAAGGTGATGTTCTCGGCGGCAGGCGTGCAGACGCCACTTTGGGCCGTCCTCCGTGGTGAACAATTCGACGATACCGAACATTTAAGCGAAATTCTTGATGAAATGCGCGGCATGATTGTCGTCAAGCCGAATGATCAGGGTTCGACTGTAGGTATGAGTATTATTGACAACGACTTGGATCATTTTCAGCGTGCAGTGCATCTTGCCGCGAAATACAGCAGTACCGTGCTGGTCGAACAGTTTATCGAAGGGCGTGAATTGACGGTCGCCGTCGTAGGTGATGAAGCTTTACCGATTATTGAGATTGTGCCGGAGGGTGGATTCTACGATTACGAACATAAATATACCAAGGGTATGACACGATATATCTGCCCGGCAGAGCTATCGGAGGATATTGTCGAATTCGTGCAAAATCTCGCCGTCACAGCCCATAGAATACTCGGTTGTACGGCCTACAGCAGAGTCGATTTCCGCCTTGATGAGGATAATGTACCGTTCTGCCTCGAAGTCAATACCTTACCGGGATTTACCGAAACAAGTCTCGTGCCGATGGCAGCAGCGGCGGCAGGGATTGAATTTGGAGAATTGTGCGAACGGATTATCGAGCTGTCGTAATTGAATGTATAGCTTTACCGGAATTTTATGAAGATGAAACTGACCAATGTGGGGGCAATTAAAAACTTCACGCTCGACCTTTCCAAGCAAATGATTATTCTCTGCGGACCGAATAATACAGGGAAGACGTATGCAGCATACTCGGTGTATAGCTTGAGGTTGTTTTTTAGTTCGTCGAAGATGTTACCGGAAAGCTTTTTACATTTTTTCAGCGCCGGTAATTTGACAAAACATATTGATATTACTACTTATTACCAAGAGCATTTCGAAGATTACATTGACTGGCTTAATCAACATTATCCTGAGTTTTTTCGCACTGTTTTTGGTGAAAACAGTGCAAAATTTACCAATGCAACGGCCGAAATACTACTGCCTAAGGAGGACTTTTTAGTTAGGATTGTGGAAGGAAAAACTGATTTTTTCATGAAAATCGATGAAGTATTTAATCGAATAGCTCATAAAGCACCGGGTACAGGCGTGCTGCAGTTTGCTGTTCCGAATACTCTTGCCGATGAGCAGACGCTCCGATTGATACAATCACATGTACAGATTATTTTCCTCAAAAATTTCCTCAAAAATTATATCATTTTCCCGACGGAAAGAACGGCGATTACGATTTTCAGCAAGGAGCTGTCTCTCAAGCGTAATTATTTAGTAGATAAGATGTTGGAGTTCCGGGACAGAGGCGGATTAGAGAATCCGTTGGAGTGGCTCGAAAAGCGGGCGACGCGTTATACACTTCCGGTAAGTGATAATCTTGCCATTGCCGAGGATAGCGTGCAGTTACAAAAGACTACGAGCAAGTTTGCCTTCTTGGCCGATGACATCGAGACCATGCTCGGAGGTTCGCTCGATCTGTCCAAAGATGGTGAAATGCAATTCAAACCCAAGCGTTCAAAAGAAAAGCTTGGTCTTCATCTCAGCGGTTCGATGGTGAAATCGTTGTCGAGTTTAGTATTCTATTTTCGCCATCGAGCAGAGGAAAATGACAGCATTATTATTGACGAACCTGAGATGAATCTGCATCCCGACAATCAACGAAAAATTGCACGGATTCTGGCAAAAGCCGCCAATAGCGGTTTGCAGGTAATTGTCAGCACACACAGTGATTACTTCATTCGGGAAATCAATAATTGTATCATGCTTTCCCATCCGGCTTTTGAGGGAAAAGATAGTAAACGTGAATATGGATTTGAAGACAATATGGTGTTAAAGCCCGAGACCGTCGGAGCATATTTCTTCTCGTCCAAAGGAGAATCATACTCACTGCCAATGGAAGAAAATGGTTTTGAAGTAGAGACAATTGATAATGAAATTATCGCTCTTAATGAAGAATCAAATGCTATTTACCACACACTGTTAATGGCGGAAAGCGAGCCATGACATCACAAGAATATGTGGCATTGATTGAAGAATTGTTAAAACCCTGTGTCGTTCGACAAGGAAATTCAATCGTATTAATTGAACATGATAAAAACACAAAATGCCCAGCAATTACAATCAGTTCCACCGGCATCAGTGCTGTGCTGAGAGTCGAGCAAAAGCATTTCCCCTTTTTTAATGATACCGTCAAGGGGCTCAATTCTTCCTGTGATTATATCGTGCTAAGCGCGCTGCCGGACAACAAACTTGGGGTGCTTTTCTGCGAAATGAAATCCGGTAATACGTCATCTGCGCCAAAACAGATGTACGCATCAAAAATATTCTTTGACTTTCTCAATGCTACCGTTACGCGGATGAAGCCGGAAACACAAGGAATACAACACATGCTCAAAGGAGTTATTTTTAGCAGCGGCGCTCCAATTATGAAGGGTACAACAAAAGCACGGAAATCATCGCTTGCAAAGAAACAATCATCGGTTTATCGTGGACTTGAAATTTTTGCAATGCCATGTAAAGGCAGTAAAAAGCTTCAAGATTTTTTTATTTGACAGCACAATTATCATTATTACAACTCTATACTCATGAAAGATTTACAATTATGCGGTCTCGGCAATGCGCTTGTCGATGTGGAATTTCAACTCTCGGACGTTGACTTTGATGCTCTGAACCTGCAGCGAGGCACGATGACTCTCGTGGATGCATCCGAGCAGCGCGCCTATATTGATGGACTCGCTCATCATACTCCGCACCGTTCGAGCGGTGGTTCGGCGGCAAATACGATTATCGCTTTTGGACAATTCGGCGGACGCGGCGCCTACAAAGCAGTGCTCGGCCATGATGAAATGGGACTCTTTTATGCCCGTGAATTTACCGACCTCGGCATACATTTAGAAGCGGATTTATTGCCCGATACCCACACCGGCACCTGCCTTGTGCTCATTACACCCGATGCCGAGCGAACGATGCTGACGGCGCTTGGGGTGAATAGTACATTCAGCGCTGAGCATGTCATCGAAGCGACAATTGCCCGCTCGGAATGGCTCTATATCGAAGGATATAAATTCTCCGAACCCTCGGGACAATCAGCAATTACCGAGGCAATCGGCTATGCAAAAAAGCACGGCACCAAGATCGCCGTTTCCTTCTCGGATACGTTCATTATTAATTTTTTCAGAGATGGATTAGAATCAGCGCTTGATCATGCTGACCTCATTTTCTGCAATGAAATGGAGGGCTGCGCCTACACAGGAGCCGAGGATTCGGCCGCTGCTTTTGAAAAATTATCGGCGCAATTTACCAATGTGTGCTTTACCAAGGGTTCGAAAGGTTCGCTCGTGCAGTGGAACGGCGAAGTCCATGAAATTCCATCCTTTCCCGTAACGCCTATCGACTCGACCGGCGCAGGCGACATGTACGCAGCCGGCTTTTTGTATGGCATTACGCATGGCTACTCGGCGGATAAAGCAGGACGCCTCGCTTCGTACGCAGCATCAAAAGTCGTGTCGCAATTCGGCGCGCGGCTCAAAGAATCACATATCGCCGTGCGGGATGAAGTTCTCGGCGCTTGATTTTCGGAATGGCACGCTGATGACACTGATTGCTATGATCTTCGCTGATAATCATCATTAATCTTAACAAATCAGCGCTATCAGCGTGCCATTAACTGCCATGACGACCATTACTTATACGACTACAATTATGAAATTTCTCACGACAGTATTCCTTGTTTTTTGCTGTGCTGCGCTGCCTCTTTTGGCGCAGTCGGGCATGAGTTTTGCCGATTTTTCCAAGAAATTGGAACCGTATTTTGATAAAGAATTAATCGATGATATTCCCGCGCAATTGCCTCAGGGGTCGGATTATAAGATCTGGAGTTGGGACGTCGGTGACTTCTCCGGCGATGGCTTCAATGATGTTGCCTTTGCCGTCAAGATTATGGGCGACAAACGCAAGGTAATGAATATTTACCTACTTACTGATATTGAAGGATTCCTTACCACGGTCGCTCAATTCCAGTATTATTACGTCGATCTCCCGCTCGAAGTGGGCGTAGTAATCAAAGAAAATGCCTGCTATACCACCCGCAAACGGGAGGAATTCAGTTGGGTCGTGCGCGGCTATCGCTATGATATGGGTTCGGTGATTTTGCTCGATGAATTCACGACTGCCAAAGTTGATAAATATACCCGCGAGACATATAAAAACTATCAAACGCTCCAGACATCCGAACGCTTCCTCAACACAAGTACCGACGAAACTGCGTTCTCTACCAAATACTTATCCATCCCCTGCTACCCACGCGGACGCCAAATGTATCGCGGCTATACCGGCGAAGCAGTCAGCAAATCGGTCGATAATGTGCCAAAAGGTGCCTTCTATTGGGGCGGTGAAAATGACTGTTCGTACTCTGTGCGCTCGGTGTATGACGAGGATTTTCTCTATATGACGATTCTCGTCAAGGACGACGAACTCATCACCGGGCGGTGCGACACGTGTACTGCCGATTATGTCGATATATGGTTCGACACCAATCAGCCCGGCGACGACGGCGAACGCTTTGTGTCCAAGACGAAGCGCTCGCACAAGATGTCGATACGCTCGTCGGCGGACTCGGGGCTGTACTGTATCACGGCACGTTTGGGCGATTTTTTAGAACGTAAGCCATATATAAAGCTCAAGACTACCGACGAATTGGAGTTATCACAGCGCAGCGCCGTCAATCAGGTCAAAGCGGTCGCTGCTCCCCGAAAAAACGGCTATATGGTGAAGCTCCGCATTCCGTTTTTAATGCTCGGCTACGAGAGTGCGCCGGTCGATGACAAGGAAATTACCCAACTCGGGTGTACGGTTGTCGTGCATGACTCAGACAATGAATTCCGTCCGGAGGAAGAGGCGCTGGTCTGCACGTCGCCCTTTTCGGAACTCAATCCTGCGACCTATGGTACGATTCTCTTCATACCTCAAGATCAATGGTACGGCGAGACGACGAATCTCTATACGGACGCGCTTCTGAAATACCTTACAGAATTGGGCTTTTAAGTTTAGTGATGTCGTTAAATGACAATTTTTCGTTCTTGTCATTCTGAGTGAGTCTTCGAGCGAAGAATCGCCACTTGCAGTACGGACAAGTACAACGGATAAGCAAGTGGCGATTCTTAGATTCTCTGTTAAGGACACATTTCGCATTCATCCATTATTCCTACAAGTAACACAATGATAATAGTTGAGTTATCATTTTGATTCTGTGTGCTGTATGTAAACGGTTGAAACCGTTGGATTGGTTGTATCGTGCGTATTGGAAATGGTTGAAACCATTCTCAGCTTTCAAAACCGTTAAAACGGTTTACGAATTCTTGCCTCGACTCTTGACCCCATGATTGAAATCATGGGCTAAGTTTTTACCTTGTATCATTGTTTTTGATTGGGGTGGGCTGCCGCTACTTAATAGCTCAGAATGGCATAAAGAATAGTTGTAATTTAATATATAATTAGCACTTAACTCTCTCAACAAGAATAGCCCATGAAACGCAATCGCCTTCAGACATTTATTCTGCTTCTGCCGTGGCTCTTGACGTTTGCCGTGTTTTGGCTGTACCCGCTGCTCTATTCGCTCTATCTAAGCTTTACGAAATACTCTACTCTTGCCAATACCGCACAGTTCATCGGGCTTAAGAATTATTCCACTATCCTCACCGACCGTACGTTCTGGGATGCCCTTCGCAATACCATGATATTCACATTCGGCACGGTGCCGGTGACCACGACGTTTGCGCTCTTGCTTGCGGTGATTCTCCATACCAAAGTTAAGAGATTTGCCGGATTTTTTCGGGCGGCGTATTTCATGCCATCCGTGACGTCATTAGTAGTAATTGCTTTAATATTCACGAACTTATACGCTAAAGACGGATATATTAATCTTCTGCTTGGCATGCTCGGAATTCCTCATCCTGCACGTGGGTGGCTGCTCGAACCCGGCACGGCGCTCCTGTCGGTGATGGCAATGGACGTCTGGATTTCGACCGGCTATTACATGGTGCTATTTTTGGCGGGCTTGCAAACAATTCCAATCGATTTATACGAGGCGGCGCGGCTCTCGGGTGCGACCGCATGGCAACAGTTTTGGCGCATTACTCTCCCCCTATTGCGTCCGACGATGCTCTTTGTCGTCGTGATTAATACCATCAAATCCTTCCAGGTCTTTGTTGAAATTTACGTGATGACCAAGGGCGGTCCAACCCCGGGCGACACCACCACGCTCGTCTATGAAGTCTTTGTCAATGCGTTTGAAAAGTCCGATATGATGGGATATGCGTCGGCACTGGCGTATATCATCTTTGCCCTTCTGCTCATCTTTTCACTCGCGCAGATGAAGCTGGTGGGGGAGAAGAAGTAAGCAGCCGGAACACCACTTCACTCACCATCAACTAACTTCTTGCATACCAAGTATTTTTTGAGTAATATTGCAGCATCATGTAGTACTTCTTCCCACTTTTCCAAGGATAGCATTATGAAAAACTGTTTTTTTGCAATGGTGATTGTTGCGGCATGTGCGCTCGCGGCGTGCAAGGATACGACGTCGCCGGCTCCTACTACCCCAACGTATAAGTATTCGTTCACAGGGAAAATTTCGAACCCGAAGAATATTACGATACCGGATGATGCGTATTTGACTCTCGGGTGGCTTGTTAGCTCAGGCAGCCGTGATTATATATATTACTATGGCGAGGGCTACATTGATAAAGCTACCAATACATTTACATTTGGTTTTAATAATGAGTTACCAATTGATGCAACAAACTACATAATTGGTGATTCCGGACAGCTAGGGGTCGGTTATGTTGTACTGTTTACTTCTCCTTCCAAATATTTAGGAAAAGATACAACCAAAAACGGAGATTTTCCACCCGGGTTTAAGTTATGGGGAGCCATCAATTGGTCGGGTATCATATATAAAAAAGGCGAATTATCTGGTGTAAGCGCCGACTTTACTTGGCCTAAAAAATTCAATCAAGGGTATAATTATGGGATTGGCGTTGAAACAGGCCGTACGTTTGACGAATTTACCCCGGCAGACCCGAACAATATGGTATTATTAATAGATACCACACTCAAAGCATTCAAATTCCCCAATTGGACAGGCAGTAAACCTGATAAAAATCCGATAAAGTAGGTCTGTTGTGCCGGTATTTGAAAATCAATTTGCATAATAAAAGAATAGCCCATGAATAACACTCATGGGCTATTTTCCTATTGCACACTATTGCGCCTTTAGCGTTAAAATCTTCTCCAAATCCACAAAAAAAGCCGTTCCCAAAATGAGAACGGCTTTTCATTTTCAACCTTGAGGTGTAGCTTACACCGCGATACGGCGCTTGCCGAGTTTGCGGTATCCGTCTGAACCTTCCGGCTCTTCTTCCTGCGCTTCATCGAGAATTGCATCAGCGCCAAAGATATTACCAACTTGGCTTGTGACCACCATGTCTTGGTATCTGCGCAAGCCCGTACCTGCCGGGATGAGCTGACCGAGAATGATGTTCTCTTTGAGTCCCATGAGGTTATCGGTTTTCGCTGATACCGATGCATCGGCGAGAACACGGGTTGTTTCTTGGAACGATGCAGCCGAGAGCCAGCTTTCGGTTTGCAAGGATGCCTGTGTAATTCCAAGCAAGAGCGGATCTGCGCTTGCCGGATCTGCAGGACGTGCTTCAGCCATTACTTTGTCTTTCTTTTTGAGATCGACATTTGCCTCGCGGAAGCGTTTTTTGGTAACGAGTTGTGCCACTTTAAAGCGGGAATCACCTTTTTCGGTAATCACAACATGATTTTTGAGCATTTCGTTTTCATCGTAGAATTTGATCTTATCGATTTGATCATTTTCGAGGAATGTTGAATCGCCTGCATCGCTAATTTTAACTTTTTGAAGCATTTGACGCACGATGATTTCGATGTGCTTATCGTTGATTTTCACACCTTGCATACGATACACTTCCTGAATTTCATTGGTCAAATACTCTTGTACGGCATTTGCACCTTTGATTCTGAGAATATCATGCGGGTTAATCGACCCGTCGCTGAGCCGGTCGCCGGCACGAACGAGGTCACCCTCTTGAACGAGCAGGTATTTGCTGGTAGCGACAGCAGATTCGGAACGTGTTTGGCCGTCCAAACTGGTAATAATCACAGCACGTTGACCACGTTTTGCTTTGTCGAAGGAAATAATACCGTCGATTTCGGCAACGATTGCAGGATTTTGAGGAGCGCGTGCTTCGAAGAGCTCGGTCACACGCGGCAGACCTCCCGTAATATCCCGCATACGACCGAGGTCACGCGGAATTTTTACGAGCTTGGTACCTACACCGACTTTTTCCATATTATCGACGATAATCTGAGCGCGGATCGGGATGATGTAGGTCTGAAGGATATTGCCGAGTTCATCGACAATTTCAATCGCCGGCATCTTGGTACGATCACGGGACTCCATCACCACGCGGGTAATGTGACCTGTTTGCTCGTCATTTTCTTCACGGAACGTAACGTTTGCCTGCAAGTCTTTGTAGCGAATCGTTCCAGGTTTTTCAGTAATAATCGCCGCATTGTACGGATCCCATTCGTAAATGGTCTCGCCTTTTGCAACATGCTGTCCATCCTGAATCTTAAGAAGCGCGCCATAGACGGCATCATACTTCGTTAGGATACGGTTACTATCTGATTCTACAAGGTTTATCACACCGCTACGGCTGACGACCACGTGCATTTTGCCATCACCTTCGTCATCATCATAGCTTACGGTTTTGATATTTTCGAATTGAATCACACCATCAAATTTCGCGACAATTGTCGATTGCGACGCCACAAGCGACGCAGTACCACCGGTGTGGAATGTACGGAGCGTAAGCTGCGTACCCGGCTCACCAATCGACTGTGAAGCAATCGTTCCGACGGCTTCACCCACGTCCACCACTTGACCTGTTGCCATGTTACGACCGTAACATTTCACACAGATACCACGACGGGATTCGCAGGTAAGCACCGAGCGGATGAGCACGGAATCGATAGATGACTCGGCAATTTTATGCGCGATGTCTTCGTTGATTATTCCGCCGGCTTTCACCATCACTTTATCCGTCAACGGGTTAACGATATCGACAAGTGCAAATCTACCCAAGATACGCTCTGCAAGAGGTTCTTTGATATCTTCGCCTTCTTTGAGAGCGCGCATTTCCATACCACGGATCGTACCGCAGTCCATTTCGGAGATAATCATATCCTGTGCCACGTCGTGCAAACGTCGGGTCAAATATCCTGCGTCGGCAGTCTTAAGCGCTGTATCGGCAAGACCTTTACGGGCACCGTGGGTCGAGATGAAGTATTCAAGAATTGTCAGACCTTCTTTGAAGTTAGAAATAATCGGGTTTTCGATTAATTCCGCACTCGAACCGGTTTGTGATTTTTGCGGCTTCGCCATCAAGCCCCGCATACCTGCAAGCTGACGGATTTGTTCTTTCGAACCCCGTGCCTGCGAGTCAAGCATCATCCAGAATGGGTTGAATCCTTCGTCCGCTTTTTGAAGATCCGAGTATAATCTATCTGCCACACGGTTCGTCGCCGCGGACCATGTATCGATAATCTTGTTGTAGCGTTCACCGGCGGTAATCACACCATTTTGGTAGTATTCTTCAATCGTATCAACTGTTTCCTGTGCTTTTTTGATAATCGTTTCTTTTTCCGCAGGGATCACGACGTCGTGAATTCCCACGGAAAGTCCACCTTTGGTTGCAAAGGCAAAACCCATTTCCTTCATCGCATCGAGGAATTCCACCGTTTTGGCAGGTCCTGCTTTACGGAAACACTGTCCGATAATCTGACGGAGACGGTTTTTGGTAAGCAATTCATTGAGGTAACCCATTGCTTCAGGAACGACTTGATTAAACAGCAAGCGTCCGGTCGTCGTCTCAATCATCTTGCCTTTAATTCTCACCAAAATCTTGGCATGAAGATCTAATTTACCGGAATTATAGGCAATAATTACCTCTGCTGCCGATGAGAATTGCTTGTTTTCACCCGGCGCGCCACGACGAAGCTTCGTCAAATAATACGCGCCAAGCACCATGTCCTGCGACGGAACGGTAATAGGATCACCGTGTTGCGTGTGCATCACATTGTGCGGAGCAAGCATCAAAAGCAATGCCTCAAGCTGTGCTTCGTGACTAAGCGGCACGTGAACAGCCATTTGGTCACCGTCAAAGTCGGCGTTGAACGCTGTACAGACAAGTGGGTGCAATTGAAGCGCTTTACCTTCGATAAGACGTGGCTGGAACGCCTGAATACCCAATCTGTGAAGGGTAGGAGCACGGTTGAGCATGATTGGGTGTCCGTCAATCACTTTCTCTAAGATATCCCACACTTCGTTGGTCTTACGTTCGACTAATTTCTTCGCGCTTTTTACGGTCTTGACATGTCCGCGCTCAATTAACTTACGGATAACAAACGGCTTGAACAATTCAACCGCCATGTCTTTCGGGAGTCCGCATTCGTGGATTTTGAGTTCAGGTCCTACCACAATAACCGAACGTCCTGAATAATCGACCCGCTTACCGAGCAAGTTCTGACGGAAACGTCCCGTCTTCCCCTTGAGCGTATCGGCAAGAGATTTGAGAGCACGTTGCGACTCACTTCTCACCGAACGTCGGCTATTATCAAATAATGCATCGACCGATTCCTGAAGCATCCGCTTTTCATTACGAAGAATTACTTCCGGTGCTTTGATATCGATAAGCCGACGTAAACGGTTGTTGCGGATAATTACCCGACGATACAAGTCATTCAAGTCCGAGGTCGCGAATCTTCCGCCTTCGAGCGGCACAAGCGGACGTAAATCCGGCGGAATCACCGGCACCACATCAAGTACCATCCACTCAGGATGATTCGGGATGCTGCTTCCGTCAGGCGGAAGGAATGATTCCAGAATTCTCAGGCGTTTGAGAAGTTCGGTTTTCTTGGTCTGTGATGTTTCTTCACGTAATTGCTCACGCATTTTGTAATATGTCGTTTCCGGGTCAATCCGCTTGAGCAATTCTTTAATCGCTTCACCGCCGATTAAGCAGATAAACTTACGGTGGTCATCATCATCCATATTGCGCTCGGCATTCGAGAGCGAACCGAGCACTTCGAGGTACTGTTCTTCCGTCAGCAAATCCTTCACCTGCAAGCCGGTATTTCCCGGCTGCACAACGACATACGACTCGTAGTAAATAATACGTTCGACGTCTTTGGTCGGCATAGCCAGAGAGTGGCTGATTTTGCTTGGGAGTGAACGTAAGAACCAAATATGCACCACCGGCACAGCGAGCATAATATGCCCCATGCGCTCGCGGCGAACGGATTTCTGGGTTACTTCCACACCGCAACGATCGCACACAATTCCTTTATAGCGAATACGCTTATACTTACCGCAGGCGCATTCCCAGTCACGGATGGGACCAAATATTTTTTCGCAGAACAAACCGTCTTTTTCGGGACGGAATGAACGATAGTTGATAGTTTCGGGCTTGGTCACTTCGCCATGTGAGCGATTGAGCACTTCATCAGGCGAGGCAATTTTAATCGTAATTCGAGAAAATCCTTTTCTTGGAATAGAATGGGATTGCATGGATTTTTCTCCAATAAAAGTTCGTAAAGTTTAGTTTTAATTTTTATGGTACTCTTCTGCAAGTCAAGACCCGTCGTCTGCGGTCACCCTTGCCGTCCAACCGTTTGACTGATATGCGGTTACTGAATAATTACTTATTCAATTACAATATCAAGACACAGCCCTTGTAATTCGCGCACAAGCACATTAAACGACTCAGGGATATTCGGATTCGGCATATTTTCGCCTTTGACAATCGTTTCGTACATTTTTGCACGACCCTGTACATCGTCCGACTTCACGGTAAGCATTTCCTGCAAGGTGTGCGCCGCGCCATACGCTTCGAGCGCCCACACTTCCATTTCACCCAAACGCTGACCACCGAACTGTGCTTTACCACCAAGCGGTTGCTGCGTAATGAGCGAGTATGGTCCGATCGACCGTGCGTGAATCTTATCTTCCACAAGGTGGGAGAGCTTCAGCATATAAATCACCCCGACGGTGATCACGTGATCAAACTGATCGCCGGTGCGACCGTCATAAAGAATCGTTTTACCGGTACGTGGAAGTCCTGCTTTTTCAAGGTAATCGCCTACTTCATCCCAGGTAGCACCGTCAAAAATCGGCGTCGCAAAGTGCACACCTAATTTTTTAGCTGCCCATCCGAGCGCTGTTTCGTACAATTGACCAAGGTTCATCCGCGAAGGCACGCCGAGCGGGTTGAGTACAATGTCAACTGGAGTACCATCCGGCAAGAACGGCATATCTTCTATCGCAACGATTTTCGATACAATACCTTTATTACCGTGGCGACCTGCCATTTTATCGCCCACTTGGAGTTTACGCTTTTTAGCTACATACACTTTCGCCATCTGAAGAATTCCCGGCTGGAGTTCATCTCCGGCAGCGATTTTATTCCGTTCAGACTTTGCCGTCGCCATGATATCATTTTTATGAATTGCATAATTATGAAGGAGTTGGCGTACGAGTGACATTTTATCGTCATCCGAGAACCAATCAGCTTCAACGTCGAGCAGTTCTAATTTGAGCGAACCGTCGTCATATTTTGAAATGACATCCTTAGCAGTCATCGTAGTACCACCGCGGAAGACGACTTTGTCATTCGTGAGACGAATACCGAGGGTCGTCATGCCGTCGAGTACTTTTGCGAGGCGGCGTGCTGTATCATCTTCATGCTGTTTAAGCGTTTTTTGCTCGCGTTTGGAGATTTGTTCCTGACGCTTTTTCTCTTCCTGACGGATCTGATCGTCGCTCGTCATCACGCGGCGGCTGAAAAGCTTGGTATTGATTACCACGCCTTTGAGTCCTGGTGATGCTTTCATCGACGCATCTTTCACGTCACCTGCTTTATCACCGAAGATCGCCCGGAGGAGCTTTTCTTCCGGTGTCGGATCGGTCTCTCCTTTTGGAGTAATTTTACCGATGAGAATATCACCTTCACGGACTTTAGCGCCCATGCGGATAATTCCAAAATCATCTAAGTCCTTTGTAGCTTCTTCGCTTACGTTAGGGATTTCTTTCGTAAATTCTTCCTCGCCACGCTTTGTATCACGTACTTGCAGCGTCGATTCTTCAATATGAATCGATGTATAAATATCTTCGGCGACCAAACGCTCGGAGATAATAATAGCATCTTCAAAGTTGTATCCACGCCATGGCATGAATGCTACCAGCACATTTTGTCCGAGAGCGAGCTCGCCTAATTCCGTCGCTGCACCGTCAGCAAGCGGCTGACCTTTCTTAACTCGTTGATCGGCAACGACGAGCGGACGTTGGTTGATACATGTATCCTGGTTGGTGCGGAAGAATTTAAGTAAACGATATGTCTTTGTATTATCATTGTCAAACGACACTAATTTCTGTTCGTCCGTGCGGATATCATCGTAGCGAACGCGGATAAAATCAGCGCATACATATTCGACAACACCATCGCCTTCGGCAGCAGTCAGAGCGCGCGAATCATGGGCAACGCGAGCTTCCATACCTGTACCGATGAGCGGTGCTTTTGGTTTTAAGAGTGGAACGCCTTGACGTTGCATGTTCGAGCCCATGAGTGCACGGTTCGCATCATCATGCTCAAGGAACGGAATCAGCGACGCTGCCGGACTTGTAATCTGGTCGGTCGTAATATCCATATATTCAATATCTTTCGGTGATACCACAAGGAAGTCTCCCGATAAACGCGCTTTCACACGTTCGCCGAGAAGCATGTTCTCCTTGTCGGTTTCAGTAGAAGCAGGAGCGATGAGCTTGCCTTCTTCTTTTTCGGCCGTAAGATATTCAATTACATCGGTAACCTTGCCATTTTCCACCTTGTGATACGGCGTTTCGATAAATCCGAAATGGTTAATTCTCGCGTGAATCGACAGCGAGGAGATAAGACCGATATTCGGACCTTCCGGTGTTTCAATTGGGCAAAGGCGACCATAGTGAGTATAGTGAACGTCACGTACCTCAAAGCCGGCGCGCTCACGGGTAAGACCACCGGGTCCGAGAGCGGACGTACGGCGTTTGTGCGTCAATTCTGACAGCGGATTGGTCTGATCCATGAACTGTGAGAGCTGATTTGTCCCGAAGAATTGATTGACGACACTTGTAATTGTCCGTGCATTCACAAGTTCGGCAGGTGTTGTGGACTCACCATCATGCACACTAAGGCGCTCTTTGATGGTTCTCGACATTCTCGAAAGCCCAAGATTAAATTGCGCTGATAATTGCTCGCCGACGGTTCTCACACGACGATTACCCAAGTGATCAATATCATCGACATTGTGTTTTTGTCCATGTAAATCAATCAGATACTTGATAATCTCAATAATATCCTCAATGCGGAGAGTAGTATGATCGAGTGGCACATCCTGAAGGCCGAGTTTGTCATTGATACGGAAGCGACCGACGACGCCTAAATCATAGCGTTTCGGATTAAAGAATAATTTTTCGAGTAGTGCAGCGGCTGTTTCAACGTCGGGTGCATCTGTTGAACGGAGCTGACGGTAAATCGCTTCAAGAGCATCTTCGCGGGTACGGGTCGTATCCTTGGCGAGGGTTTTTGCGAGCACAGGTTCATCGGCTGCATTTTCATAACTAAATAATTTAACAGTGGTTAAATCAGCAGTTTTGATAATGTCAAGCAATGCTTCATCAATAATCATATCCCGTACGGCGATAATTTCACCGGTAGAGAGGTCAATCACATCTGAGCCGATACGGCGGCCGATATGTGCTTCGGTAATTTCAGCTGCAGGCACTGTCACCGACATATCAAAGAGACTCAAAATCTGTTCATCGGACGAAAACCCGAGTGCACGGAGGAGTGTTGTCACCGGAAATTTCTTTTTACGGTCGATATAGGCATACATCACATCATGAATATCGGTTGTAAACTCAACCCATGATCCTTTGAACGGGATAATTCTTGCCGTAAAAATCCGCGTTCCGTTTGGATGCACGGCATCAGCAAAAAACACACCCGGAGACCTGTGCAATTGTGCGACAATCACCCGTTCGGCACCGTTGATAATAAACGTACCGCGGGGAGTCATTGCAGGGATATTTCCAAGATATACTTCTTGTTCAATAGGGTCGATATAGTCTTCAGACGACGGATCTGCTTTGCTCGAAAGACGTAATTTCGCTTTCAGCGCTTTGGCAAATGTCAATTCGCGCTCACGGCATTCATCTTCATTATATTTTGGCTTTTCAATCGAATACTCCAAAAATTCGAGCTGGAATACTTCTGAGTTGTCTTCAATAGGGAAATTCGTAACGAATGCCTGCTGAAGTCCGGCTACGGCACGCTGTGACGGCGGTACTTCTTCCTGCAGAAATTCCTGATACGAATCTAATTGTAAATTCAACAAATCTGGATAGCTTGATTCATCGGCGGGACGATGGGCAAAATTAATGCGATTACGCAATCGAACAATTGTACCCGGATGCGAGAATGGGTTTGTCTTCACGGAAAGACCTCCTTGTGTAAGATTTCTATAACGAGTAAAAAGACAGAAATTCGAGCGCAGACTGATAGTACAAGTCACTCGAATTTACGCTTTTGACGTATGAAAAAATTAGGATTTCCCGACTATTTCATGCGGAGATGAAAAGCCAAAAAATCCTTCAATATTGTTGTGCAAAACAATGTGCATTTTGCAAGAATTGTTGTTTTTTTTGCGTTGAGAAATTTTCTCATTACGCTAAAATCAATCGAAAATAAAATCCGAAAAAGGACGGTTGCGATTTTGGGCAACCGTCCTTTTTTCATTTTAAACTATTGTATTTGCTACAAATAGCATGCTTACGGCATCAATTCAAAAATTACTTTAAGGTAACTTTTGCGCCAACTTCTTCAAGTTTCTTTTTGATAGCGTTTGCTTCATCTTTCGATGCTTGTTCTTTCACGATTTTTGGAGCGCCTTCAACGAGGTCTTTCGCTTCTTTCAAGCCGAGGCCTGTGATTTCGCGGATAACTTTGATAGCGTTGAGTTTTTGTGCTCCGCCTTCTGTTAATTCAACATCGAATTCTGTTTGCTCTTCAACTACTGCGGCTGGGCCTGCAGCAGCCGGACCTGCTGCCATCATCATAGGCGCAGAAGCTGTGACACCAAATTTTTCTTCGAGTGCTTTCTTTAATTCTGATGCTTCCAAAAGGGTAAGATTGCTGATTTTTTCGACTAATTCATCTACAATTGCTGACATTGCAGTTCTCCTGATAAGATAAATAAATAATTATGTTTTTTTTAATTTCAAGCACGGAACGTGCTGCCGTCAAAAGCAACTTACGCTGCTTTTTTCTTTGCGACTTCTTCGACCAAGGAAGCAACGTCACGCATAACTGCGTTGATGGAGCCAACGATACCGGAAATTGGGGAGTTCAAGCTGCCCAAGATTGCCGCTACGATGTCTTCTCTCGTCGGAAG
>Ga0075156_10000580_pt1 | contig 18927 bp, 15 predicted proteins | sample JI81AbrownDNA_FD_70966 | JGI IMG/M metagenome (GOLD analysis project Ga0075156, IMG submission 70966) | Wastewater effluent complex algal communities from Wisconsin, to seasonally profile nutrient transformation and Carbon sequestration -... | ecosystem: Engineered > WWTP > Effluent > Algae...
GAGTTGGAGCGAAACCGTTTCTTTCATGTTAAAATTGGGGTAATATTGTATTTCTCTTTTAGCTAAACCGTTTTGTGCAAGAGTGTTTCAAGTAATTGTTAGAAATTAGGTTGTTGTTTTAGTCTTATTTTTGTAGGCGGTGTTCTTCATGAGTGATTTTAAAATATCGATCACGATTCTGGTTTCATATGTAATACTTGTTTTAGGTATTGCAAATATTGATTCTTTTCAGTCAAGTGTGATCGATTTTACACCTGGTTTCTTTGTTCTCGTTGCAATAATAGTATTTTCTGAACTTGTAGTTACAGGTGGACTTATTCGTCAGGGTGTGAGAATATCGTATTATACAGTTGTAATTTTTTGGGTGATTATCTATTTGCTTGTCTGGTTTTTTTACTTTGACAGCCAAAAATCTTTTCAGGTACAGATTATTCAGCTTTTGTTGGTGGCTATTTCTGCCGGGCTTGCTTATGATGTTGGAAAAAGGATTGGGCAGTTGGATAAGACACTCGACGGACTATCATCTAGCGCTTATCCAAATCGTGCTCGTGAAATACGTGAATCGCAGGACTTGATAGCGGCAGAGATTACCCGGAGCCGAAGATATCATCACCCATTATCTGTTTTAGTTTTTCAGTTGAACAAACAAAGTAACAAAGAGGCAAAGAAAGGTTATTCAACTCTGGAAAATGATATGCGCGAAAGATTTGCTGTTGCAAAGATCAGCCAAATATTAAGTGACCTTGCAAGGAATACAGATGTTATCCTTCGTGACAAAAGTGGATTTTTTGTTTTAATTTGCCCGGAGACAGACGCAAATAAAATATTTGTTCTTGCAGAAAGAATAGTTGCGGCCGTTGATGAAAGTCTTAATGTTGTTATTGGATGGGGAAGCGCGACATTTCCGGATGAAGCGCTAACATTTGACGATTTGTTACAAACTGCACGTAAACGTCTTGAAAAGCAAAATCTTAAAGCATAGGTATTGAGAGTATTAAGTTATGACAAGCACAGGTATTGATCAATTATTGGAGAATGAATGGTTTAAGTCATTCGACCCAAAGAAGAGACTTCTGACTGGCAGTTCCTATTTGGCTACGAAGCGCTTTTTTGATTTAACATTGGTGATTTTTTCAGCGCCTTTTTGGGTATTATTGCTCTTGGTTATCGCAATGATCATTAGATTAACTTCACCAGGGGCGCCCGCCTTGTTCACTCAAATGCGCACAGGTAGAGGGGGGAAGCGTTTTCGCATGTACAAGTTCAGGTCCATGGTTCCGAATGCTGAAGAATTAAAGCAAAAATACGCACACCTTAATGAGCTCCAATGGCCTGATTTTAAAATTACAGATGATCCTCGTATAACAAAAATCGGGAAGATTTTACGTAAGACTAGTCTTGACGAAATACCTCAGTTGATCAATATTCTTAAAGGTGAGATGAGCCTTGTCGGGCCAAGACCTACATCTTTCGGTTCTGAAACGTACAAGTTATGGCAAACGGAAAGACTGGATGTTATGCCTGGTATGACTGGCTTGTGGCAAATCATTGGCAGAGCTGAATTGGAATTTGACGATCGGTTGAGGCTTGATATAGCATATATTGACAGGGCTGGGATGTGGCTGGATATTAATATCCTAGTGCGTACAGTCACGGCAGTTTTTAAGCAGCGTGGTGCCCGTTAATTAGGGGTAGCTTGGGAAAATGCGACTTGTATCAAAATCCTAGATTTGGTTTTATGAAAACCCCTGTAAGCAAGAAAAGATTTATTAAATAAAAAATTATTTATATAACTGATTGTTGAGGTTTTCCTGTGACTAAAAAAGTTGCATATATTATGTCGCGTTTTCCGCATTTGCCAGAAACTTTTATTTTGCGCGAAATTATTGCTGTTGAGAAGAAGGGGGTGGAAGTTTTTTTGTATCCGCTTATATATCAACCGCAAGCCCTGGTTCACCAGGAAGCAAAACCTTGGGTTCAGCGTGCGAATAAGGTTCCCTGGGTATCATGGCAGGTTTTTGTCGCCAATTTGCGCAGAGCATTTCTTCAGCCTAAATTATATTTTTCTTTGTGGAGGCAATCGCTGTGGGAAAATAGGGGAAGCGCTAAATTTCTAGCCCGTGTGCTGATTTTATTTCCTCGAGTAGTTTGGATGGCTGATAAATTTCAAGAGGAAGGTATAGATCATATTCATGCACATTATGCTACTCACCCCGCGTTTGCTGCCTGGCTAATTAATCAGTTGTCTGGTATTTCGTATAGCGTAACAGTCCATGCTCACGATATTTATGTTGAAAAAACGATGTTAGGCACCAAACTGATGAATGCTGCCTTTGTTGCGTCAATTTCCGAGTTCAACCGCGAATATCTTGTGAAATTCTTGGGAGAAGATATAAGAAGAAAGATACATATTGTTCGATGCGGAATAGATCCAGATTATTATAAGGTTCAGGAAAAGATATTAACTGATAATAAAGTTTTTGAGATTCTTAGTATCGGAAGTTTGCAGCCTTATAAGGGTCAGTTTTTTTTAATAAAAGCATGTGCATTATTACGAGATGCGAATTTGAACTTCCGATGCCGGATTGTAGGTGGTGGCCATTTGCAAAGAATGCTTTCCGACTTGATACAGGAAAATCAGCTTGAGGGAGTTGTCGAACTGTTGGGACCCCGTACTCAGGATGAGGTTTCGAAAATACTTGAAACAGCGGATTGTTATGTTCAGCCTAGTGTTGTTACTCCCTCCGGTAAAATGGAGGGTATTCCTGTTGCAATAATGGAGGCAATGGCAAGTGGAATTCCTGTAATTGCAACTTCTATTTCAGGAATTCCTGAATTGGTACAGGATGGGAAAACGGGTTGGTTGGTCCCTCCTGAGTCATCAGAGGCGTTGGCTAATGCTATTCGATTTGTTCACGAAAATATGGAAGAGGCTCGCAAGCGTTCTCTTGCAGGTAGAGTACTCGTCAAGAAAGATTTTTCCCTTGATGATAATGTTAGCAAGCTGGTGTCTTTTTTTTCTTGAGGACAAATTAAACTATTAGGTACTTTCTAATGAAAGTCGGAGAATTTCATTTTGTATATTGCGCAAATCATTGACAGAATCACACCGGGTGGAGCAGAAAAACTTCAAATCACATTTGCTCAGGAAGCACATTCTCGTGGGCTTCGATTAATGATAATTTGTTTGGCTGAAAGCAACGGTTCGCCTTATCCGGCGCAATTAACTTCTCTTGGCGCAAATATTTATTATTTTCCATCTCGTAATGTATTAAATTTGCGAAGGCTGTGGGAGATTATAAGGTTATTGAAGCATGAGCTTCCTGATGTGCTTCATACACACTTAACATATGCAAATATTGTTGGTGCGATTGCCGGAATGTTTGCCGGGGTGCCGGTAGTATCAACCATTCATACGATTCGGACGGAGACTCGACACTACCACCCTATTCGTGAGAAGTTGGAAACATGGGCCTTGAAATTTATCTCTCGCAGGGTAATCGTAGTTGGGCCGGCAGTTGCCCAAACGTACTCTCATCGTTTGTTGGGAAAACCTTTGGATGTGATTCCAAATGCTGTAATATCCTACCCTCCACTATCTACGGAGGAAAGATTTCTTTTGCGTGCTAATGTTATGAAGGAAAAGGATGCTACTCATTTATTGGCTGTTGCAGTTGGCCGATTAACCCCACCAAAAGCTTTTAGTGATTTGTTGTTGGCTTTTTCTGTTTTGCAGGATAGATCACTCAACTTATTCTTGATTATTGTCGGAACAGGGGCCTTATATGATCAGCTTTATAATCAAATTATTCAATTAGGTATATCTGATAGTGTTCACATGTTAGGCTTGCGTGATGACGTGCCTCGGCTAATGGCTGCTAGTGATATATTTGTTAGTTCTTCTCGATGGGAGGGGTTGCCGCTTGTCGTCTTGGAAGCGATGGATGCTGGATTGCCCGTGGTGGCTACAAATGTAGGAGATGTTTCCTGGGCTGTTGGCGAGGCCGGGATTATTGTTGCCCCCGGCCAGCCGGATGAGTTGGCTTCTGCATTAGAAAGATTGGCTAACGACCCATTTCTGCGAAATAAATTAGGGGGAATGGGAAAGGCGCAGTTAGAAAAAGGCTTTAGTTCAAAAGTATGGTTTGATGAAATAATGAAATTATATGTTGAAGTATGCAAAACCTCTTAGTAAAAAACAGGTTGAAAATTATGAAAAAACCAATAAAAATTGCCATGTTGATTCAAGCTTATCATCCACGTGTTGGAGGTGCAGAAAAACAGCTGGCCTATATAGCTCCAAGGCTTCAATCTGGTGGATTTGAAGTGCATGTTATTACGCGACGATATGCAGGTTTAAAACCTTTTGAGATGGTTGATGGTGTTCCGGTTCATCGTTTGCCGATTGCAGGTTCGAAGCCAGCTGCTGCTGCGAGTTATATTTTCGCTGCACTAAATTTAATACGGCGATTGAGCCCTGATGTACTTCACGCGCATGATCTTCTCTCCACTTCAACAACGGCTATTGTGGCTAGCTCCTTGTTGGGTAGTAAAGTTGTTTCCACAGCTCATCGTGGTGGCACTCTTGGGGATGTGTATATATTAAGCCATCGCTTTTTGGGTCCACAACGAATGAATCTTGTAAGCCGCCGGGTTGATAAGTTTATAACGATTAGCCGTGAAATTGATGCAGAATTGGGCTTGAATGGCGTAGACTCCAGTAAACGTGTTAATATTCCTAATGGTGTGGATGTTGACCGCTTCGTTCCACTCCTTGATAATCAACGTGAGGCTCTTCGTCAAACACTCGATTTGAAAGCGGCGTCCCCAATTGTTATTTATGCAGGTCGACTTGTGCCTGAAAAACGAGTAGAACATTTGGTTAGCATATGGCCTTCAATTCGCGCTGTTTTCCCCCATGCGGTTTTGCTTGTTTTGGGAACAGGTGAAATGGAGCCATTTTTACGTGCTAATGCAAGTGAAGGCGTTCGTTTTGAAGGAAGTATTGAAGATGTAACGCCCTATTTGCAAATCGCAGATTTATTCGTACTTCCTTCTGTAGCGGAAGGATTGCCTGTTTCTATCCTTGAGGCGCTTGCTACGAAGGTTCCTGTGGTTGCTACGCAAGTCGGGGGAGTTCCAGATATTATTGAGCACGGTTATAATGGCTGGCTAGTTCCCCCTGATAATCCTTCAGCATTGCGCGATGCATTATTGTTGCTTTTGCGACAACCGTTGTTGTTATCTAAGTTAGCCGAAAATGGCAGAGAATATGTTTTGCATAATCATGGGCTATCAGAAATAGCACATCGTTTGGGACAGGTTTATAACAATCTGGTTGCTAATCCTGCCTGAGTGAAAAAACCTGATAAAATTAGTAATGTTCAAAATGTTTCTAATTGCATATTACACATATATGCGATTTTTCGATTTTCATGAATAGTCTAGATTGTAGGAATTATAATAATGGAAACTAAACTTTATTTTCGGATGCTTCAACGCGGGTGGTGGATAATTTTATCTACAGCGCTTGTTGCCGTTACTGCTGCACTTATTACCTCATATTTTACAATACCGTTATACAGAGCGACTACAAGGTTTATTCTTTCCCCTAGCGCTGCTTTTGTTTCTGGTGGAAATAATGTGCTTACCAGTCTTGCTACCCTCGATAAACGCTCAATAATAACAACGTACGCAGAAGTGCTAAACAGTCCGCGCATTCAAAGAGAGACTTTTAATCTGTTGCAATATGATCAATCAGATTTGAAAGATTATTCTTTTAACGCCATTGTCCTTCCGGATACAAACATTATTGAATTTGTAGTTGAAGGACCCGATCCAGAAATAGCAGCCTTGCTGGCTAACAGTATTGGCCAGCGAGCAGTTGAATATGTTCAAACCTTGTATCAAGTGTATGATCTGTCACAGCTTGACCCGGCAATGACACCAACCTCGCCAACATCACCACAGCCAGTTCGAGATTCTGGCGTTGCACTGGTTGTTGGGTTGGCAATTGGAGTTATGCTCGCGCTCGTTCGTGATTTACTCCAAACACCAATTGTGAATTTTATGAAACAAAGGGAGTTGGACGAAGTGTCGCTCGCATTAAATCGCGCAGCATTTGATCAAAAATTATCAGAAGCTGCTTTTGGGTCAGTTAGTGACTTTTCTCTTTGCATGGTTCATTTGGAAGGCCTTGGTGATTTTATTCATGATTTGCCCCAGACAACTCTTCAAACGATTCTTCGGCATGTAAATCAGATTCTGAAGAACCAATTGCGAGGTAATGATTTAGTGGGGCGCTGGAGTGAACTTGACTTTGCCGTTTTGCTTTCTGAAACGCGAGGTGATGCGGCAATGTATACAATGGGACGAGTAAGAACAGCATTATCTGTGCCTATTAAGGTCGATATTTCTGGTGAAGATCTTTACTTGAATCCCTTGATTGGCATTGCTGAGTATCGGGTAGGTGATACTTCCGAGTCTCTGGTAAAAAACTTGCAATGGGCACTTGAGATGGCCAAGAATAACAGTAATGGAACTCATCTTTTGAGGGCAACAGAGCCAATTTAATATCAATTATGAGCATCCTACCTATTCTTTCCAATGAGATCGATGTAAATTTGCGTGAAAACCTTCGCCAGTTTTGTGGCGATTTTAATATACCTCCACGTGCTTCTGTAGTGATTCCTGTTAATGCACAAAAGGACCTTTCTAGAATTCTACTGGTTGCTTCTGATATTCTTGCCTATAAAGACGTAATGCCGATTGAGTTTATTCTAGTTGTTAATAATTACCCATCCGATAATCCTCCAAAGGAAATAGATGATTTTGTTGATATGGGTTTTAATGTTCTTTGTACTCCAAAAGTTGAACATAAAGGTGGCGTAGCAATTGCCTCGCGAATTTTAGGCATTGAATTGGCTCGTTCAGAGACACTTTTGCTTTTTGATGCTGATTGTCGTATTCCCAACGCAAAAGCTTTGTTAGGTTGGTATATATCACAACTTGAGGCTGGATCTGATTTGGCTTATACCCATGTGGACTATATGGATTTGCCCTCAGATATGGCAACTAAAGTCAGAATGTTTATCCATCACGCTAGCAGGTGGTTTAAGCGGACTGTTCTCGGAGTTCCAACTTGTCGTGGGAGCAATTATGCGATCAAGCGTAAATTAATGCTTGAACTATTTTCTCAAGGGCGTATTCCTTACGATATTCATGTCGGACCTGTATTAAAGTCGATTAATGCACGTATCGCATATTCGGGAAGCAAAGAACTTATGGTGCTTACTTCAGGGCGTTTTTTCAACGGTGGCTGGCGTGAGCTTGTTGAATACCTGGCTTGGAGGGTTGGCTATTATCGTCGTATTTTGTCTGCACAGTTCGGGAAGAACTCGTCGAACCAATAAACCATGCAATTAAATCCTTTGATAGCACAATATAAATCATCTTGGCGAATGTCCCTGGTCTTTGCTTTTCTTGCAATAGCCTTTGGGGCTATCTCTGGTTTTTTTACGGTTGATTTTAATAATCCGGCTTATATTTTGTTTGGACTGGTCGGGCTTGTTGCTTTTATTGTTACGATTGTGTCTGTTGAGTTTGGTCTTCTGTTTTTGGTTTTTATTACTTACGCCCGTGTTTCTGATATTGTTGTTCATTTTCATGGCGCTCCTTCAGTTGCTCAAGCTTTTATAGCCTTGTTGTTGCTTACGGTTTTGATTAGATGGGTGGTGTTCAAAGAAAAACCCATTGGATGGGAGATGCCAGCAATATTGTTAGGCCTGTATGGTTTGGTTGGACTTGCTTCTGTAATTACTGCTGAGAACACTGATTTAGTTTTATACAAACTAAGTAATTACATAAAGGATGTACTTGTAACGTTAGTGGTAGTTGTTTTGATTAAGCGGCCTCCAATACTGCGGAGCGTAAGTTGGGCGCTTTTATCGGCTGGTATTTTCATGGGCACCTTGAGTGTTTATCAGTATATGACAGGAACTTTCACTAATAATTACGGCGGTTTTGCTCAGACTGATTTTCAGAATATAGTTGGCGAAACAAATAATTATCGCCTTGGTGGTCCTATAGGCGATGCAAATTTTTATGCTCAAATCATGCTTGTGCTCGTTCCAATTGCCCTGGAAAGAATGCTGCATGAACGCAAGTTTGCTCTTAAGATTCTTGCTGGTTGGGCGGCAGTGGTTACATTATTAACCGTTATTTTTACTTTTTCAAGAGGAGGGTTTGTGGGATTGGCAATCTCTTTATTAATACTAGCATATTTTAATCCCCCTCGCCCGGTTGATATGGTCTTCTTGTTAGGTTTGGGAATAGGGTTGTCATTTTTTGTTCCTGCTACTTACTTTGACCGTATTCTTAGTTTGAATAGTCTTTTGCCTGGGCAAAATGGTGGTGGAATTAATATTCGAGAAGATAAATCGATTCAGGGTCGTGCGAGTCAAGTGCTTACGGCCTGGTCAATGATAAGACAATACCCTTTACTTGGCGTTGGTATGAATAATTTCTCCTCTCGCTACCAGGAATTTTCAAAAGAGATTGGTCTGGCTCCATCTGCTTCTGCCAGATCATTGCATAATTTGTATTTAGAAGTCGCAGCAGAAACTGGTATTCTTGGTTTTTCGTCGTTCTTTATGATTATTTGGCTTACCATACGGTCAATCTTAAACGCTTGGAAGATATTTCGTGATGAATTAGCCGATGATTACGCAAATCTTACAGGTGGATTGGCCGCTGGAGTTGGAGGCTATTTAATGGCAGCTTTCTTTGTTCATGCTGCTTATCCGAGACAGTTCTATTTATTGATTGGAATTGTTTTTGCGTTACCCATAATTGCTGAAAAAGTAAAATTGGATATGAATAGGAAAAAGGTATAGCCTTTATTTATAATATGGCAAATGAGTCTAACCCTCGAGATTTGAAGCAAAAGACAATAAAAGGAATTTTTTGGTCGTATCTATCTTTTGTAGGTGGAAAGGGTTTGACTTTTGTTACTACAATTGTGCTGGCTCGATTACTATTGCCTGAACAATTTGGTGTAATTGGTTATTGTCTAATTGCTATTCAATACCTGGATATTCTGAACTCGGCCGGGATAAATGATTCACTAATCGCCCGTAGGGATAAACTGGAAGAGGCTGCTAATGCAGCGTTTGTGGCTAATATTATTCTTGGGTTGTTTTCATTTGGTCTGGCATGGGTACTAGCTCCATCTGTAGCTGTGTTTTTCAAAACTCCGGAAATTGTGCCAGTGCTTCGAGTTTTAGGTTTGAGTTTGCCCATTAGTGGCTTGGGTCTTGTGCCGGACGCCTTGCTTCGCCGACAATTGAAATTTCGAACCATTTTAATACCCGATGTCAGCCGGAATTTTATGAAAGGTGTGACTTCAATTGTTTGTGCCATGTTTGGACTGGGAGTATGGAGTTTGGTTTGGGGACAGATAGCCGGTATTTTTACAGGTAGTGTTCTTGCTTGGTTCTTGGCTGGCTGGAGACCAACATGGCGTTTTGATCCTGAATCTACTCGGGCAATTACAAGGTATGGATTTCATATTGTTTTGATTGAGATTGCCGGAGCTTTTCGAAATAATGTTGATTACTTATTAGTTGGGCGTATTCTTGGGCCAGCAGCACTTGGTTATTACACAATGTCTTTTCGTATCCCTGAATTACTGATTCGTAGCTTGAACAATGTAATTGGTAGTGTTTCGTTGCCAACATTGGCTATAACTCAGTCGGACAAGGAGAAACTTCACTCTTTTTACTTTGGCTACCTTCGATACCTTTCCTTGTTTGTCGCGCCAATTGCCGTTGGTTTGGCTATGACTGCTCAAGAGTTTATCCCCCTGTTTTTATCTGATACTTGGCTTCCCGCTGTTATTCCGACAATGCTCATTTCTTTAGCTATTGGGGTTGCTGCTCTTGGGTATGTCCCTGGAGTGTTATATAAAGCTATAGGCCGACCAGAAGTTCTAAATCGTATGGCTGTTGTCAAAATCCCATTGGCGTTTTTTATATTGTGGTATTCAACACGTTGGGGTATTAATGGTGTGGCCGCTGGACAGATCGCCTTGAGTGTAATTTCAATAACTTTGGATACGTTAGTGGCAAATTATCTTATGAATTACAAAATTCATGATTTAATTAAAGCGGTTTTTCCATCTGTGCTTGCAGTTGTGGTAATGGCTATAGTTTTATTTATTGTTGACTTTACCCCTTTACTTGGTTTATGGGGTTTCCTTTTTAAGGTTGTCGTTGGCGCGCTTGTTTATATCGGAACTTTATGGTTGGTTGTTCGAGACACCGTCAAGAATGGCATGTTAATGTTGAAAAAAACATTTATGAAAGTCAGTCCTTCTTCTTAAGTAGAAATTTATATGGATGTTTCTATGCATGTTAGTGCAATTATTACTGCTTACAACAGCGAGAGCTTTGTTGCGAATGCTATCTTAAGTGTTTTAAAGCAGAGTCTTCCTGTCGACGAAATTGTGGTTGTTGATGATGGCTCTAGTGACAATACGGCGGCTGTTGTCGCAAATTTTTTAGATAAAGGAGTGAAATATCTTTACCAGGAAAATAAAGGCCCAGGGGCTGCGCGCAACCTAGGAATTCGGGAGACTAGTGGAGCTTTTATTGCATTCCTTGACGCTGACGATACTTGGCTCGAAAACAAAAATGAAATTCAAATGAATTATTTGGCACTTCACCCGCAGGTTTCCATGGTAAGCGGGTTAAGATGGAGGTCGGATGGAAGCGGGTCGCCTTATCGTATCATGGGGCAGGTTCCAAAGAGTAGCGAACAATTAAAGCGAGATATTTTAATTCACAATTTAGTTGGAAACCCTTCTATGGTTACAGTACGCCGTGAAGTGATTGAAAACGTAGGCGCGTTTAATGCTGATATCCGTTGGGGGCAAGACTGGGAATTGTGGATTCGAATAGTTTCCCAGTATGAAGTAAAGATTCTTCCTGATCCGGTAATTGTGTATCTCATACACTCAAAGAATCTCTCAAAGACGAAACGGAGAAAGGCTTTAAGTAGTTATTGGAATATCTCGCGACGAGCTATTCAGACAAGAAGTTCGTTTTGGATGCGTTTTTTATTAATACTCCGATCTTGGAGTCGCTTTATTCACGAATTGGCATTGGACGCTAGAGATGGTGGAGATTCTCGCTGGGTTCAGGCTGCCTATTCAAGCATTGCTCTTATTCTTTATCCTTGGGATGATGGGTGGGGTAAATTAAATATGCTCTTGATGTCGATCGTTGGCAATGATGCTTATCAAAATTTCAAGCGCATATTTAGAAAACGTACGTAATGGAAGTTAGGACTTTCGTTGACGTTTTCAATTTGATGTTGAATAGATTGATAAAGTTTTAAAGTGAGAAAATAAGTTTGCTAAAAGGATAGATTGAAATTATGGTAATTTTCGGGCTTCTTTTTTGGTTTTCTGTCTTGTTTATTCTTTACGTGTATATTGGATACCCCTTTTTTTTAACAGTGTTGGCTCGCCTTAAGCGGCGCCCCGATACTTACCCTTTATTTACTCCAAAAGTAACTTTGGTAATCGCTGCTTACAATGAAGAGAAGGCCATTGCTTCGAAAATTGAAAATACGCTTGCTTTGGATTTTCCTAAGAAAAACTTGCAGATATTGGTGGCTGCAGATGGATCTGATGATCGGACTGTTGAAATTGTGAGAACATTTTCTGCACACGGCGTTGAGCTAAGCTATCAGCCTGAAAGGCGGGGTAAAATGGCTGCGATTGATTCGGCTATGACCTTGGTTCGAAATGAAATTGTTTTATTTTCAGATGCAAATAATCTATATAATAAAGATGCTTTGTTGGAGTTGGTGAAGCCATTTTTTGATTCTAATGTGGGTGGGGTTTCTGGTAGTAAAAATATTTTGGAAAGCCGCGACTCTCTTAGTAAAGCGGATGGAATGTATTGGCGTTATGAATCTTATATAAAGATGCAGGAAACACGCTTAAGTTCCTGCACAAGTGCGCCTGGTGAGATACTTGCAATAAGGAGAAGCCTTTATCGGTCATTGCCGCCGTGGATTATTAATGATGATTTTTTTATCGCATTAAATATCCTTCGACAAGGCTATCGCTTGGTGTATGCGCCTGCGGCGTGCTCTTTTGAATATAGTTCTTTAACTGAGGAAGACGAAGATATTCGGCGTTCGCGCATAGTTGCAGGGCGTTATCAAGCAATGGCTATTTCTGCTGAATTACTTCCATGGCGCAACCCTTTACTGGTGTGGCAAATTGTGTCACACAAGTTTATGCGCCCATTTGTGCCTTTAGCAATGATATCGGCTTTTTTTTTGAATATTTTGGCTCTAATTTGGGCACCGTTGTCGCCGCAAAATAAACTTCTTGAACTTGCTTGGCCTTATAACGCATTTTTTTTTGTTTCTCAGGTAATTTTTTACCTAGTCGCTTGGTTTGGTAGTAATTTTAAAAAAAGTGGACGGGTTGCAAAATTGCTTTATATACCTGCTTTTTTGGTCAATAGTAACCTTTCTGCGTTACGCGGTCTATTATCCTTTTTTACAGGTAAGCAAACTTCTCTTTGGCAGCGGGCGCGCCGCCGTGGAGAAACGGTAGATTAGTTTTAAGTACTCACTTGGGAATGAAAATATCAACTGTGCAAAATTATAAAAGCCAATCCATTAATGTAAACTTTGATCGCAATGCTCGCAATCAGCTACGCCTACTTGGATTTCTTGCAGGTGGCTTAGGAAGAGACCCAGCTGCCTTGACTAAGTATGGCTTATTTTTTCAATCACTTGAGGCAAAATTTGAACTCCTAGGAATGCATGAAGTTTCCTTGGGAGGTTATCGTCGTTTTCTGTCAGGTTTGTTAAATTTTCATCCAAATAAGAGAATGTGGAAGGAGCGTTATTATAAAAACATATATTCATTTAAACAACGGTCTCTTAATGCTGCCCGCATTCAGGAACGGTATAGGGGAAGAGTAGATTTGACACTTCAAGTTGGAGTGCTTTTTGATGCATATTGGCGTGATTTACCGTTGCCCAATATAATATTTACTGATTGGACAGCAAGACTGTCTTCAGAAAATCCTTATGGTTTTCGGTCGCCTTTAAAGGGTAGGGATCTTGCAAGTTGGTTGGATTATGAAAGACAGGCTTTTCAGAATGCTGCTCATGTTTTTACGAGAAGTGAATTGGTTCGATCAGACATTGTCAATAATTATGGAATCCACCCGGGTAAAGTTAGTGTTGCTGGTGGTGGAGTCAATTTGGAAGTCTTTCCGGAAAGAGCGAAATCGTTACAGAAGACAGGATTTCCTGTAATTCTTTTTATTGGTTCTGAATTTAAACGAAAAGGGGGGGAGGTTTTGTTGCGTGCATTTTCAATTGCGCAAAAACGCGTTCCGAGTGCTCGTTTAAAGTTGTTGACACGTGATGTCGTTCCGCGCGATTTACCACTTGAAAATGTCGATTTAGTTCCTTATGTATGGGATCGAGAACAAGTATATCGTCTTTATGAGGAAGCAGATATATTTGTTCTTCCTTCGCGTGAGGAGACTTGGGGGGACGTTTTGCTTGAAGCCGCAGCATATGGTGTACCGTCTATTGGGGTCAGTGGTGGCGTAATGAATGAAATAATCAAAGATGGTGAAACAGGCTGTCTGACCCAACTTGACAATGTCGAAGCTTTAGCGTCAACAATGATATTATTATTGGAAAATAAAGAACTTAGGCTTCGATTAGGAGAGAACGCAAGGGATTATGTCACATCTTTTTTTACTTGGGATCATGTTGTAGAACGAATGTTGTCGAAAATTGAAACGATTTTTTCAGGAAAGGAGCTGCGTCTTTAGGCGCACAAAAGTTTATGAACAAGTTAACTAATTTATTTTTATCTGCTTTGATTCTTGCCGGTTTGCTGGGAGGGTTTACTTTCTCTTCAGGAATGGCAGCGAGTTCACTAGTGCCTTCGCAAAGTGAAGAGGAAATGTTGACTTTTGCTCAACTTGGTGAAAATGACACCTTAATGCAGGGACCGTTTTCTACAATGAGATTGAGGTTTGGATTGCCTTCCAATTGGGCTTTTGAAGCAGAATCGAATTTGCAGCTAACCCTTACTTCAAGTTTGGTGACGAATACTGATTCCGCCGTTTTGCCTGGTCAGAGTATAGGTGCTAGTATGCTTGTTACTCTTAATAAGAAACTTCTTGCAACTATTCCACTCGTTGCTGGTACGGACGTGGTATATAACATTCCAATTTCTCCCGATGCACTTGTGTCGATATCAAGCGATGGACGTCAGGATTTAGTGATTTCACTTGATGCCAGAGTGGATTGCGATCCTGCCACTTTTGCTCAAACTACTGTTGTGGTTTCATCTGCCTCGTTTTTAAATTTTTCATATATCGAACAATCTGCTGTGGCAGATTTAAGCTTGCTTCCGCGCCCAATATACCAAAAAGATTCGATTCGCCCTGTGAATGCGATCCTTGTCGTTCCGGATGCGCCATCTGCTCTTGAAATGCAAGCCGCGATGATTGTTTCTGCTGGGTTTGGTCGCATGACGGATGGAGTTCAGTCTTTGACGCTATTGACGACCAGTCAATTTACAGAGGATATCCGTGCTGATTCAAATGTCGTTTTTGTTGGTGCGTCTTCTGCTTTACCTGTTTTACAGGGTGTGATTTTGCCAGCTTCGCTTGTCAATGGGTCTTTCAGTCTGGAAGGAGTTCAGCCTGAAGATGGGGTCATACAAATGGCGACATCACCTTGGAATTTTGGACGTTCAGTTTTGGTGGTGAGCGGTAATTCAGATGCAGGAGTATTAAAGGCCGCAAAAGCGTTGAGTACTGGGGCTTTACAGGCAGGGGAGAATCCAGCCCTGGCAGTCGTGGCAGAGGTTAATCCGTCGAATAATGTAGATTTTGGCAGCAGTAGTGACTCGCTTCCGCAAATCAACCAAACATTTGCGGATTTGGGGTATGACTTAATAACGGTTTCAGGCGTCGGGCTTGGTGAAATTGCAGTGGAATTCTTTATTTCACCGGGTTTGATTATTGGCGAAGACTCTTATCTTGACCTGACTTTTAATAATTCATCCCTGGCTGATTATAATAATTCTGGAATAAGTATTCTTTTAAATAATCATATAATTGGCGATGCGCGATTGTCTGACCAAACCACCGCTTCGATCACGAAGCGAATTAGAATCCCTCAATCGGTGGTGGTGCCTGGAATTAATCAAATTCGAATTCAGGCATATTTGGCTACTCCTAGCTTGTGTTCAGCAGTGGATAATAACCTTTGGCTAACGGTTATGCCTGAGTCTCTTCTGCATCTCCCTCTTGTGGCGGAGCCAATTGGTAATTTGGATTTGGCGGACTTAAGTGTTTATCCTTATCCATTTATAAACGTCCCCACTCTTTCAGATACAGCTTTTATTTTGAGTAATAGTCCCTCCTCTTGGGCGGTTGCTTCTCAGATTGCTTCCAATCTTGGCTCTCTTGCTAAGGGAACTATAATTGACTTGGAAGTGGCTTTTGATGGTCAGATACCGGATGAAATTCGGGATAATAATGATCTTATCATTGTAGGCTTGCCTGCAGACTTAGAAATTATTAACGAGTTGAATGGTTCTCTCCCCGGACCTTTCGAAGCCGGAGGTAATTCTGCAATAATCAAGAATCAGCAGATACTCTATCGCTTCTCCTCAGATCTGGACTTGGGGTATCTAGAGCTTTTAGATGCGCCATGGGACAATGCGCGTGCTGTTTTGGCTGTTGTTGGCAACAGCGAAGATGGGGTAAATTTGGCAGGTGGGGTGTTAGTGGATACTTTGCTTCGCAATCGGCTAAGAGGAAATTTTGCATTAATTAATGGCGTAAATGTTACCGTTGCAGATACGCGGACTGGTTTTGGTCTTGGTAGCCTTAGCTCTGAATCAACTGACTCTTCAGTTGTGATAGAGAGTACTCCTGTAGTCGTGGAAACCACTACCACTACTACTACTGCTCCTCGATTAACTTGGATACCTTTTGTAATTGCAGTGCTGTTTGTCTTGATTATAGTTGTTCTATTTTTGGCGATAAGGACATCGCGAAACCAGTCTCGTCAGGGATAGTTATTATCAACATTTATGTAGCGTCCTATCTTATCTTGCCTGCGTAGTCAGTAAGAGGTAGGACGCTACATAATGATGTTTTATTGTACTTTTTTGAAACATTGATGCGGGGGATTTATGATACTCTGTTCACTGTTCACCTCCTAAATGGATCCATTTAAAACGCTAAACTGAGGTTTGATATTTTTATTCGGTAATCACAATTTGTGATACATTTAACTTTGGGTCTACAAGTACATATCCATTGGAAAAATCACGTCTCCAGGCATTCCCTTTATGGTATCGCGACCCCAAAGGTGATCCTAGATTGGTCTGAAAGTTTTCGTACAACCATACTTCTCCATAACTAGAACTGTTAGTATACCGAAAAGCAGCATTCCCATTTGATACAAGTAAATATGATGCAAGTGCAAATTGTTCGCGATTGGCATTGTCCTGGGAGCCTTGGGATACAAGGATGAGAATTTTTCCCTGATTGAGTACCATTTCAATTTTATTCATTTGATCTTCCCAGTCTGATACTGACTTGTACCCGGAAGACCAGTCAACAGCAAAAGATTCAATCATTGCCCCGTCAAGTTTATTAATGTATTTTAGCCAGATTTCATTATCTTTAACAGAGATGATATTGCCCAGAACGAGATTCCCGTTTAGAGTGTCGTTATTTTTTTGCAGATACGAAAGGAATTCATCTATTTCAGTTTGGTAGCTTGTGTCATTTGGGTATTTTTTGGGGAGCTTGCCCATACGTTCGAATTTTGAGAGACTCGCGTCCACGTTATCAATAAAAAGACCATCCCATTTGTATTGCATTTGCATTTCGCGTGCGCGCTGCAGCCAAAATGTACGATATTCGGAATTGCCAGGATCCATGAAGTAAGTTTTATCATTATGGATTGGATTTCCTGTGTCATCTAGTAAAAACCAATCTGGGTGTTGTTCCATCATGAGGCAGAAGTCCCCACTTTTATATGCCACTTGATTACCGTAATTTCCATCGTTGCAATTATCCGGCCTTCTGATTTGAGTCAAGAGTAGGTATTGAAATATGGGGCTATCAACACCAATGGAATCTAATTTATCACGAGTTTCTTCATCTTTGTGAGTTAATATGAAAAAATCAAAATTTTGTACAAGCAGGGGGAGGTTTTCCTCTTTTGGAGGTTTGTAAAACCATGCAAGATGAATAAAATTTTCACTTTGGTTAAATGGGTAGACTCTGGGTGTAGGATAGGTTATTTCTTTGAGCGATGGCGTTGATGTAACATTTTCTTCGAATGTTCCTTGCCGACATCCATCTGTAAAAACAACTATAAAAAAGCAAACGAGTAGACTGATTCGCATCCTTGTTTTCATATTTTTAGTTGTTGGGAATCTCAGTTGTGGAATATACATAAAGGAATAATAGTCTGCAAATTGGTACGCTTCATATTATTTTATGAGTTTGAGACTTTTTGTATCTGTATGTATATCTGCTGGTGGCAATACCGCGCATAAAAAACAAGCCATGTGACAATGGCAGTAAATTTGGCGCCATCTTCAAGGATTAATTCGAGCTTTTCAAAAACATATCGATACTCTAAAATGCGGTCTGGGATTAAATCTAATCCTACAGATATTCCAAAAAAAAACAACCCAAGTAACATGAGGCCATATTCGTTTCGTAAGATTTCTGCAAAGTTAAAATATAAGAACAGTAATATTGCAAACCCCAAAAGCAAGATGGCTGCTTTCTCTGGAATAAACCTCACATAGTCAGGGAAAAAATCTTCATGCAGCATGTAGGTGTCGTCAAGCGTCAAATAGGTGATTAATAGGCCCGAGTATAAGAGGAACTTAAGAGACTCTTTTTGATGTGGGGATATTTTATTCAATATAAAGTATGTTGAAAAACAAAGTGTGACAATAGCACTCCAAAAAAGTATCCCAAGTTGGGATATGGAGCCCCAGTAAAATGGAAGACGGCCCAAGGCTGCGACATCTCGTGTCAAATCTTGAATAGATAAGTTTGGAGATATCTCTGTTACCACCCCAACCAATATAAACATCAGGAAAATCGGAATATAGATACTAATTATTAAAATGCGTAAAGCTAAAACTTGCTTTATGAAACCTCTAATAATGTCCGGGATATTCATTTTGTCCTCATTAAATTTCTTAGAATGCAATGGCTGATTAAAAAAATTTGCTACTAAGAATTTGATATATAAAAGCGTTAAATTGAAATGATTATATCATTTGTATTAATGTTTCATCTTGTTCCGGGTTTCATCATTGTTGAAGTTTTGTTCTGACATGAACTTGCAAGGAATTCCGACTAACTTCCTATTTAGCGATTTATTTCAGCGAAGCGATGTTTCGTTGTTAAATATATGCTCTGAGAGCTTAAATAGGTATGGGGGGATTAATGGTTTGCTGACCTGGAAGAATCAATCTCCTGAATAACGGTCTAGCTTTTTTATAGATCTCACAGGAAGATGGAAGAAATAAATCCATTATAAAATGGTGATTTTCTTGACTCGTTGCCTACCTAGGGGTAAACTATCCCTACCTACCGTTCGGTAGGGAAGGAGATGCTTCGTGACCAGAGATGACATACTCGATGCCGCTGCACAGGTTTTCCGTCAGAAGGGCTTTCATGGTGCCTCCATGTCCGCCATTGCGGATGCGGTGAATTTGCAAAAGGCCAGCCTGTATCATCATGTCACATCCAAGCAGGAGATTCTGCTCGCGCTTCTTGACCGCGCCCTCGTGATGTTGACCGACCATATCGCTGCCATCGC
>Ga0075156_10000581_pt1 | contig 18917 bp, 17 predicted proteins | sample JI81AbrownDNA_FD_70966 | JGI IMG/M metagenome (GOLD analysis project Ga0075156, IMG submission 70966) | Wastewater effluent complex algal communities from Wisconsin, to seasonally profile nutrient transformation and Carbon sequestration -... | ecosystem: Engineered > WWTP > Effluent > Algae...
CATCCTTTCTATAATGACGTAACAACGCTTTTCTTCTGTTTGACGAAGTTCCTACAACGGCCCTTTCGTGTAAATGAAATTTTTGTTTTTTATCAACGGAGTCCTTTCGGATCAACATTAAATCACTCGGATTTTCACGTTCACTAAAAGCGGCAATAATCAATCCTTTTGGATTTGACGATTCCAGATCCTTACATGAATGAACAGCTAAATCAATTTTTGAAGCCAGTAAAGCTTCTTCCAATTCCTTTGTGAAAAATCCTTTCCCTTCCAGTTTATCAAAACCTACATCTTGAATTCTATCGCCTTGTGTTTTGATTATTTCAATTATGCAGGTTAAGCCTAAAGCTTCCAATTGACGTTTAACATGGTTTGCCTGCCACAAAGCTAAATCGCTTCCACGCGTTCCTATGATGATTGATCTTTTCATTGAATTGTCTTGTGGCTAAAATAGAAAACTTGTGGACTTAACACGCACTATTTTTTAAGCAATTGATCATATAATTGTGCATATTGCTTAGCGGCATTTTTCCAACTAAACTGCGCAGCATGAGCTTTGTATTTTTCGCTTAAATTATCTGAATGATAAGTAGCAAGGCCTTTTTCAACGACCAAGGCCATTTCGTCAGGGTCAAAATTATTCCAGTAAAAACCATTAGGTCCGGCTATTTCGGGCAATGAAGTAGCGTTATTCACAAAAACGGGTTTGCCTAAACTCATGGCTTCCACTACCGGCAATCCAAAACCTTCGGCAACAGATGGGAATAAAAATCCGCTGCAATGCTGATATAACCATAATTTTTCCTGATCCGAAATTTTACCGGGCATTAAAATGCTTTCATCCATTCCCGATTTTTTTACCTCATCAAAAATTCTTTTTCCATACTCACTGTTTGCGTCTCCGGCAATGATGAGTTGAAAATCCTTTAATTTTTTCATCATGGGAATTAAGGTGTGAAAATTTTTACGTGGTAAAATTATTCCAATGGTAAATAAAAAAGGTCGGTTGTTGGTTAACCATGAAGGCTTTTGAGGCGAAACAGAAGCATTAAGGGTATTGCCGTTATGAATTACGTGTACCTGCTTGCCCTTAAGTTCCATGTGCTTTTGAATTTCCTGCGATGCAAAATGGGAAATAGCAGTAACAACACTAGCCCGGTATATTTTTTGCTGAAGCGATTTGAGCTTTGACGATAATTTTGTTCCTGAATATTTGTATAAAAAATTCAAATCATGCACCGTAAGCAAGTATTTTGTTTGTTTGTTTGATGGTTCATACTTTGAGGTTTGGTGCGTTGCGTGAAAAATATCATCAGGTAAAGTTGGCACGCCAAATAATTTATGCAAACTTTTTTGTTTTAGAAAATCCACTTTATCCCCAAACATTGTTTGACTGGCAGCAGGAGCATACATAGTCAAATTTGGAACTCCTTCTTCAACCAAGGCATTGCCCAAATGAAAACAAAACTGACCTAATCCACTATACGGATTTTTTAGTTTTTCGCAATCAAGTATGATTCTTGGTTTATTTTGCATGTAGCAAAGCGTAAAGTTTTTTATTTTTCAAATAGGTATGATAAGCAGAAATTCGGCAAATGATAAATCCTTTGGACCCGTCTAAAAAACCGAGTTTAAAAAAATAATCGCGCAGGAATTTTACAATGGGCGAAAAATACACTTTCAATAAACTCACTTTTTTTCCGTTTTCAAAATACGCTTTTGCCGAAATGGTGGTAAAGTATTCAACTTGTTTGTAATGCTCTTCAACCGAATAATAACTATAATGCAAAATATTTCCCTTTAACCGAGCGGTTGTACAACCTTCATTCATTTCATATTTATCGTGCGGATTAAATCCCTTCCATGACCCTTTTCGCGAATCCCATAAGCGTAATTTTCTATCCGGATACCATCCGCTGTGTTTGATCCATTTACCAACATAATTGGTCATGCGGTTCATTTCATACGCATCTTTATCCCAAATTAATTTTACTCTTTTAATTTCCTTACATAAAGTTTCATCCAGGGCTTCATCGGCATCAAGTGATAAAACATATGGAGATGTAGCATATGTAATAGCACGGTTCTTTTGTTGAATATGTCCATCAAATGCGTGCTGAAAAAACTTAGCACCATGCGATTTACAAATTTCCTCGGTTTTATCGGTGCTAAATGAATCCAATACAACAATTTCATCCGCTATATCTTTTACCGATTCAAGGCAACGGGCAATGTTCTTTTGCTCGTTAAATGTTATGATGACTACCGATAATTGAATCATTAAAAAATCCTCCAGCCTATAATTTGAACAAGTGACAAGTTAAGAAAAAACACCGAAACAAAACAAAAAATCAATGCCCATACCACTGCAGGAATAAATGTAAGATCGCGTAAATTTTTAGCGTCACCTGCCTCCGTTGGATTTTCAGCCGATATATACAATATGATCAAACTTGACCAAATACTTTCAAACATCATAAATGAACCAATCATGAAAAAATACGCTTGTGCATAATGATGTTGGTTGTAATAAATTGCCAAACCCACAACAAGCATATTGGACAACAACCAAATAATACCATACCTGTTGCGCACCCATAATAACAAGGAAATGGAAAAAACACCAATAATACCGTAAGCCAAATAAAGCTGGTTTACATCGTTTAATTGCGTTAACATTACCCAGCTAATGGCCGAAGCAAACGGATATCCAGCAATGGATACCAAAAATTTTGAAATCCAGTATTTGTTTGAAGTAACCGCAACACCTCCTGCGTTTGAAAACAATTCAATGCTATGCACGCTTCCCGAAGTTATTAAACTCATGATACCATGTCCCAATTCGTGAAAAAGCGTATTGTACACCCTGAATATTATTCCAATTTTTCCGGCACGCAAAATAAGGATCATGAGGGCCCAAATAATTACTATTTGCCACAACGGACTCAAATACGGACTTAAAAAATTGGTTGGCCAGTTTAAAATACCCATGTAAGTTCTTGTGTCCAGTTTGCTTTAACCTTAACGGCTTGTGAATACCACACAATTTTTTCCGATTGCTTTTTCAGATCAAAATCGCCAGGTGACCAAAGGCCATTCTTATCCTCATCGTTGAAAATATAAAAAGAATAATTGGCCGGTTTTAATAATTCAAAATTAAGTGTTGGCTTTTGTAATGAAACCGTTTGTTTAGTTAAATACTTTCCATCCATCAACAAAACACAAACAGGATTTGTGAATCCGTTTAGTTCCAGTTTTTTCAAACCCAATTGTATTGAGCCCATTTTTTCTATTGGTAAATAGGTGGAAACTGAACTAATGGTATCGTTTGATCTTTTGGTAATGGCAGATGTAAATGCTCCGGGTAAACAAACTGTTTTGAGTGGTGTTTTTTCAAGTTGTTTTTCGGGTACAATTTTTACTCCGTGCAAAGATGAGGTAACGGTAAACGGCACAACTTTTTTATGCAGCGTATCATAAACTGAAATCAAGTCTTTATTAAACGTACAGGGTGAATTGGTAGCAATAAAAATACTGTCGGTAACGTAAATTTCAGGTGGAGCTATTAATTTAAAAACCGCTTTTGAGGTCATTTTTTTACTAAGATGCGAGGTAAAATTGATGGTATCAATTATTTTATCATTTTCCGATACCTTTAACTGAATGGTGTCCTTCACCAAGGTATCGTTCAATACCATATAAAAAACTGAATCCGCTGGAAAATTTTTATAGCATGATATGGAAGAATTTAGTGAAGAATTCAAGGGTTCAACTTTTACATTACGCAAAATCTTATTGTAACAGTAAAGCTGAATCCATTTGGAAACCGATGCGGTTGATGTTTGATATAATTTTTTATTTATTGGCTTAAACTGTGCTAGTTTTATTCCGGCTAAATTATTATCCAATACCATAACCGAATCCAAAAATGAGATTTCTTCAGGGTAACCGTTATACATCAGATCAGCATTTTTATCGTTGAGCGAATATAAATTATACTTACCCGATTTCAAATTGGAAAGTTTAAACGAACCATCTTTCTCAGTTTTTAAATAATAGGCAGGCTTATCGCGAACAATAGCCGAATCTTCTTCGGCATTGTGTAAAATTACTGTACTGGAACCAATGCCTCCTTGAGAAAATGCATTGATAACCTTTCCTGAAATACTCAACGAATCAAGATAAGGTCCGGTTGAAAAAACATATTGAAAATTTTGTACGGTATTGTTCTCTGTAATATCGTTTATTGCACCTGAAAAATTAATGGTATAGGTTGTGTTGGGCTTAGGTTTATCGTTAAACTGAATTTCAATTTTTTTTCCTTTTGCTTTTATTTCAGGCTTACTGGCAAGTGCGGGTGTAATAACAACCTGCTGACTTTTTAATTGAATATATTCGTTGAACGTTAAAACAATTTTATCGGTACTAAAATTGACCGTTTTATTTTTCGGCATTGATCGCTCTTCTAAAACCTCCGGTGCCATTGCATCTTTAATTCCTCCATTGGGTTCACTCATTTGGGCACAGGAAGAAAACAATACACTTAAACCAGCAAAGATAATTACGTGTTTGAATGAAAATAAATTCACCTCACGTTTAAATTGTGGTAAGCAAAAAGGATTGTTCCTCGTATGAGTGAATAATTTCATTGCAGATTAAATCTGTATCAAAGAACAGATTTTTTCAAGATAAATTTTATCCGTTTCGTTAAAGTTATTTAAATGTTGGCTGTCAACATCTAAAACCATTGTAACGGTATTGTTCCTGATAATTGGAATAACGATCTCCGATCGGGATAAACTGCTGCAAGCAATATGACCGGGAAATGCATCAACATCGGCAACAACAAGGGTTTGCATGGTTTCCCAAGAGGTGCCACAAACACCTTTTCCCTTTTTTATACGCGTACATGCCGGTGGACCTTGAAAAGGTCCCAATACCAATTCGCTTCCTTCAACAAGATAAAATCCAACCCATAAAAATTCAAAGGCATATTTAAGGGCCGAAGCAACATTACCCAAATTGGCAATCACATTGGTTTCGCCCATAAGCAAACCTTCAATTTGCGGGATGAGCTGTTGGTATTGTTGCTCTTTTGAAAGCGACTTGTCAATTAAAAGATCTTCGGCCATGATTGATGCAAACTTACGTTGTTTTTTTATTCAATTTCATAAAATATAACTGCCTAACGATAGGTATACGCCATTGCAATAATTGAAATTTTTAGTTGCGGATTTTCCTTTAACAATACCCCTGCACACGACTCCAGCGTTGCTCCTGTAGTAATAACATCATCCACCAACAATATATGTGCATAGGTGGTTTTATTGGCAATAAAATTCTCATCGCTGTTGCGCCATCGTTCAAAGCGACCTTTTTTGGTTTGACTATTGGTAATGGTCTCCTTTTTCAACATTGTTGTATCAACGGGTTTGTTCATGTGTTTTGCAATCTCAATGGCCAAAATTTCACTTTGGTTATAACCACGCGTTTTTAATTTTGAACGATGCATGGGAACCGGCACAATGGCATCAATGGGTTGATCAAATTGATGCTTTGCGAGTAGTTGGGCCATTTCGCCACCAAACATTTCACCCACATCGGGACGATTTTTGTATTTCAATGCATGCAATAATTTTTGTACAATGGTGTGCTTTTGGTAATAAAACAAGGCAGTTGCCGAGTTGAGGGGAATTCGACCCCAAAATGTTTTCATGACCGGATTGTTCTCTAGAGAGTCAAATTTGGTATAAGGTAATTGCATTCGACATGCTACACAAACCACGCTATGGCCTGTTGACAGAGGCTGTTGACATCCTGCACAAAGGTTTGGATAGAATAAATTTAAAAGCCGCGCTAGCAAAACAATTAATATTAAAATGTTAACAGCTAATAAAAATTAAAACTTTCTTTAGCTACATAACGTTAAATTTGTGACAAATATACAATTCAATGGAAACCAAAAAATCACGTGACCCCCTTTATATCACCATCATTATTTTGCTATTGGGCGCAACAGGCTATTTTGCTTATAGCTGGAATGAGCAAAAATCGGTGATATCGGGTTTGGAAAAGGATAAATCAACCATGCAGGCCGATCTTGATACCCTCAAGAATTTGCTTGAAAAAAATGGTATGGTTGACCTCATGGGCGAAGATTTGAAGGATAATCTTGAATTTATGCTGGATTCCTATTCGGAATTGAAAACTACGAACGATACCATGAATACCCGTATTCAACAACAACAGGAAAAAATCAAAAACCTGTTGGAAGAGGCTAAGAAACATAAAGGGGATGCGTATGCAATTTTGCGTTTGAAAAAAGAAGGTGAAACATTGCGCAGGATCATGAAGAGTTATATCCATACCATTGACTCATTAAATACCGTTAATCAAGGGTTGGTTGTAGATATTAAAAACAAGGACAAGGTTATTACCGATGTAAGTGCTGAGCGAGATGAATTGAACGATAAGAATAAAAATTTATCGGAAAAAGTTGCCCGTGGATCATTATTACAAACAAGTGGGTTAACCGCTACAGCCATTCGTTTACGCAACGGTGGAAAGCAGGTGGAAACCACCAAAGCAGGTCGTACGGATATGATTAAATCATGTATGACCATTATGGAAAACCGCATTGCAAAAGCCGGAACCAAGGAAATTTACATGGTAGTCATTACTCCGGGGGGTACTATTATCAGCGATAATCCTTCTGTGACGGTTACAACCGAAGATGGCGCACAACCATTTAGTTTAAAACGTGAAATTGAATACCAAAATGCCAACCTAGACCTTTGTATGTTTGCCGAGATCAAAGAAGGTGTTGAGTTACAAGCAGGAACCTATATTGTGAAATTTTATTGCGATAAGGCACTCATTGGTAAATCAACGTTTACCCTAAAATAACCTTCCATCTGCCAAAGTTAATACTACCAAGTGGTATTAATCTTTGGGATTCCTTGAATATCATTATTTTGAACAGATTTTAGTCCAACTTCAATGAAGTTTCATCATTATTGTTGATACAACTATTCATTAATTGTTTAATTTCAATCTAAATTTAAATAGTTGATGAGAACTTTTTTCACACTTGTTGGCCTTATTGGACTAGGCCTATTGTTAATGTCTAATGATAATGGCGTTGCAACCGCTTCGGGAAAAGATAGAACAGGATCACCTTTTAATGCAACAGGTGGTGCCCAATGTGGAGCATGCCATGCAGGAGCTGCCTTTAGTACTTCCATTGACACCCGCCTAAAAGATTCAACCGGAGCAATTGTAACCGAATATTACGCAAACCATACCTATACATTTGAAGTTGAGGTAAGTTCTACCGGTGCAACTGGCTTTGGATTTCAATCCCTTGCCTTGCTTACACCAAGCAATGTAAACGCTGGTACCCTAACAGCAAGCAGCTCAAACACCCATATCAAAGTTTTGTCAAGTACCAGACGATATGCCGAACATTCTCTTCCAAGCACATCAGGCTTATTCATCATGAATTGGAAAGCACCTGTATTTGGTTCAGGAACGGTTAAATTTTATTCAGCCGGAAATGGGGTTAATTTGAATGCACTAAAGACCGGAGATAAAGGTTCGCCTGCAACCGTATTGACTATTACTGAAAATACACTTGCCTCGGTTAATGAAATCAAATTAAATTCCATCAATGTTTATCCGAATCCAGCTATTGATAACTTATCCATCAGTATTAATCATGCAGGCAATGGCAAATTGGTTATTGTTTCACTGGAAGGCAAAGTTCAACTCGTACGACCAATTCAATTTGACAATACAACCCCTTTACAACAAAACATTTCAACACTTGCAAGTGGTACTTATTTTGTGAGTGTAGTTGATGAGAATGGAAAACAATTAGCCTCAACTAAATTTATTAAAAAATAAAATGAAATTGCGTTTAATTGTTATCGCGGTAATTTTAACGGGTGTTTATTCGTGCACCAAGTTAAAGGAAGATGATATTGTTTTTGATGCCGAGCGTCAAAAATTATGCGATTTAGACTCAGCACGATTCAGCGAGCACATTGCACCCATCATTAGTAGCAATTGTATGCCGTGCCATGATAATTCACAAGCATCGGGAGGATTAACCCTGGTAACGTATGATGATATAAGTTTTTTAGCGTTGGACGGCATATTAATCAAAAGCATAAATCACAGCGCTGGAGCAGTTCCTATGCCAAGCGGAACAGATAAATTACACGAGTGTTATATACAGGCCATAGAATTATGGACGGCACAAGGCGCATTAAATAATTAACCAAATGAAAAAGAAAATACTCTTAATTGTAGTTGTATTAGGGTTGGCAGCAGCCGCTTACGCCTATTACGAATATACCCGTAAACCGGCTACAGCATCTGAATTAACCACCGATTTTACCTTTACAGCCGATGAGCTATTAAAAGAGTTTGCAAACGAAGAGGCTGCAACCAAAAAATTCCAGGATAAGACCATTGAAGTAAGTGGCACGATTGATGCAGTTTCAAAGAATGAGAAAAGTTATGACGTAAGTTTACTAACTTCGGACGATATGACGTTAATCACCGTGCAGCTTGTTCCCGAAGAAAACGCAAATGCAGAGAAACTAAAAGCAGGCGATAAAGTAACGTTAAAAGGAATTTGTAATGGAAAACTAGCCGATATTGAATTAAACAAAGGTGCCATCATTAAAAAATAAAAAAACAACTATATGAAACGTATTATCATTTTATCATTGTCCTTATTGCTAACCGGTTTAACCGTAAATGCTCAAACAAAATATTTCACCAAAAAAGGAAAGATCAGCTTTAAATCTGTGAAACCAGAGGGTGAAAAAGTGGAAGCAACCAATAACCGTGTTACTTCTATTTTTGAAGTTGAAACCGGTAAAATTGAATTTCTGGTGCTAATCTCGGCTTTTGAGTTTGAAAAAGCATTGATGCAGGAACATTTCAATGAAAATTACCTGGAATCAAAACAATTTCCAAAATCAACGTTCAAAGGTACTATCACCAATATGAAAGATGTTGATTTGAAAAAAGATGGTTCTTATGCGGTAACCATTACAGGTGACTTTACCATTCATGGCGTAACAAAAAATGTAACCGAAAAAGGAACAATTACCGTTAAAGATGGGAAAATCTCAGCTACCGCTTCAATTGAAATTGCTCTTGCCGATTATAAAATTAAATCACCTAAAACCGATCAGGTGATTAAAACTACCATCAACATTGCACGTTACGAACTGAAGAAATAAAAAATGAACGCTATCCTCAAAACCATTTTATTTACTGCATTTTTATTTCAATACAATTCAGTTTCGTCACAGGATCTGTTGGATGAAATTGAACCCGATAAGCCAGAGATACAACGCGTAATGGCTACGTTTAAAAATAGCAAGGTCATCAATGCGCAATCAATGGAAACCACTCATAAAGGCGTATTGGATTTTAGAATATCCCATCGCTTTGGCCGACTTAATGGAGGCGCCTACGAATTGTTTGGTTTGGATCAAGCGAGTTTACGGTTGAGTTTTGATTACGGAATTACCAATAGATTAATGGTTGGATTTGGTCGTAGCACTTACCAAAAAACCTATGATGAATATATAAAATATAAAATTTTATGGCAAACCGATGGTAGCAATAAAATGCCAGTTTCATTGATCTGGTATTCCAACATGGCCATTAATACCTTGAAAGTTGATAACAGTGTTTACCAACATACGTTTAGCATGCGCTTGAATTATGTGCATCAACTGATCATTGGTCGTAAATTCAGTGAGCGACTTTCGTTGCAACTTATGCCAACACTTGTTTGGCGTAACATAGTTGAAACTGCTGTAGAGAAAAATGGGGTGGCGGTAATTGGCGGTGCCGGAAGAATTAAACTTACCCAACGCTTAGCTTTAAATGCTGAATATTTTTATGTTTTACCTAACCAACTTGCTCCCGGTTATACTAACTCCTTGTCAGTAGGGTTTGATATTGAAACAGGTGGTCATGTATTCCAATTGCATTTTACCAATAGTCCAATCATGATTGATAAAGGTTTTATGACTGAAACCACAGGCGAATGGTTAAAGGGCGACATTAATTTTGGTTTTAATATTTCACGGGTATTTACCTTGGTAAAACCCAAGAAAAACGTAGAACCTGAACCTATTGAATAATCGTTTACCGGAAAAACTTTCCTGAAAATTGATTGCCGTAATTATCTTTTAATACATAAAGATAAATTCCCGTTTGTAAATAATTAATGGATATTCCGCTTTCATTAATTTCACGCGACAAAATTTGTTTTCCGCTTACATCAAAAAGATCAAGCGTAAATTGTGATAACATTGAACCATGTTTTAGATTAATTTTTCCAGAATATTGATCAACATAAATTTGCGGATCATTTAACGCAACTTCATCAATACCGGTGATTGCACAATTACCAACATGGTCATATAAAAGCGTTGCTGTTTGTGTTCCAATTAACGTTATTTTTTTGTCAGGACAAATGGCATAAATCATGGGGTAATAAACGGCATCAAAAGCTGTAATAAAATTACTTCTATCAATTCCTTCAGGATTTATAATAGGATAAGGAGTACCGGTAAGCCAATCACCGGCTGTTACACCACTCACACCGCTTAATTCGCCAATACCATTGGCCGGATCATGCTCCACAGCTATAACCATTATATCCTGTGAACTGGTTCCTGAGGGTCCATGTGCATTAAACAAATCCCTTACCGCATGCGTATTGTGATATGCCCAACAGGTTGGACAGTGAGCTGCAAAAATATCGAGGTAAACAGTTTTGCCCGCATCCAAATATGAATACAAATTTTGCGTATTTCCGTTTATATCTGTTAGCGTGAAATCCGGAGCAGTGCTTCCATCAGCTAATTGCGCCTTAAGGAAGGTCGCAGGAAAGAAAAGTAAAAAAATAATAATTCCTTTTTTCATAACACATTTACGATAATTGAGACTTTTTGGATTTACATCAATCGTTAATTCCCGGTTACATGAAAAAATCCGGAATACTTTTCCCCTTTTAACGTGCTTATCACGTAATAATAAACACCGTCACTTACCGTACTCCAATCATTCTTATAATCATCGGTTTCATATAATAAATTACCCCATCGGTTAAAAATAGAAATGGCCGAATTAAACGGCAATCCGAATACATTGAATTTATCATTAATTCCATCACCGTTAGGTGTAATAATGTTTGGGATTGTTAACTCGAATTCGGTATAGATGGTTACATTTTTACTGGCTTCACAACCAAATGCATTTGTGACCGTTACCGTATAGGTTGTAGTGTATAAAACATTAGCCGTTGGATTTGCACAATTCGTACAACTTAATCCTTCTGATGGTGACCATTGAAATGGAGCATCGCCTGTGGCCAATAAATCCACCTCAACACCTTCATAAGAAGTTAAACCTGAAATTAAGGTGTCGTTCGAAACGGTTAAATTTGCCGCTGGATTAATACATACTACAGTCGTATCATAATTTGCACAAAATCCATTTGAGCTGGTAACAATGTAGTTGGTTTGCACGGTTGGTGATACAACAATGCTTGATGTAGTTTGACCGGTGTTCCAGATATAATTATCCGAACTTAAGGCTGAAATTTCAATGCTTTTTCCGGGACAAATACAAGTGTCGGCCGATGAATTAACCGTAGGATATGCCAATGCTGTGATCAATATTGAATCTACGTTGGAATTGCATCCGCTGCTATCATAAACAAAAAACGTTGTATATCCGGTGGCAGATGGTGAAATGGTTACGTGATCTAACGTATCGGTTATAGCTGTTGACCATTGGTAGGTGTATGGTGCAATACCACCACCCACTGTTGAATTAAGAGTTACCGGCATTCCAACACAAGTTGTGTCTGTACTTGAACTCAGGTTTAATGATAACAAGCCATGATCAATTACGGTAATAGTAAATGTAGCAATGGCCGAATCACAGGGAGATGTCACTACCAGCGTAATTAAATGTGATCCAACCGTATTAAAGGAAACTACTGGATTGACTTGCGTTGAGGTGGAAGGTGTTCCATTCTCAAAAGTCCAGTTATACTTAATTGAAGCTAAATCACAGGAAATACTACTGGCCGTTAATTGAATGGGCTTAGCTGAACATACCGTATCGTCAACCATGAAACTGGCTTTGGTTGAGCTGGTATCGCCACAACCAACGCTGCACAATCGTGCCAAGGCCATGTCCATAAAACCAGAAACCGTGGATTGATATGCTCCCGGTGTTATTGGATAAGCACCCATTGAATAACATGCCGTGTATAAAAATCCATTGGAATAATCAATTCCGCCCATACCTTCAGCATCGTCTTCCATTGCTCCACCCAGATAGGTTAAACATTCCTTTTCACAATCAGGATTAAATTTAACGATAAACTCATCTTCTATCCCACCAAACACTTTTTGAAAAGCACAACCTAATACGGGCATTGCTACAAAGGCATCATCTTCCCATTCTGAAAACAAATAAATATTATTGTTTTCATCGGTAGTTACACAAGCTCCATATTCCCAATAAGAATTTCCATAATATGTTGACCATACAACATGATTTGCTGTATCATGCTTAATCATAAAACAATCATATGAGCCTCCTCCAAATACCGTTTGAAATGCACCGGGTGTAGTTGGAAAAATAGTTGAAGAGGTGTTTCCAACAACAATTGAATTACCCAATTCATCAAATTCCAATGAATAGGCCTGATCATAATTTGCTCCTCCTATAAAAGTGGAATAAACCATGGTTCCATTAATATCAAACTTTGTATAAAATCCTTCTCCGGCACCGGCATATAAATGGTCATACGCATCAATTGTAAGAGGATAATCGTTGCTGAGTGCAATTCCGGTTATTCCTATATATCCCGGAGTAAAATCTACATCATATCCGATTTCGTAATCGGTACCACCGTAATACGTAGAATACAACAAGGCACCTGAAGGAGTTAAGGCAGTTAATAATACATCGTAAGAACCACCTCCAAAAACCGGCTGATATGGATTTAATAACGGATAATCGGTTGACTGGGTGTAACCGGTAAACCAAACATTGTTATTGTCGTCAACATCAATTTTGTTAGCCGCTTCCATGGTTGATCCGCCAAAATAGGTGTCCCAAATTCGAACGCCAGATTCATCAAACTTTACTACAAAGGCATCATACATGCCTGCATTCGCTGGCTGGTAAGCGCTTGCCATAACAGGAAGGTCTAACGATGCTGCTGATCCGCATACATAAACATAATTTAACGAATCAACGCATACACCTGAAATAAGATCATAATTGGATCCGCCATAAAAAGTTGACCACAACAATCCACCATTGATATCCATTTTCGTTAGAAATGCAGCCGAAGTGGATGAACCTACAAAGCTTGTTTGAAAAGCTCCGGCACTAATGGGAAAAAGGGTTGAATAACTAATCCCACCTATATAAAGATCTCCGTTCTTATCCCCTTCAACATCGTAAGGATATTCTATTGATTCTCCTCCCAAATAGGTTAACCAAACAGCCGGATCAATAATTATCTTATCAAATTTTTCCAATGATTGTTGAACATGAATTCCAAAACAATTCTTCTCAAGTCTTTTAAATTTCATATTCACGTTTTCTCTGATGCCATTGCGAATAGCTTCTGATTTAGGTATAAAATCTTTGATGGTCGCCATTGACGATTTAAGAATAATGGTATCACCAACAAGACTTGATTTTTGAACACCGGTAAATTCAAATTGTATTTGCGAAATATCACCACCGGCATTTACAATATAATCATACTTTAACTGAAGTCCATTGCTGTAAAACAACACGTCAATGTTTGGAAATATATTTCTTATCAAAACTTTTTCAAACGATTTTACACCAATTAATCCATTCGGAAACGAGGGTTCATAATAATTAAATGTATGTTTATATGGATCTATTCCTTGGGCCATTGATACTTCGTGTGAATTTTTCCAACTCATATCAATACGATTAATATAAATGGAATCTGGCACTGGCGGCTTTTTCATTAGGTTAGCCGCGTTCTTAGAAAATTCTTCTTTCTCTTCTTTTTTAATGCCCGAAGTTTTAGTGGTAATATATGATACTCCGCCTTTACGAATTGCATAACGCACGTTACCCGATTCAGCATAAAATAAAACATCTGAAGCTATGGCACCGCTGGTCGTTTTTAATTGACCCTTGTTTTCAATGAATTTAAGTTGTCCTTTTTGAGCAAAAAGATTTGCAATCAATAAAAGTGAAACCAAAAGTGAAGTAAGTGCTTTCATGAATAGGTTACTAAGATAATCAATTTTTTGAAAAATCTTAACTTTTAAAGACGGTCATTTTGACAAAACAGGTAAACTGCTTTTTCGGTAAAAAAAAAGGGAACCTAAAAGCTCCCTTTGAATATTTTAGTTTGAATAAAATCTTATTCTTCTCCCATTACTTTGGCAGAATAGTACTCGCGATTCATGCGTGCAATATTTGATAACGAAATCTCTTTCGGACATTCAGCTTCGCAGGCTCCGGTATTGGTACAGTTACCAAAACCTTCTTCATCCATTTGAGCAACCATATCCATTACACGTTTTTGACGCTCAGGTTTTCCTTGCGGTAACAAAGCCAATTGAGAAACTTTTGCCGAAACAAATAACATAGCTGAAGAGTTTTTACAAGCAGCTACACAAGCTCCGCAACCGATACAAGATGCTGCAGCAAAAGCCATGTCAGCTTCATGCTTTGGAACCGGAATAGCGTTTGCATCAACGGCATTACCCGTGTTTACCGAAATAAATCCGCCTTTTTGCATGATGCGATCAAATGCGCTACGATCAACAGCTAAATCTTTAATAACCGGAAATGCTGCCGAACGCCAAGGCTCCACCACAATGGTATCACCATCCTTAAACGAGCGCATGTGTAACTGGCAAGTAGTAACAGCATTCTTTGGTCCGTGCGGGCGACCATTGATAAACATACTGCACATTCCACAAATTCCCTCGCGACAATCGTGATCAAAAGCAACCGGATCAGCTCCTGAGCTGATTAATTGCTCATTTAAAACATCAAACATTTCAAGGAAACTCATGTCAGGAGAAATGCCTTGAAGCTTGTATGTTTCAAATTTACCTTTGTCTTTATTGTTTCTTTGACGCCAAACTTTAAGCGTAAGATTCATATTTCCGTGAGCGTTACTCATAACTCTGTCTTTCGTTAATTCTTAATTCTATTATTTATATGATCGTGCTGCGATCTTAATGTTTTCATATTTCAATTCTTCCTTGTGCATTTCCCAATTATTTCCTGACATGTATTCCCATGCAGCAACAAACGAGTAATTTGCATCGTCACGCTCAGCTTCACCTTCGCTGGTTTGATATTCTTCACGGAAGTGACCACCACATGACTCATTGCGGTTCAAGGCATCTTTACACATTAATTCACCTAGCTCTAGGAAATCGGCCACACGACCTGCTTTTTCCAATTCAGGATTAAATTCATCCAATGCTCCTGTAACACGTACGTCCTTCCAAAACTCTTCACGAATTTTTTGAATTTCAGCAATTGCTTCCTTTAAACCATTTGCGTTACGCGCCATACCACATTTATCCCACATAACTTTTCCTAAACGTTTATGGAAATAATCAACCGATTTAGTTCCCTTTATGTTTAGTAATTTATTTAACTGATCTTTTACATTTTTCTCAGCCTCAACAAACGCTTCGTGGGTCGTTGGAATTGGTTTGGTGCGAATTTCATTGCTTAAATATGCTCCTATTGTGTATGGAATAACAAAATATCCGTCAGCCAATCCTTGCATTAAGGCAGATGCACCCAAACGATTTGCTCCATGATCGCTAAAGTTAGCTTCACCAAGTGCGTATAGGCCATTAACGGTAGTCATTAAATTATAATCAACCCACAAACCACCCATAGTATAGTGAACAGCCGGATAAATTTGCATTGGTTCTTCATATGGATCAACACCGGTAATTTGTTTATACATATCAAACAGGTTACCGTATTTTTCTTTTACCACTTCCTTACCCATGGCTTTTAATTGCGCAGGTGTTGGATTTTGAATACTATGCTTTTGTGCTTCGGCACGACCATATTTTTCAGTCATGTTATAGAAGAAATCTAAGAATACCGCTTGTCCGGTTGCGTTAACACCAAAACCTGCATCACAGCGTTCTTTAGCAGCACGGGATGCAACGTCACGTGGAACAAGGTTTCCAAAAGCAGGATATCTTCTTTCCAAATAATAATCACGATCGTCTTCAGCAATTTGACTTGCTTTCATTTTGCCTGTTCGCAAAGCTTCAGCATCTTCTTTCTTTTTTGGAACCCAAATACGACCATCGTTACGCAACGATTCACTCATCAAGGTTAATTTTGATTGGTGATCGCCTGAAACAGGGATACAGGTAGGGTGAATTTGTGTATAACAAGGGTTACCAAAAAAAGCGCCTTTTTTATGTGCTTTCCAGGCAGCAGTTACGTTAGACCCCATTGCGTTAGTTGATAAATAGAAAACGTTTCCGTATCCACCGGTACACAACAATACTGAATGACCAAAATGACGCTCAATTTCACCGGTAATTAAGTTGCGTGCAATGATTCCACGTGCTTTTCCATCAATGATAACCACATCTAACATTTCATGACGCTCAAACATTTTAACATTACCTAAACCTGTTTGGCGCATTAAACCACTATACGCTCCTAATAAAAGTTGTTGCCCTGTTTGTCCTGCTGCGTAAAATGTACGTTGAACCTGTGTACCACCAAAAGAGCGATTACTCAATAATCCGCCATATTCACGTGCAAAAGGGACACCTTGTGCAACGCATTGGTCAATGATGTTAGCGCTCACTTCAGCTAAACGATGAACGTTGGCTTCACGTGCACGGTAATCACCGCCCTTAATGGTATCATAAAACAAACGGTGAACACTGTCACCATCATTTTGATAATTTTTTGCGGCATTAATACCACCTTGGGCAGCAATGGAGTGTGCTCTTCGTGCCGAATCCTGGAAACAAAATACTTTTACCTTATAACCAAGTTCTGCCAATGAAGCTGCTGCTGATGCTCCTGCCAAACCCGAACCAACAATGATTATTTCAATGTGGTTTTTATTTGCAGGGTTAACCAATGCTACTGAAGATTTGTATTTAGACCATTTGGTATCTAAATTTCCTTCAGGAATCTTTGAATCTATTTTTGAAGCCATAACAATTACAGTCTTTTATTTTAATTATGCTATCCAACCCATATACATACTTACCGGCATTGCGGCAAATATTGCTGGGATCAGAATTGAAAAACCTAAACCAAGTTTATGAATTAGTGGAGTATATTTTTTATGATTAATTCCTAATGTTTGAAATGAACTTTGGAAACCGTGTGCTAAGTGATATCCCAATGAAACCATAGCTGCACAATATGCTATTACAACCCAAAGTTCAGAGAAAACCAATTGCATAACACCAAATAAATTTTCGTTACCATTTAGGTCGATAACATTCATTCCTTCTTCACCAAAATGCTCAAGTCCGTTAATACGGGTTTCGGCCCAAAAGTGGCGAAGATGAATGATCAAAAACATTAAAATTAATGTTCCCAGTAAACCCATCCAACGGCTATACCAGCGGCTGTTTTTGTTACCGGCACTTACCGCATATTTTACCGGACGTGCTTTGTTGTTTTGAATTGTTAATCGCAACGCAATAAAAATGTGGGCTAAAATCCCTAGGAAAAGGAAAATTTCCATTGCACGAATAATCCAATTAGCACTCATAAAATGAGCCCCAATGTTAAATGTTTCACCGCCATCATTGAAAAAAATGAGAGCGTTAACGAAACAATGCACCACCAAAAAAGTGATTAAAAAAAGGCCTGTAAGACCCATTAAAAGCTTACGCCCTATTGAATTTCCGAAAACTCCTGTATTGCTCATGTTTGTTGTGTTATTACCAGTGCAAATGTAATGGTAGCTTACAAATTACCAATTTTAAGTTCTTATTTAGAATAATTCTAAAACGCTGCCGAAAACCGCTGATTCGTTGATGTTTGAATAAGAGGTATATATGATTAAAAACCAAAAATATTCGGTTATTATTCGCCATTTCCTTATATCTTTGCCGCCAACTAAAATTTACCTATGAGCAGTAAAAAATACATTGTACCACACGATTTTTCAATTGTTGGCGAAACCGCACTTAACCATGCAGTTAAAGTTGCTAAAACAACCGGTGGTGTTGTTCATTTGTTACATGTTGTGGCAAAACCAACCCAGGTTGAAGAAGCGCGCGAAAAATTAGTGGCTATTGCCCGTGAAGCAAACAAGGCTGATGGTGTACAAGTTGAGGCCATTGTAAGAATTGGAAATATATTTGATGATATTGCTGAATACTGCAACGAAATTAAAGCTGAATTGGTTTTTATGGGAACGCATGGTGCGCGTGGTTGGCAAAAAATTTCGGGCAGTTATGCCATGAAAGTAATTGAAAGTACTTTTGTTCCATTCATTGTTGTTCAACAACGTAAAATCAAAGAAACAGGATATGATGATATTGTTGTTCCATTGGATCTTGACAAAAACACCAAACAAAAACTTCGCATTGTTGCCGAAATCGCAAAATATTTTAGTTCCAAGGCACATATCGTACTTCCTAAAACAAAAGATCTTGACGATAAATTGGATTTGAATATCAACTTAGCATTTGCACAAAAGCAATTGAACGAGCATGGAATTCAATACACCACTGCTGTATTAGAAGGTGATTTCACGAAAGAAATTATTAATTATTCGGTTGCCAACGATTGTGACTTAATTATGATCGTTAATAGTTCGGTTGAAAAAATAG
>Ga0075156_10000583_pt1 | contig 18827 bp, 15 predicted proteins | sample JI81AbrownDNA_FD_70966 | JGI IMG/M metagenome (GOLD analysis project Ga0075156, IMG submission 70966) | Wastewater effluent complex algal communities from Wisconsin, to seasonally profile nutrient transformation and Carbon sequestration -... | ecosystem: Engineered > WWTP > Effluent > Algae...
ATTAAGTTTTCTTTTTCAACATTTTGCATACGACTCATCGATTCAATCGCTGTTTCATATGTTGTTTCGAATTTCTTTACTGTTAGCTTCTCGCCGTCTAACGTTTCAATCACGCTACTATTATCATCTTCGCATCCCACAAAATTGAAGACACTGAGTATGATAAGATTAATTAGAATTAATTTGAATTTCATTTAAAGTTCCTTGTTAAAATCAAATTATTTTCCGAAATCGGCACGTCTAGCCTTTTTTTAGGACGAAATCTTGGTCAAAAGAGCAATAATTTCTTTTAGCCTGGCCTTTTCATTTTTATTCTTCGGTTTGAATCTTAAAATGCTAGGCTCTTTGGGTTGAATGGAAAGTCCTTCTTTGGCAACAATTAATTTCATGATCTTTGCGGGATCACCTTTGAAATGCTGGCCGGATTTCAACTTGATATCGCCCCCATCCTCCGTTATAAATTCAAATCCAAGACTAGAGCCTAGGACACGAATTTTTTCCAATTGTAAAAAAGTATCCACCACTTCTGGAAATTTTCCAAACCTGTCTTCCATTTCAATTGCAATCTCATCCATCTCGTCTAAATGCAAAGCACCTTCAAATCTTTTGTAGAACTCAATCTTCTGCTTTGTATCCGGAATATAATCTTCTGGAATGTAAAAGCTAGAGGCGAGATTCACAACTGTTCGCACTTCAATTGCAATTTCTTCTTGTTTGAGTTTACTCACAGCTTCATTTAACATCTGCACATATAGATCAAATCCAATTTCCATAATAGAGCCACTCTGCTCTGTTCCGAGTAAATTGCCAGCTCCCCTAATTTCCAAATCTCTCATCGCCACTTTGAACCCAGCGCCTAATTCTTGGTATTCGGAAATTGTATTGAGCCTTTTCTCTGCTTGCTCGGTCATTGATTTATTTGCGGGATAAAATAAATAAGCGTGAGCTTTTCTTCCACTTCTACCAACTCTTCCGCGAATCTGATAGAGCTGCGACAAACCAAACATATCCGCTCGACGAACGATCATTGTATTTACATTAGGCATATCGATTCCTGATTCTATAATTGTAGTAGTCACCATTAAATCATACTTTCGATTATTAAAATCCATAATGGTTTCTTCCACTTCTTCTTCGCCGAGTTGTCCGTGTAAAATTCCAATCGAAATTTCCGGTAGAAGATTAGAAATTTCTTTCGCTTCATTCTCAATTGTCTCAACCCGATTGTGTAAATAAAAAACCTGTCCACCACGTTCCAATTCTTTTTCAATGGCGAGCTTCATAATTTCTTCGTTGTCTTCTAGAACAAAAGTTTCAACACTCTGTCTATTCTTGGGAGGTGTCTCGATAATGGATAAGTCGCGTATTCCTGTGAGGGACATATGAAGTGTTCTAGGAATGGGTGTTGCACTGAGTGTTAATACATCGACTAGATTTTTTATTTTCTTAATTGCTTCTTTGTGGTTAACACCGAATCGCTGCTCTTCGTCAATAATGAGTAGCCCTAGATTTTTAGGTTTAATCGTTCCTGAAAGAAGAGCATGAGTTCCAATGAGTAAATCTAATTCTCCGCCAGTGAATTGAGCAATAGACTCTTTTACTTCCTTTGGAGAACGAAAGCGCGAAACCATTCCAATTTTTACAGGATAGTTTTCAAATCTCTGATTAAAAGTATTGTAGTGCTGTAAGGCAAGAATTGTAGTTGGAGCAATGAATAACACCTGTTTGCCCGCCATCACTGATTTAAAAGCAGCGCGAATGGCTACTTCCGTTTTGCCGTAACCAACATCACCGCAGACAAGCCTATCCATTGGTCGCGGTGACTCCATATCAGCCTTCACTGCTTCGATAGCACTGAGTTGGTCTGGAGTTTCTTCGTATTCAAACTCTGCTTCAAACTCCTCTTGCCAAATTGTGTCTTTAGGAAAACTATAACCCTGTAATTTCATTCGATTCGAATACATTACAAGTAATTCTTCCGCTAAGACATCAATGACTCCCTGCGCTCTTTCCTTTTTCTTTTTCCAGGTTCCCCGTCCGAGGCTATCTAGAACTGGATTATCAGAGCCACCTACATATCTTTGCACGAGAGAAATTTGATCGAGCGGCACAAAGAGAGTATCCCCTCCGGAATATTCTAATTTTAAAAAATCTCTAATCTTAGAATCAGCAGTTACTTTTTCGATTTTTACAAAGCGACCAATTCCATGATTGATATGAACTACATGATCACCTTCTTTTAAATCAATAAAACTCTGTATCGCACGTGAAGAAGTTTTTTTAAATCTAGATTTACGTTTATAACTTCGTCCGAATATATCATTCTCAGTCCAGATATGAATCTTTTCATCCGGCAAAATAAATCCATTCTTAAGCTCGGATAATACTAGGTATGCGCCCGGACTTGTAGGAAATTGAACTACTTCTGGCTCATCTGAAGCTTCGTTTAAGATTTTAATATTTTCTTTTTCAAAAAGCCCTTTTAGTCTTTCTGTCTGAGCATGAAAAGAAGATGTGATAAGTAAAATCGAGTCTTCTTTCATTGCTTCCATTTTTTCTCTTACATCACGAATTTTCCCTTTGAATGAATCGGTTTCTGTGATAGGCAAAATTACTTCATTGTCTTTTAATTCACTCGGACGAATTAAATGAAAGCTAATTTCTTTTTTAGAGGTTAATACAGTGTATTCGTTTTGAAAAGAAATTAATTTTTCAGGCTCTAAGCAGATAATATCTGTTTTGCGCTTTTCATACAGAGACTTGTATTCTCTTTCAATTTGAAATACTTTATCGACTACTTCATTTTGCCTTTGAAATAATATCAGAGGCGGAGTTTTAAAATAATCTAGTATACCATGTGGCTCGTGAACGACTGGAATCAATTCTTCTAGAGCAGTGTGATGCGAAATCTCCATGTCTGGCTTTTTTAATCCTTTGCCGCGCAGTTCAATTTCTTTTTGATAATGTTCCCATTCTTTCTTTGAAAGCAGAAATTCATCTACGGGCAGCAAGGAAACTTTTTCCAACTCAGAAATAGAACGTTGTGTGCTGGAGTCAAAGGATTTGATAGACTCAAGTGTGTCCCCAAAGAAGTCGAGGCGAACTGGATCTGTGAATAACGGCGAGTAGACGTCAATGACTCCACCTTTTACAGAAAACTTTCCGTATTCCTCACAGATTTCTTCACGAACATAACCCAAAGCTACTAGAGATTGAAGTAAATCTGTCTGGTCAATTTCGTCTCCCGTTTTTAAGTTAAGAGATTTTCCCATTAGAATCGAAGCCGGAGGAAGAGTTTTTAAAAACCCAATCGCAGAGGTAAATAGCAAAATCCGCTCTCCACTTAGAATACGAGCGAGAGTATTGATTCTATCAATCTTTAATTCGCGAGAATACCTTGCATAATCATAGGGAATTACTTCAGGTCCGGGAAAATAAGCGATATTTTCTTTAGGTAAAAAACTCAAAGCTTCTCTAAACAAAGCCTCTGAGTCGGTATTAGTAGCGGAAATGACAATCGCAGATTTTTTATTTTGGTATAAATAAATGGCAGAAGCAAGAAAAGATACTGCCGAGTCAGGAATGCCGTAAAATTTGAACTGCCCCTTTTTTTTATAAGCTAATTCAAAATCAGTTTCGGATAACTTCTTTACATACTTAGATAAAAGATCTTTCATAGCAATTACAATACCATGTTTTAAAGTGTGAGAATTCTTAAAATGAAGAATTAAAAATTCATTTGGTATCTTTTAGACTAGAACGATAATAGTATTGAATGCGAACTAACAATTAGGAGGAAAACAATGTTTATATGGGTAACGCAGGGTTTAGTAGAGCCTTATATTCCAAAGGTCAAACAAGATTCTATCAAAAAAATTAATGCGCTCCAAGCTGGCGTCGCTGACAAATCCATTGAAGTAGGTGATCCAGAGGATACAATTGTTATTACACATGCCAAAACTGGTTTCGCATCCGATGCCTACATTGATGTAGCAGATATTTATGCACAGGAAAAATCTTCTCCTAAAGAAGAGCGCAAACAAATTTTCTACGCACGTGATATCATGACAAAAAAAGTCCAGACTATTTCGCCTGACGATTCTGTTGCTAAAGTAGAAACGCTATTTCACAAAGAGCCATATAGACATATGCCTGTGATTGATTCACGTTCTTTCTTACAGGGAATTCTTTCCGAGAGAGATTTGTTAAAGTTTACAATCAATTCTCTAAGAAATTCTCTGACTGAAACCAACCAGGAGCGGGTAAGAGACATTATGCAGACAAAAGTTCTTTCTGCATTTCCCGAAACTCCCATCAGAGAAATCGCTCGAATCATGTTTGAAGAAAAAGTGGGCTCGGTTCCAATTCTCGACAAAGAAAAAAAACATCTAGTAGGAATCGTAACAAGAAGCGATATACTCAGGCGGGTAATGAACAATCCACCACTAGACCTTTATACCTAATTTTATTCTTTGCGTTTACTCACGAGTATCCCGAATGTAAAACTGATTCCGTTTAAGTTTGTAGTCACTATTTATTGCAGAATTCTTCTGTTGTTTTTATTTTCAAAAGAGTCACAGAAACATAGATGGGAGATTTTTCTTTGAACCATGCTTGCTGTGAATCGCCTTTTTTTCTTGTTTCGTTAAATCTTCCTCAGCGGCTTTCTTTGATTTACCGCTTGAATTTTCCACTGACGCAGTTGGTTCCACTTTGGATTTAATATCAACACTGGTGCACTGAGCCATTGCGATTAACGTAAAAAGTAAAACTATCTTATAAAAAAAAAATTGAAATTCATGGACTTCATCCGAAATAAATTAGCCTTCCGTTCAATACAAATACTTCGAAAATCTAATTTAGTGTTTTTCTAGAGTATATATAATTACAAGGAAAATTTATTTGTTTTTAAAAAATCAGTCAATTAAGGAATCACCGGCTTTCGTCGGAAGTATGTCATGTGAATCATTAAATTCAGGAAAAAAATCGAAGAAAAGCTTTCGTGGAACAACTCGATACCTCTCTGGATTCTTTCCAATAAAAACGTTCGTGTAGCTAACAAGCGGTAAACTGTGGAAATTAATCCTATCCTCAAATCCATAAAAATCCTGCTTGCTAATTCGATGACTTTGGGTGCGGATAACGTAGTCTTTTACGAAACTCCAATCCAATTTAAAATGCATCCGGGTTCCTTGAAACGCAGGAGAGCGTTCAATTAAATTCACAAGTCGATTTAAAGGACAAAGTTGCTTGTGGTATTGAGTCACAAACACCATGACAAATCTCTGCGAAAGACCCATTGGTTTCCAAACTAGATCAGAAAGGTTTTCGATATTTTGTTCATACTTAATATCATCCAATAGCTTATGAAGTTCTTGTTGGCCTTTTTCTTTTTTTAAATAACTGATATGCTCTTCGTAACCGAACTCACCATAGTAAAGCCATTTATATAAATCTTGCAATTCAAAGTAAGGGTGATCCTCGATGAATAGCTTCAGCGCAAAAACTCGTTGTTCATTATTTACGATGGATAGAGTATCAATTGCCATTGGATTTATTTTTAAAACTTAGTTCTGTTCCGTCAATAATTCTTTTTATATTTTGTCGATGCGTATATAAGACAAGAAGGAAATTTACAACAACAAACAATAAAACTTTTGGAGAAAAAGAGTTTCCCATATAAATTACATAGATGATCGGCAAAAGGAAAAATCCAAGGATAGAGCCGAGAGACGCAATTCGTTTCCAGTAAATAATTCCTAATCCAATCAGTCCACTCAAGATGCAAGGAATGGGAAGCAGATAAAGATAAACCCCGACCGAGGTTGCAATTCCCTTCCCTCCATCGAATTTCAAAAAGGGATTAAAAATATGACCTAGAATGGAAGTAAAACCACCTAAAAGAGGAATCCATTCCGGACTCAAAAATGCTTCCCCAACAGAAAAATAGGGATAAATAAAAAAGGGAGCAATTCCCTTCGCAATGTCGAGGATCATAACGATTAGCCCTGATTTCCAACCAACGGATCTGAGAACGTTAGTCGCTCCAGCATTCCCACTTCCCGTTCTCTTAATATCCACTCCCTGTAGAGAAGAAACGATATGCGCACTCGGAAATGAGCCTAAGAAAAAACAAATTGTCAAATATACAAAAAGCATTTACTCACGGTATTCCTTTTCTTTTTTTCTGTCTGATCTAATTTCTAATTCTACTTGCACACCGTTTAATTGAAATTCTTCAATGATTCTACTCTTAATAAAACTCAAGAGTGGTTTTTTAAATAAATCAACATGGTTTACAAATAATAATAATTTGAATGGAGTTGTCGAAACTTGCGTTGCGTATAAAATCTTGGGAGGCTTTTTCGCCTGTAACCCCATCTTTCCTTCGGACATCCATTCAGTCAACTTTTGGTTAATCTTAGAGGTAGGTATTTTAGTGTTTACCTTTTCGTAAACCTTTACACATTCTTCCAAAACTTTACGGACTCGTTGTTTTTGTAAAGCGCTTATACTTATTACTGGAATTGCAGAAGTAGGATAAAACCTTGATATTAAGTCTTTCTTGTATTCTCTGAAAGTATTGTCATCTTTGTCTTTAATCAAATCCCATTTATTGACAGCCAGCACAACCGGCTTTCCACTCTCGCGGATAATAGCGAATATCTTCTTGTCGTATTCACCCATTCCCTTTGTTGCATCAATGATATGAACAATTACGTCAGATTCTTCGATGGATTGAAGTGTTCTTTTATAAGAATAAAATTCTAACTCTTCTGAAGACTTACTGTTTTTTCGAATCCCCGCAGTATCTACAATGAGTAAATTCTTATCTTCAAATTTTAAAGTGCTATGAACTGTGTCGCGTGTCGTTCCGGGAATCTCACTTACAACTGCTCGATTAAATCCAAGAATGGAATTTAAAAAACTAGACTTACCCGAATTTGGTTTTCCAACAATGCTAATACTAAAATCCGTATTTTGCTTTTCGCCAATTCTTGCTTTGGCTAAGTAAAAATTCATTTTTTCAAAAAGAAGCTTTAAATTTCTACGACCGAGTGCGGAAATGGGGATAACTTCTTGTAGCCCCATTCGATAAAAATATTCCAAATCAAAATCATTATCAGGATTGTCTGACTTGTTGATTACACAGATAATATTTTTAGAAACAAATCTTTTGTCTGTCAAAAATAGTTTTATTAGTTTACTGTCATATTCTACAATTTCATTTCTATCAATCACGAAGATGATCAAGTCTGAGTTGAGTAGATGACTAAAACTTACTTCGATGATTGAAGATGTTAGATCGTTAATATTTTCTAAATCCAGACCGGGCGTGTCTGAGAGAGTAAATGGTTTAATGAAATTCTCGCTATCAATTTCATAACTCAACACGTCGCGGGTAACGCCCGGATAATCATAAGTAATCGCTAATTTTTGTTTAACGAAGCAATTGAATAATGTAGATTTACCCACATTTTGTCTTCCGACGATAGATACTACGGGTAATTTTTTCAAGAACGGTTCCTTTGTTTCATGGCTCTGTCAATTTCAATTTTGGCTTCTTTCTTTTGGAGAGAATCTCTTTTATCATAAAGTTTTTTAGGTTTGCCAGTCGCTATTTGCACTTTTACAAATTGCTTTTCATTAAAATAAATCTTAACTCCAACGATTGCGAGACCTTTTTCTTTAATTTGTTTTTCTAGTTTTATAATCTCTTTTTTGTGTGCTAGAAGTTTACGGGGACGCACTTCGGGATGGTTTGCATAGCCACCATTTTTATACGGGGTGATATGAAAATTCTGCAAAATCAATTCTCCGTTTTTTACCTGCGCAAATGCGTCTGTGAGGTTCGCTTTTTTCTCGCGAAGACTTTTTACTTCTGAGCCGGACAATACAATACCAACCTCTAAAAATTCTAGAAGTTCGTAATCAAATCGCGCTTTTTTATTCGTTACGATTTCTTTGTATCCTTTTGTTGCTTCTTTTTCTTTTGTTTTCATGATTATCTTACTGCGTGGTGAACATGGATTAGCTTTGTTAATTCTGTTCCAATTAAGTTTGGCATATTTGAGAAGTTATCCGGTGTTATCTGCACTGCATGTTCAAAAATATTCTCGGCAATATAACGATTTCCAAGTCCAACGGCGAGGAAAACATAATTCTTCTTGGTATTTTTTAAAACTTCTTCTTTTAATTTTTTATTTTCCCAGGAATCAATTTCTCTGTCAATCTCAGTCTTGCCACGTTGACCTCTAAAGTCAGAGATAATCACTATTATCCGGGTATCTGCTTCAGATGAAAAATATTTTTCACAGTCTTCGATCAAAGAAAATTCGTACACCGAGTCTCCCTGCCAATCTCTTGTAAGAGAATTAAACATTTCTTCTTCTTTTCGCATATCGTATTCATCTTCTTTGTCTTTTAAACAAATTAAATCAATATGATCCTTTTTGTTAAGTCTATCGGAATAAGTATAAATGGAAAACTTGACACTGTGTTCGTTTAAAATATAAGCACTCGTTAGCATTGCAGAAAGGGTCGCTACTGAATATTCAAAATTAAAAATACGCCTTGCTTTACTGACTAAAAATACAATTTCCACACCTTTTAATTTTTCTTCATTCTTATCAATGATTGTCTTATCAAAAACTTTAGAATCACCTCTTCCACTTTTAAAGGAAATGTATTTGCGGGTATCTACTCGTTTGCCCTGAGTCTGGTAAATGCGTGTTATGTCCACCTCTGGATCAAATAGAGATTCTAAATTCATCTCGACTTCTTCTAAACTTTTTTCAAACACTTCTTTGAATTCTTTTAGGCTAACAGCCATTGAATAATTCCAGAGAATCTTTCTCTTTGCTAAGAATTGTTTGTATAATTCTTCTGTTCGATAACCCCATGCACCGCCGCCACCAGCAGGCTCACCCTGCCCCATATTGCCCTGAGTATCCTTGCCATACCAGGCATCAGCGCCTTCTTTGGTGTTGCCGCCTGTTTCAGGAGTATTAATCTCAATTCCTTTCTTTAAAGGGCTTCCTGAATTTTTTAAGGGCGCTTTACCGGTATTAGCCTCTCTTTTGTGAAGCTCGGGATCCCACCAGGGATTGCGATCAAGATTTACCGGATCCGTAAAAGTTTTTTTTTTATCCTCTATCTTTTGATAAAGGTCATCGGGAAAAGACTTGGACTTTACAGCCGTATCTATTAGCCGCTCCATATCAAATCTTTCTTTTGGATCAGAAATTTGATTGATATAAGAAATCTTTGCGCCTCGCACAACTGTTTCTACAAGAGTTTCAGGTGCATTGTATTTCACAATATGATCTTTCCATTTCAGAAGATTAGATAAACCAAATAAATACGGGTTCAAATTGCCCGACCCAATCACACGTTTTTGGGAAAGAGTTTTAATCTTTGTGTGGAAAGTCGTCATTAACCCCGAAAGAGTGTCATCAGGCAAATAGAATTGCAAAATTTCTTTCAAAGATTTTTCATCTTCGAGACTAGGAAATAATACAGGAGTAAAACGATTTCTAAATGCACGCGAAATAGTAGGAATTGATTTTGTTTTTCTAAACATTTTAAAAGCGTAGACTCTAGAATCTTCTTTTAAATGAATCGGATTTGTCTCTCCACTTTCTGGAGGAAGCGTTATCGCTTTTGCATCGTCGGTGAGCATATTTAGTTTTTCTACTAACTCAGCGCCGGCAGCCTCGAGTGCAGTAATTACAATCGTTCCACCTTCTCTAATTCCTTTTGTCAAAGGACCATCTACCCATTCCACTTTAGATTGGGAAACCGGTTTTAGCGCACCCAAAATATCAGAAGTGTGAATTCCTTTACAGAGGTTAACATGCGATAGCCGTAGACCGGAGATATTTGTAATAAGTGACATTAAGAAATTAGGATCATCTTCTTCGCCAAACTCAATTAAAATGTTTTCACCGAGTTGAATTCCAGTGACGACTTTTTCCATGAAAGTAAGGATTTTCTCTGTAACTGGAATTTCGGAGAGAATTCTTTTAGAAATACTTTCTTCTGTATGAATCGATTTGTCATTGCAATAAAGCTTATTTCCCTCTACGAACATTTTAACAGAATGAGAAATTTCTTTGTCTGAAAATTGTAACTCTGTGCGAATGAGTTCTAGTTGAGAATTTTTATCTTCTTCTTTTCTAAATGGTTCAATGTATAAATTAGAAAGCTCTCTATACACTACATATTTGTCATTGCAGTTAAATGCATTTAGCCGCTCACAGACTTTTTTTAAAGTGCGGATATTAAAATGATATTTTTCTAAATCACCTTTTCCCAATTCATTGTTTAAAACTTTTCTTTCTGTAGCTAACGTCACTCGAATACAAATTTGTAAAAGAGATTCTGTTAATTCAGGATAAAGTTTTTTTAATATAAATAGAATTTCATCAGGCGGATAGGGATCTACAAACACAGTAGAGAAATTTTTAGTAATATCAAACGGTAGCGGCTTACGACCTTCAAACCCTTCCGAAGGATTTTGCGTTCCAATAAAACTAAATCCTTCTTTGGCTTGAATTCGACTTCCATCTCCTTCCATGATATCTATATAGTTAGACTCATAAACAGTTGCAAAACGTTTAATCACATTCGGAGAGCATAAATTCATTTCATCGGCTACGAAGGTGTAACCGGAAGCAATAGCATTCACAATTGGACCGTTAATCCACTCAAATCCATTTCCACTCATCAGAAGCCGATACGAGCCAATCAAATCTTCTGGAAGTGTGTCTTCATTAAAACTATACCGGAGGGTAGGATGATTTCTCTTAGCATTGATATAATAAATAAGCGCGTTTTTTCCTACGCCCGCATCCCCCACAAGAAGCACGGGTTGGTTTTCAATCACGGGATACAGAATATTTCGCAAATTTTTCAGCGTAGTATCTGTCTCCACCAAATTCGATGAGTATATGAGAGATGAATTAGCGTTCTTATAAACGGGAACTTGTATACCGGCTATTTTTGTGAATTCCATAAGGTTAGTATTTGTAAGCGCAAGATGGAAGCAAGTAGAAAATCATTGAGAAAATTGCCACAGAGGCACAAAGACACAGAGAATTTCAAAATTTTACTGCGCAATTTTAGCGATTACTTCATAGTGAGTAAGGTAAGGATTGAATAGTCTTGAAATAGACAACAAGCTTTATTTTACTCAACTCTCTTGTGCGTCCTTGTGCCTCTGTGGCAATCTTTTATTTTAACTAGGTCATTTCAAATAGAATATTTGTTTGTAATTATGTGCTGAATAAATGGAATGTAAACATGGAAGCATTCAATATTTTTAATACCCAAACCAATTTAAGAAAGATTTTTTTTCTAACAGCATTTTTCCTTCTCAGTCTTACCTTCTGTGATTTGGAAAATCGTTATCCCGATGCGGGTGAATTTTGCACTCCGATGAAAGAAGTTCCTGAATGTGTGCAAATGGATTTTAGAAATAAAAATCTGATTTTAAGCGGCAGCGCAAGTTCTCATCAAAATAAAATTTTTCTTAGAATGATAAATCGAGTGGAATATGAGCATGAATTCGAGAATTCTAAAATGCAAATTGATGTTTTAAGTGAGTACCGAATTCGAATTAGAACGTTAAAACTTCCTGAGTCTACTTTAGAAAAAGAAGAAACCTACATTCGCATGAAAGGTCCCAAAATCTCACTCTGGACTCGGATTAAGAAAGCTTGGAATAAGAAAGATTAGCCGCAGATCGCGAGGTGCGCAGAAAGATTTATATTATGAGGAGAATTTATGAAAGAAAATAATTTAACACGTAAAAAGTTTTTAGTCCAATCTGGAATTGTATTAACCGTTCCCCTATTTCTAAAATACTGTGCAACGGCTGAATATCCCCGTCTTGTAGGTAAATCGGGAGTAGACCCAATTGATAACGCAAATGCGGAAGAAATTATTGATCCAATCTTGCGAGCAATCAACGTAGGAATTACAGCGCCTAATCCTCATAATACGCAAGCCTGGAAATTTAAAATCACAAGTCCAACAGAGATGATGCTTTTCGTAGATGAAAAGAGAATTCTTCCCGTAACAGATACGCCTGCGAGGCAAATCCATATTGGGCAGGGGACATTTTTAGAACTTCTAAGGATTGGAGCAAAGCAAATCGGATACGATACTGAAATTAAAATTCTTCCCGAAGGCGAATACAAATTGGAAGACATCGGGAAAAAACCAGTGGCTAAAGTCAAACTTGCATTATCCAAATCAAATGGTCACCCCTTATATGAATTCGTAAAACAAAGAGCAACCGATCGTGCTACCTACGAAGGAGATTTTATTACAAACGATGAATTTGCAAAGCTAAAGGAACTCGGTAAGTCAGATAACAGTGAATTGATTGGAATTCTCGGCAAAGGATCAATCGAGCCTTACAAAGAAATTTTCTTTGAAGCTATGAAAATGGAATCCTTAACCTATCGAACAAATGAAGAAAGTAGAATTTGGTTTCGCTTTAACGACAAAGAAATTCAAACCAAGCGAGATGGAATTGCACTTCCCGATCAGGGGCTATCTGGCTTTACCCGCTGGATGGCGGAAACTTTTTTTATGGGACCGGAGCCTGAAAAGTTCCACGATAAAAAAGGTCTGGATATTTTTCTGTCTAGATATAAAGAAAAAATAGATTCCACGAAAGGAATTGTTTACTGGAAAACCAAAACAAATACACAAAAAGATTGGATTCTAACAGGAATGGATTACGCCCGCTTTCATTTAGCAGTCACATCCCTTGGTCTAAAGATGCACCCTTTCAGCCAGGCTCTACAAGAATTTCCCGAAATGGAAAAAGAGCGCGGCAAATTGGAATTGCTCACAGGAGTAACCGGAAAAGAAAAAGTGCAGATGATAGTCAGGCTTGGTCGTAGCGGCTACAGATACGTTACCCCTAGAAGAAATTATAAAGATATGATAATTTGAATATTAATAGAAATAAAATAATAGTAACCCATCGCCCACCTTTTATAGTTGGGATTTGATCGGGTCCTTAGCTATATTCTTTGCGGCTAAGCAGATTGGATTCAAATTTATAAAATTAAAGGACAAAAAAATGAAGAAACTAATTAGAATCATTTTTATATTCATCTTCTTTCTCGGAGCTTTCATAACTGCTGTCGGCTTCTTAATGAACCGTATGAATATTGTGAAATATAGAGATAAAGGAATTTCTATACCAGCTTACGTAACGGATAAGGAAACGTATTCGCAGAAGATAAGCCGAAAAGGAAAAACTCGCGAAGTGAACATGATCCAATTGCGTTTTACACTGAATGGAAATCCGGGGAGCGCGCATGTGAGTGAATACATCGGAGAAACAGAAATGGAAACTTATAGTAATGGTCAAAAAGTTGACTTAGTGTATTTACCCGATAGCGTATATGTGGCTAACGGCAAAGTTACCTTTATCAGACCAGTCATGCTAAAGACCACTATTGAAAATGGGCTTGAGAGATTATCATATTATCCTTACATAGGTGGAACTTTATTTTTTCTAGGATTATTTCTGTTAGTCGTTCCTAGATTTTTAACTAAAAAAAGTTCTGAATAAGATACTAATGCCAATTTGATGTAAGAACTATTAACCACATTATATTGCGCCCCTTGAGGATCATTGAGTTTAGGCACGAAGAAAAGAGAGGATTCCATCATAAACCCCTTCGTGCTCTTCGTGGCGAAAATTCTATTTAAGTAAAAATTCCATTACATCGTCCATGACTTCGTTACGGACGAGATCACGCTCTAAAAATACTTCATGTTTAGAATCTTTCACAAATTTAATTTTACATAAATTGGGGCTAGAAGAATTAATAGCATCGCAAACTGTCTTTTGCCCCGAGGGGTGAACATAGGCATCATACTGTGATTGAAAAATAAGTGTAGGTATATTAATATTACCTGCATCACTTCTTATATCTTTTACGCCTTCATAAAGGGCGTCTGCAAATCCCCAGGAAAGACCCCCTAGGCTAGTTTCCGGAAATTCCTGTCCAATGAATTTCTTCATAAAGAATCTACTCTGGCTAGAAGTATAATCGTTCAAGGTATGCTCTTCATTCTCGTAAGTGGTAACAAAGTGGTTAAAGGACTTTGACCCGAGACTATAGCCCTTGTGAGAAAATATATCACCCAGGGAAATAATCGCTTTAGAAGCATAATCGTTATTATCTGCTCCAAGTAATCCAACAACACTATGAAGTGGTGCGGATAATACCATTTTGTCTAATTCTTTCGGATTTAATTCTACATATCGTGTCACCACTCCGCCGCCTAGCGAGTGACCTAAAGCGGATACTTTCGCGTACGCGTGTTTTTGTTTTACAAGTTTTACAAATTGCGCGAAGTCTTTTACATAATCTTCGAATTCATTTACATAGATTTTCCTGTATTCTAAAATGTCTTCCTGCATTACATTGAATACATCCCACTTAGGATTCCACTCTTTATTATTTCCAACCAATCTCTCTGAATATCCATGTCCTCTATGATTTAAAATATAAATGGAATAAGGCAATTTATTATTCACTAAATCGTAGACAACTTCCGCATAACGTATAGAAGACTCGCCTGTGCCATGGGCAATGACTAATGCTTGTTTGGCTCCCGCAACTTCAATGAAATCATAGGCAAGTTTAACTCCGTCAGCACTTGTAAAATATTCTCGTTGACTTTTAGATTTATAAAAATCAAAGACTTTTTTCAATTGTCCGCTTGTGTCTTTGAATTTGTCTCCTTCTTTTATAACATTAAAAGAATTTTCACTGCTCCACTTATAGGGAGAAGGTTTACTCTTTGCTGAAGTTAATTTTTCGATTTGTAATTTTGCATTGAGAGCCTGCGGTGAATCAGGAAAATTTTTTAAAAACGCCTGGTAGCTTTCCACTGTATTCGTGGTCTTAGCTCTTTGGTATTCACTTTTAGTGTTAGCAGAACAATGAATGAGAGTAAATAAAAGTAAGAGGGCAATAGAAAATTCTTTCATTTTAAATCCTTGTCATCTGAAATAAATTCCTACCAACATGAATGCAAAACAAAAAAGAGTAAAGCATTAAAAATAAAGTTTAAGTTTAAAAGAATTAGCGAATACTCGTAATATACTTCAAAATATCTGTCGGCCAGTCCGGAGTGCCTGACTTTAAAATCGTAATGCGTCCTTCTTTTTGTCCGATTTTTTCAAGAAGCATATTCGTTACAGTCTTTGCCATAACGTTTGTTCTTTCCATAAAAACAGAATGTTGATCTATAAATACCCAATCCCCAATGAAGAGTAAATTTTCAATAGGCGATTGGATAGAAGGTCTGTTAGCCTCATCCCCCGGACGAAAGCCTGTATAAGTATCCCAGTGGTTAATGTAGAACTCAGAATAATCTTTTAGCTCGGGAAGAATAGTTTTCAATTCTTTATGGACAATATCTGCAATTTCTTTGTGAGAATATTTTAGAAGTTCCTTCCATTTAGAAACTTGCACTTCAATTAAATCAATATTCTTTGCAGCGAGTTCAGGTATCTGCTTGCTTGACCAGTTACTTGTAAAACCAAGATACTCAAATCCCGTTGGCATAAAGTCCATTGCAGAATATTTTCCTTCTGGAAATCTTTTCTTCCATGCTTGACTATTCTCATACAAGAGGTTAACGCAAAGTATGTGCGCGTTGGTAAGCTCTGTAGCTTTTTTAAAATACGCGTCCTCTTTATCTAGCCCTGCCCCTAAAATAAATTTCTTTGCGCCTGGCACATCCATCGCTGTAACAAAATAATCTGCCGTAAAAACAGCGGGCTTAACATCTTGAAAAATTTCTAATTCAGAATGATGAGCACCGCAGAATGGACAATGTTCGTAATCCCCTTCCCCTAAAATATTTCCACATACCCTACAACGCTTTGCTCGCTTTGGAAGATTTTCATTTGTTTTAATAGAAACAATTTTCCCATTCTCGCGGATAACACTTGTTACTTCCTGACTGTAAAAAATTTCACCGCCCTTTGATTTTATATGAGAAATCATCGGATTAATAAAAGTTTCATCGGGTGGCCATTTGTAAAAATCAACCTTTGAATCATTCGGTAAATTTCCGAGGCGCATAAAATTTACAATTGCTAATGCAGAGCACTCTTTAGTAGTCATAAAGAAACCCATCTCGGCTAACGCATCAAAAAAATGCTTTATATATTCTACGCTAACTCCGTTTCCCACAGCCCAATCATAGAACGTTATGCGATCGAGATAAAGTCTATCTTCTTTATTAGTAAAATCAAAACCCCACATCTTCATGGAAGTTTTAAGTGTCTCAAATAAATTCGAAGCGGGAATATTTATATCTTCTCTTGAAGGAATATAGACTCCATTATCATGCATTTCGATCCGGTCAAATGGAATAGGCCAGGTTGTATTGTGAATCTTGCTTTGCACTCCTCGCTTAGAAACAAAATAATAAAAGGAGTCTTCTTTTCCTAAGCGGTTAATTTCGATTTTGTGTCTTCCTAAAAATTCTCTTAGGTTCTTATAAAAACCCCAGATAGCGTGAAGTCCATGCTCGCGAGAATAGCCCTTATCTCCAAAATGCTTTTTAGCAAAATTTTTATCTTTCCATGTTTTGAGTTTACCGCCTGCGTTTGCAGTCTTCTCAATTAAAATTACTTTAAACCCTCTATCGGATAATTCGCAAGCTGCTTGTAATCCAGCGAGTCCTGCTCCTAAAATGCAGACTGTTTTACCGTTAGGCGCAATGTTAACATGATTTTCAGGTATATGAGGGAATACTTTCTTGTATTCTGCATTTGCAAAAAATGAATAAGCCGATCCGCCAATTAGCCCAGTGGTTGCTACACCAGCCGTAGCCAGACTTGCTTTTAAAGAAAATTTTAGAAACTCTTTACGATTCATCTAGGCAGCAGCTAACTTTTTATTAGCCTTAAAGACATTGAATGCATACAAAGCATAGAAAAATATCGCAAAGAATAAAGCAGTGTCTATATTTTGTTTATAAATAGTAAATCTAAAAACTAAAGCGAGGACTAACATGAGTAACCGCAAAGCAATAATTCCCATATGAATCTTAAAGTCAGGTTTTTTCTTAGCGATTAAATAGAAATCAATTGGAGTAAAGACTAATACCATAATGGTCTCATTCATAAATGGGAAAGAAGTAAAGAGCCAAACTAATAGTGCAAACAACCCTCCAAATCCAGAAACGATTCCAAATAGAATTTCTCCTTTTCTGTCAATCATGGGTTTGAAGTAAACTGGAATTTGACTGATTACGATAAAAACTAAAATTAAGAACATGAAATTTCCAAGAAAATCAAAACTTTCTTGCGGCATTTTCCAAAAATTCCTATGCAATACTTCTTTGTCTTTCACAAGCTTAGCATCTTCTAAACTGAAAAGCAAATCATAAGGAAGATAAATTAACTCGGTAGGATTACGCTCCTTATCCGTATCGTGATCAAGCAGAAGTTTCTCTTCTATGCGGAGCCAAAAAATTTTATTCGAATAAGGAATAACACGAGACCGCCATGTTCTCTTATTACTTTCTGTTTCCAATTTTAGAGGAGAACCATAAGTAGCCCCTATGAGATCGCGTATATAAGTAACACAATTTCCACTGAAGTTATTGTATTCATATCCGTTTTTATACTTTTCAATGAATTCTAAAATGTTTTTTAAAAAGGTTTTCTTTTGATTTTCATCTAATACGAATTCCGAAGAATACATTCCTCTACCTGTAGTATCCCACATCGTGTAAGATGCAGCCATTGTTTTGACGGTTATATAGAACTTAGCCTCGCCTTTTAAAAATCTCCATATGAATCCGGCTGATTCATCGTATTCGCCGAAGTCGATATAAAAATCTTTGTCTTCAAATTGTTTTCCTAAATAGACTCGAAGTGCCGAGTGACCAAATGCAGTTGTAACGCTTGGCAGAGAATCAACTGTAATCAATTGAATTTTTAATTCTGCTAGCTGAGCTGGCGTAAGAGAACTCACAAAAGAAATAAATCTTTCTTTATTCTGTTTATTTATTTCTAAGTCAGCTTGGGCGAAAATGGAAGTGGAGATTAAAAAAAATATTAGATATAAAATACGAATCATAGACTACTTTCCTTGCTTTTCTACAATGTATGCAATAAATGCTTTGATTCTTTCTTCTGGCATCGGAACACGAAAATAATGATCATTACGCCAAGATGGAAATAAAGGTACACCATCTATGTGGCTATCCGAGAGTAAATTCAATCCTTCGTTCGGTCCGAATTGAGCTAAGTAATTGTAAAATGGTTTTCCTCTTTCAGTTACTAAACGCGCAGTAGGAACTCCAACAATATTTACAACAGTCATGTGTTTTGGTATAATTAATTCATTGCTGAGAGGAGCATTATCTCCGCCTCTCATAGAAGTTAAGCCTTCCCAATTGTAGCCTGCCATCCAAAAATAAAATTTTCCTTCCGTTCGATAAAGCCAATGATCCATCATTCCATTAACAACGAGGCTACCCTTGTTTATCCCCCCGAAATTAAACCATCCAACTACTTTAGCGAAATAGGTTTCTTTGCCGCAAAACTCTATTGCCTTTTTGAAATCACCACTTCCTTTACTGGCAGAGCCAATAATAATTCCTTTTACCTCTGTCTGACTTTTTATGAAGTCACAAATAATTTTTCCGTTGTTATCAACAGTTCCTGTTTGATCCGTAGGAATCACTGCTTCGGCTAGGCCGAGTTGTTTTACAATCGCACGAATTAGTTTTCCGTCAGCGTCTACTTCTTTGTTATCCTTATA
>Ga0075156_10000585_pt1 | contig 18819 bp, 22 predicted proteins | sample JI81AbrownDNA_FD_70966 | JGI IMG/M metagenome (GOLD analysis project Ga0075156, IMG submission 70966) | Wastewater effluent complex algal communities from Wisconsin, to seasonally profile nutrient transformation and Carbon sequestration -... | ecosystem: Engineered > WWTP > Effluent > Algae...
GGTGATCGAAGGAAATGGCTGGGAACGAACAACCTTAATTATGAATCAAAAATTTATTCCACAACGGCTGATGTTCGTTATTCGTATGGAATTGGGAATTTTTCTGCATTCGGAGGATTCGGAATCATGTACAATCACGGCATCACCATGGTCAAGGTCGAACGCGTGGCTTTGATTTCTTCCTTTGTCAGTCGTGATGATTTTTTATCCAATCCAAGTGGGATTGCGATTGAGGTTTCGAAAAAAGCCATGATCCGAGAGGCAAATTTCTACGGAATACTAGGGTGGCAATATAGGTGGGAAGCCGTTGGGATTGGTCTAGAATATCTACGAAACAAAAACACCGAGTCTTTGAATCTCGGCATTCATTATTATTTCTAAGTGGATACGACAGGGCCGCCCGTGAGGCGTTTGTAAAAGTCAGCACCCTCTCTTTCGAGGAATTCTTCGTAAGTTCCTTTGAAGTCTTTGATTCCTTCTGGGGTGACTTCCACGATACGTGTACAGAGAGAAGAAATGAATTCTCGGTCATGTGAGACGAGAAGTATCGTTCCTTCGAATAAAGAAAGCGCATAGTTTAATGCTTCGATTGTTTCTAAATCTAAATGGTTCGTAGGCTCATCCAAGGCGATTACGTTGTCTCCGGCAAGAATCATCTTACCAATAATCATTCTCGATTTTTCTCCACCTGACAAGACCTTAGTGGACTTGTTTGCCATATCTCCAGAAAATAACATCCTACCAAGGATTGCGCGAATTTCTTGGACTTCTGTACCTTGCGGTGCATTTCGTAGTAGCCACTCTATCAAAGTATCCGCATCTGGCTCGATCGCCTCTCTTTGGTCTTGTGGAAAATAAGAAGGCTCAACAGAATCTCCCCATTTTACCTCTCCAGCATCAGGATCCAGTTTTTTCATGAGCATTTTTAGAAGTGTAGTCTTTCCGACACCGTTTGTTCCTACGATACCCACTTTTTCTCCCTTGGAGATGGAAATCGAAAAATCTTTGATCACGGAAACACTATCATAAGATTTATTTATGTTAATAGCTTCAAAAACATCTTTTCCTAAAACTCTTCTAGGTTTAAAACGAATATAAGGAGCGACCCGAGAAGAAGGTTTAACATCCACCATTTCTGCCTTAATTTTTTCGATCATTTTGGCTCGAGAGGTTGCTTGTTTTGATTTACTCGCGTTAGCTGAAAATCTAGACACAAACTCTTGTAAGTCGTTGATTTTTTCCTTGGCTCGTTTGTTTTCATTTTGGAGTTGAGATTGTGTTTGTTCCGCTGCTATCATGAAATCATCGTAGTTGCCGGAGAAAATTCGAATAGTATTATAATCCAAATCTGCTATATGAGTGGATACAGAATTTATAAAGTGACGGTCGTGGGATATTACGATCACGACACCGTCATAATCAAGAAGAAGTTCTTCTAACCAATGTATGGTTTTGATATCCAAATGGTTCGTAGGTTCGTCGAGAAGCAAGACGTCAGGTTTTAGAAATAAAACTTGAGCGAGTAAAACTCTTAGTTTGAAACCACCAGTCAAAAAATTGAGGGGTCGATTGTGAATGTTTGTAGGAATGGCAAGTCCTTCGAGAAGTTCTCCTGCAATGGATTCGGCTTCATATCCACCCAAATCGGCAAACCTGTCTTCGATCTCGGAAATGCGAATTCCTTCCTCGTCTGTCATTTCTTCTTTCGCATAGATCGTGTCACGTTCTTGCATGAGCTCCCAGAGTTCTGGATTTCCTCGCAGGACGGTTCCGAGAACTGTCTCATTTTCATACTCATAGTGATCCTGCTTCAGGTATCCGACCTTGATGTCTTTGTCGATGGCCACAGCCCCAGCTGTAGGCTGTAGAATTCCGGCCAAAACCTTCATGAACGTCGATTTTCCCGATCCGTTGGCCCCGATGAGGCCGTAGCGGCACCCTGGTTTGAATTTGATAGAGACGTTTTCAAAGAGAGGTTTTTTGCCGAAGGAGACGGTTATGCCAGTTGCAGAGATCATACAGTCAATTTTCTAAGGGAAACTCTCTTTTCAACCGACATTTCGTATGATATGGCACGGATTCTCATCATTCTTCTCATGGTTTTAGGGGGAGGGCTCATCAGCTCCCAGAGCACTCAAAATGGTGTACAAATTCTTTTTGGGGAACTCATCAATACGGGCCATATGATCAAAACCGAAAAACAAATCCTTCGGCTTTCGCCAACTCCTTTGCAAGAAGAGTTGGCTCTGATCACGGGAAAGAGCATCCGCCTGTTATGTGATGTAAGTGGGGATTCCTGTACACCCATTCGATATGAACTTGCTCCTCTAGAAGCAGCAAAATCTCCCGACTGGACTTTAAAAAGAATACCGCGTTATGTGACAGGAGGGCATTTTTCGTTCAATCCACAAGTAACCCCGGACGGTAAAATGTTATTTTGGACGGCTCTCATCAAAGAGGGGACCAAATCTACCCAAAAAATCTGGGCATCCAAAAAAGACCAGAATGGATTCTGGATGCCAGGAGAACAGCTGGCTTCTCCACTGAACAACAAACTTCCTTCCGCAGTGATCTCTGCCTTGCCAGGTGGAAATGAACTTTTTGTCTTTGGAAATTTCGGTGAGGAAGACATGCTCGAGACTCTAAAAAGAGAGATGATGTTACGTTCTCAGGAAGCATCGAGAGAAGCATTGAATGCGAAAGACTTTCATTTACGTCTTTCAAAATTAGAAAATGAATATCGAGAACGTTCGGAAAAAATTCAAAATCGTGCCCCCCTGTATAAATCTTATCGCAAGGAAGTAGGTTTTTCACCTCCGGTTCCGATTAATTTTCCTTCCTTTTACAATTGGTATCGTAAAGCAGATAATCCATATCAACAGGTGTTTGGTGGATCTGCGTTATCTTCTACTGGCAGGACTATCATTTATTCAGCACAACAAAAGAAAAATGTTGGGAAACTGGATTTGTATGTAACATTACAATCTGAAAACGGTCTTTATGAAGACGGAATCAATTTAGGTTCTACTTTAAATACAGCGGAAGAAGAGATGGCTCCCTTTCTCGCACCGGATGACAAAACGCTCTATTTCTCCTCGTCCGGACGTAAAGAAGGCATTTCCATCTATGTCTCTCGAAGACTTAATGACCAATGGAATTCTTGGTCCGAGCCGCAAGAATTATCCTCTAACTTAAGAGGAGTGAATTTTTTTTCCATTCCAGCAGGTGGCAATTGGGCGTACGTATCAAGGGAGGGGGAACTTTTTATGGCTTCCATCCCAAAATCATTTTTACCCGAACCTGTCGTAGTAATCAAAGGGAAAGTTGTCGATGAAGAGGGCAATCCGTTGTCTGCTTCTGTTCTTTATGAATCGCATACAAAAAAGAAAAGTCTAGGATCAACGATTTCTGATCCGAACACAGGTGAGTTTTCACTTATTTTGCCTTATGATGAAAATTATGGTTTTTATGGTGAAAAAGAAGGATATTTGCCTTCCTCACAAAATCTAAATTTGGTGGGTAAGGAAAAAACAGAAGAGGAAAAACAAGTCTTGTTGGTTCTTCCTAAACTTAAAAAAGGCAATGAAATGGTATTAAATAATCTATTTTTTGCTTTTCGTTCCGCGGAAATTGCGAAAGAATCAGAATCAGAACTTGACCGTTTAGCCAATTTACTAAAAAAGAATCCGAGGTTAAAAATTGTGATCGAAGGACACACAGATAACGTGGGTGGAGATCATGCGAACAAAAAATTGTCCGTAGAACGGGCTGTATCAATCGCTAATTATTTAAAAACCAAACATAAGTTAGAAGAGTCTCGGATCACTACTAAAGGTTTAGGTCAATTGGCGCCTGTTTCAGATAATAAAACGGAAGAAGGCAGAGCGTTAAATCGGCGAGTCGTATTTAAAATATTGGAAGACTAAACGATGGTAGATCTAAAAAAGATCAATATTCCTAGTATCCCTAAAGTTAATGTAGATACTAAAAAAATGATGGGGGCCGTCGACGGATTGGTCGACAAAATCCCGCCACAGGTTGCATCACTTTTAAAAAAAATCGCCATTTCACTTCTTGTTTTTTTTGTATTAATGGGAATTTATACTGGCTGGACAAAAGGCTGGGAAACGGCGACTCCAGAAGGTTTACAATTAGCATCTGATACACGGTCCCTCTTTGCGATGGATCTGGAGAAGGAATACAATCGATCTCGTAAAGATGTCCGTATGAGTAATCCAGACGATGTAAAATATGAAAGCCGCCATCGAATGCAATTTGAGTTTGTTAGCGAAAGAGAAAAGGCAAATCCAGATGAGAAACCCGCTCCTGAAGTGGACGACTTTCTTGGGAAAGAGTATGATTTTCGGAATCGAAAAAATGAAGCGAATGGTACACCTCCTCTAGCCATTCCATCCGGAGATGGTTTGATTTCATCACCTATCAATGTGGAGACAATCGGTGCTTGGGAAAATTCGGATTCTTTACAAGAAATCGGAGTAGGAAAAGAATTAGAACGAAAAAATCTGAATCTGGCACCAAAACCAAGTCTCGTACTTCCTGGATCAAACAGTTCGACGGACTTAGATGTTGAAAGCGAAGAAGACATTCGATTTAAAAAAACGCTAGATCGTTTGGAGAAATTAGAGAAACTTTCGGCAGAGAAGAAAAAAAAGGAAGCTACACTAAAAGCGCTCGAAAATACAAACCCGTCAACGCCACAGAAGAAACTCCGCGAATTGGAACCTCTGCGTAAATAGATTTCATGACGACTCCAAATCAAATTTTAGGTTATCTATTTTGTTTTTTGTTTTTTGCCTTCCCGATGCAGAGGTTCGGACAAATTACGCCAGGTGCCAACGAAATTTATCTTCCGTTTCCCGTCGAATCGAGTGATTCCACAACGGATGACTCAGAATCTCCAACGAAAGCAGAAGAAAAAGATAAACCTGATCTTTCAACAAGTATTACACCAAATACATCTTTGGTGCCGAATGCGGCAGATAAAAAAGAATTAGATACAAAACAAAAATCAGATCCCAGTAGTTCTAAAACTCCCGCTCCCATAAAGAAAAAAAAGAAAGGCAAGGGAGATTTAGTCGATCCAAGTGAACCCGGATTCAAACGGGGAAAGGCGCTTCTCACACGAAACCTCAAAAAATCTGCAGAGACTGAATTTGCGGATTCCTATTCAAAAGAAGGCGCAAAAACCAATCCATCACGAACAGAAAATGCCAACTTATTCGGATTAGATGCCCGCGACTCCGACGGAGCTGGACTTGTCGAAAAGATTGAAGATCCAGATGCAAAGATGAAAGCTCAGTTCGAGCTAGCTAGGTCACTGGATCGGATGGGTGTCGGGGAGTCAGAAGAAAAGGCTTACAAAGAATATTTAAAACTCCTAACATCTTTCCCCGTTCATGCAGAAATCACACCCCGAACGCATTTAGCGATCGCTGTGTTACTTTTTCGTAGACAAGAATATAGACCTGCCCTCCACCATTTAGTAAAAATTATAAAAGAATTTAAGACTGCACGGGAGTTCACAACTGCTCACTATTATGCGGGTAGAATTTACGAAAGTGTTTGGACAGACCGTGATTTAGAAAGAGCGAAAAAATACTATGATATCTATTTAAGAGAAGCAGAATCTAAGGAAGAAACTCCAGGCAATGATTTTAAGAAGGATGCTGCAGAGAGAAGGCGACTGATTGAGTCACCATTAGGGGTTTAGGCAATAGCTACATTTACTTCGACTCGACCGAATTTAGAGTAAAGATTGATCGAGAGGGTCGGTTTTTTGTTGAATCTTACGGAAGTGTTTTTTGATTCTTGTATGTTCGGTGTGGTGATTTCTACCGATTGTCCGGCAGAAGTAAAGATGTTCATCGCATTTCCTGTGGTCATGTTCGCGATCTCACCTAAAATGTCTTTGTATTCGTTTTGAACGTCTTCTTCCGAAAGACCCGGGACTAACTTCCGGGAAATTTTATAGGCAGCGTCAAAATTCATGCTATAAACTACTTCACCACTAAACGATCCGACTACACCGATAATGATTGCTAGTTCATGGGAAGGAGTCGGTGAATCCTTGATCCCGATTTTTCCTCGAATGAGATCCTGACCGAGAACGTCGCGGAAAACGATCGTTGCGGCTTCGAGGAAAGGATTGATAAAGTCGGCTTTGATTTGCATTATTCTAAAGACAGAGCCTTTTGCTTGTCGATGTTGTATTCTCCTGATAGAGACTTGTTTATTTCAAGAAAAAAGCCAAGAAGCTGGTTTTGTTTCATCATTTCTTCTGGAGAAGAGACCGGCTTTGCCGCTACTTTTGCCACTGGAGAAAAAGACAAATCGCCAAATTCCACATAAATCTGCTTATCGTTGTCAGTGAATGGTCCTAGAACCTTTTTTTTACCGAAAGGATTGGCAGAAAGTTCTTCCCAGAATTTAGGATCGTTGGCCAATCGAAAACTGGATCCTCTCGGGGATTGTAGAAGTTTTAAATTGGATAGGGAAGTCGCTGCGATCGATTCAATGGGTTGTGAGGTTTCTTTTGAAATGCTCTCGAGGGCATTTTCAGATAATACAAGGGATTGGATTTTTTTCTTCCAAACCTCTAATTCCTTTCGCTTTCGATCAAATTTTAGTTTGGAAGTCAAAACTACCTTTCTGTCGGCAAAGGAAGGCAAATTGCCACTCGCATCTTTGGAGAGGTTTCCTTCTTTCTTTTCTTTTTCATACTCCGCCTGCAGGTCTGCCTCGGGAATTTGGATTTTGGAATCGAGTTGGTTCAGAAGATTCACTTCCGTAAATGCCACTAGCCGAAAGGAAACTTTTGCGGACTTCGCTTCCGATTCGGTTTCTGCTTCTGCCGTAGAGGGGGTCATCTTTTGGTCTAAAAAACCTTGGAAGAGGGAATATCCAGTTGCTGAGTCCAAACGGTACGGCATCGGAGAGGAGCGAAGGATTTGTTGGTAAATCTGATCGACTGTGCGCGTGTCTTCTTCTGCGTACCCTGCTTGGGATACCGTTTCTTTGTGAATTTGGCGAGCTTGGAGTGACAATTCTCGTTTGATGCTAGTTTCGGAGACTCGAAAACCGACAGCCTGGGCTATGTCGTTGGCAATGAATAATTCTTTGATTGTGGAAAAGGCACAAGATTGGATCAATTCATTGTTTCCCGCCATTTCTTTAGAATACTGTTGGTAACGATAGTAACAGTCTCTTCGGGCCGCATTAAAATAATCCATGGGAACAGACCGTCCAGCGATCGATCCAGCCTTTGTGGAGGAGCTACCCGTGAGAGCTCCGATAAAACTCTGTTCCGCATCTCCAGGGAGAAAGGTAACGACGAGCATGGATACAAGTATAAATAAAAACAAACCTACGACGGCTCTTGTGAGCTTTTCTTTCCAGGTTGTGGCTTCTTCTTCGAACATATGGGAATGGTTTCCCATGAACCTGACTTGTAAAGAAAAAATGTGATCAAGGGAATTGGCAAAAGATAAGATAATAGGAGGGGTATGTTATACGCGGCATTAGCAATGATTTTTGTTGGGGTACTTTGTTTCCTGTATGTATCCTTAAGTCCTAATTCCGCGAAGTCCCTTACAGGTTCAAGGCGTCCTCTCCAGGAAAGAAGCCATTCTGGCTCGGGTTACAGCGCCAATTTTCGACACAATCCTACACATAGTGTTTCTCCTCAATTGGACGAAAGGATTCGTAGAGATAGAGAAATTGCCGACATCAGACCACAATGGCAGGAACCTAGCATAAATTATACGAAGCCTATCGTTCCCCCCCCTTCCATTGTCGAAAAAACTGCAGTGTTAAAAGATTCGGAAGAAGGATTTTCGGAAGTTCCACCAGAGATTGAACCGAAAATTCATTCTTTTCATATGGAAGGGGTCTTGTATTTAGATCATTCTGGAAAGATTCCCTTTGGTGAAAAAGATCTTTCCGAGACAGAGTCAACGGAGGAGACACTTCGCAATTTCAAACGGGTAGGTCCCGCAAAATTAAAAGAGGAAGACGGAAAATTTGTATTCTATTCGGGTAACGCTAGCTATACGTATCAATCGTATGAATTAGACCAAGTTGTATTCTATGACCAAGGAATCGTATTTTTATTAAAGGATACTCGAGCACCAAGACCTGTCTATTTCACGAAAGAAATGGACGAACTGAAGGACTTTCTCTCGCAAGCTGCTGTCGAAGTTTAACAAATTTCTGAAGGGGGGGAATCTCAGTTCCTTTGCAGTCCCTTAAAAATTTTTTCTCCTAAAATATAGTATCTTTTTCGATTTTTTTTCGAAATGCGATTTCTTTGGATTTTAGAGAGGAGACGCTCCAGTATCATCAATTGGCCAATCTCAAAACTGTCTTCTTCCGATTCTGTGTCAGGCTCTAAACTTTTAATATTCAGACAGATTCCGGAGCCCACGTCTAGCAGTCGCAAATCGCGCGTTAATCGGTATTCTTTTACTTTTTCCATCGTATGTGGGTCAGGAATTTTTCTAAACGAGAGGATAATCACTGAATTGGAAGGTGATGGTTCGATTGTACAAAGTAAATAGTAGCCAAAGTCTTCCATATCAGCATCACATTCGAAAAAATCGATGTTTGGTGGATAGACGCCAAGATTCATATCAAGAATTTGGATCATTTTATAATAACGTCCAGAATCATCTTTGAGTCGAATCGAAATGTCCCCCGACTCTATAACATCCGCTAGGGTAACGTTGTCGTTAATTGACTTTCGTATACTATGTACGTTTTCTTTAATGATGGATTCGATAGAGAGAATCTCGGGTGAAAGAATTTTTTCCGTGGCATGGAAATCACTAGAAGGAATCTCAAGATGAATGCTCTCTTCTCTCCCTAGTTTTTCTCCTAGGTGAATGGTCTTGTAATGGACTTCTTTGATGTATATGTCTGCTTCGAGATTCAATTTGTCACTTCTTGTAGGCTAAATAGTTACGAGAATCTTATTTTTATCAAGTAATTTACTTACAATTTTATAGAGGAAAATGGGGGTTTCCGTATCCTTCCTTCCTTTCTTTCAGGTAATTATTTTTTGTTACATTTGTGCGGGACAGCCATCCGTTTTATCAAAAAGGAACGATAAGTTAGCTGATAATCAAAGAGTGTTATCAATAGTGAACCATTGTAAGCTTTGCAAAACAAATTCGCACTCCATAGTATTGCCTGCTAAATGGCTGAGACGCGCTTTTCAATGGAGCTAAGAATTTTTTTACGTTCAGATTCGCTTTTAAAACGCAGTCGATCAATTCTTTTAACGATGACCGGGTGAAAACCGCAGAACTCTAAGATCGCTCGTTTGATTGTATTTAGATCACTATTTCGATACTGCCACCATATCCACCATCTAGGAGCATCACAAGTCGTGATTATCTCGGCCGACCGACCTTTCAATAATTTATCCCAGAAAGGATCGTTTTTGTGATATTTATAGGCGAAGCCAGAATAAAGTGTTCGATCAAAAAATCCTTTAAGAAGGGCAGGGAGGGAGCCCCACCAGATAGGATAAATAATCACCCAATGATCGCACCAGAGTATGTTTTCCTGTGCCGTTAATAAATCTGGTTCTAGCGCCTGAACCATTTTGTAGCCTTTCCAAAGCACTGGGTCAAATCGTAAATTACCAAGTTTTTGTAATTTCACCTCATGCCCGTTTGCTCTTGCGGAGGCAACATATGTTTCAAAAATTTGCCCGTTGAAACTTTCAGAATCGGGATGACCAAGCAAAATATAAATTTTCATAGAATGGATTTCCTTCTGCGTTTTTATTTCTCGGAGTCACATTTTAACCAAACACTAAAACATGTGCGACCAGGTTTACTTTCAAATTCTATTCTGCCTTCCATGCTTGTGATGATCTTTTTGGTGATATCGAGTCCAAGCCCCATTCCGCCGCCAAGACGTTTGGTTGTAAAAAAAGGTTCAAATATTTTTTCCCAGTTCTCTTCCGGAATTCCGATTCCCGAATCGATAAAGGAAGTTTTGATCCAGGAATCTAGTTGCTCCACTTTAATTTCTAATTCCCCAGAGTAGGACATCGCTTGTAGGGCATTGTTCAAAAGGTTAATCCAGATCTGATTTAATTTATCGCGATTGCCCAAACACTTTTTGTTAGTCAAAAATGATTTTGTGACTTTGACTCGATTTTTGAGTTGGTTTTGATAAAGAGATAGAATCATTTCAATTTCTTGGGGGATGTCTACGATCGAAAATATCTCTGCTTTTTTACTGTCCGGTTCCAGATAACTTTGGAGGGCTTTGATCGCATGAGCTGCTTTTTCTGTGGCGATTGTTATCACTCGATTCAATCGATATGCAGAAGTTATGTGCGAAATAGCTGTTAAAATCCCGAGAGAATTTTCACTTTCTAAAATGAATCTTAACCTATCCCCGAGTCTGTACGCACCAGTATCAATCAGGAGTTCGATGTGTTCGTTTTCTTTTTCCAATTTTGGAAGATCAGAAAACTTGCTTGTGAGCTCTTTTTTAATGGCACGTTCCTCCTTCCCATCGAGATAAGAAGTATCCTTTATGCATTCATTTAAGGTCAGTTCAAACCTTTCTGCATCTTTTAAATTTAGTTTTGTCAAAAAGTAAGGAAGGTCTTTCATTTCATTTTCAAAAAAATTCGTGATGGATTGGTTGGAAGATAATATCGCTCCAAGAGGTGTGTTCAATTCATGTGCCATTCCCGCAGCAAGCTGACCGAGGGTAGCTAACTTTTCTGAAAGTAAGAGTCTGTTTTGAGCATCTGTTAGTTGATCTAATGTTTTTTCTAAGTATTTATTCGTTAGCAATAATCCTTGGTTCGATTTACTCAATTCTTCGGTTCGGAGTTCAACCTCCTGGATGAGTTTTTTTTGTAGTTTTGATTCAATCTCCGCCATTGAAAAAAACCAATGATAGCGAAGAATCCGAGCATTCCAAAAATCGAACGATAAAGCCATGTCAGATTGTGTTTTGGATTCGGATCGTATAAAAAACTTTCCAGGTTGGTATTTTTGGGAATCATGCCCAAGTCACTATAAATTTCGGAGATATGTTGCCATCTTCCTTCATTCATATAACCCAGTTCGACGAGTTCTGGCTGAATGAGTGGAAACATTTGTTTCGCTTCGTAGAGCAACTGTTCGCGTGCGATTTTGGGAGAATACTTATTCAGAATGAGATCTATAATTTCTTCCTGGTTATTAAATGCGTACTGCCAACCTCGTAAACTTGCTTTTCTGAAAGATTTGACTCTCTGAGGATGTTCCGAAATTTCCATTTCGCTTGTAAAAAGGTTGTCCCCGTAAAAATCAATTCCGGCTGATCGTGGTGAATAGGCTTGGTAGTCAAAATGGACTTTTTTGAATGGGTAAGTCTGAGCTGTAGAGTATCCATTCATGGCATAAACTTTCCCATTTATGAGATCATCAAAATTAAAACTATACTCAACAGGAGTATAATCTGATGACTCAATTCTTTCTTTTTTAAGATATGCAATGATCTCTGCAGAGTTAGGTGCAAGCATGACTCTTTTCCCGACAATCTCATGGATACTCTGTGTAGAACTCGTTCTTTTGGTGAGGAGGATGGATGGTGAGTGTTGAAAGATAACGGCGAGAACGACAATGGGTGCACCCTCATTTCTCGCAAGCAATAGATCTGTATCTCCAATTCCATAATTTCCGACCTGAGAAATCACCTTCTGATTGAGTTCGGTTGAACCAGAATGGCTTTCGAGGATCTCAACATCCAAACCTACATCTTTATAGTAACCTTTCTCAAGTGCCGCAAAGTAGCCTGCAAATTGGAATTGGTGGAACCATTTCAAATGAAGAGTTACCTTCTCTTGTGCTATCACGGGCGTAGAGATTAAAAAGAAAGAAAAAAACAGAAAAAATAATTTTATAATTATTAATGTATGTTTGGCGAAATTCGATTCGAGTCTGCGCCAGCGGTCGCAGCGGAAATCCTTTGCTTTTGCAAAGATTGAAGCGAAGGACGCGGTCGGTTCAAATAAAAAAGTGGTAACAAACATTTGATCCGAGGCGCCCCAAAATTTACTGTCCTATCGCTCCAGGTTGGATCTCTTTCACTCCAGTAATAAAATAACCAGTCTCTCCAAAACATGAGGTAGGAATTCCTACGTGCTCTTCGTATTCAAGAACGATTCGTTTTCCAATCGAGTCGTTGATTTGGTTTGCGATTTCTTCTTTTCTAACTGTAAAATAAAATTTTTCGGCGACTGTGCCTGGCATGGTGACAAGAGCGATCTCGCCTTCCCAAGTTTTACAAATCCAACCTTTTTTAGATAATTTTTGAACATAACCAGCTCGATCACCAACGGAATAGCTCCAATTGAGTACTACCCAAGTATATCCAGCTAACAAAAGTAGCACGACAATTAGAAGTCCAACTGCGCTTCCGATAAACTTTCCCATATAAAAATCCCCTCTACCAAACCAAATTTGATACATCAAAAGAATCAGTTTTTAGTGAAAACCACAATCTCTTTTTCTTTTGAATACCATAAATGTCTTTACAGGGAAGATCGTTTTTCATTTGTTTATGCCTGGTCAACTTGCTTGGATACGCTAAAAGAATTTTTAAAAGATAAATCTTTGCTATTTGCTTTATTTATCGTATTACTTTGTGAAGGTTTTATGCAAATTGGCTGCTATAAACCATTCCAGAAAAAAAATTCTTATGCGCAAAGTGTTAATAAAATCACCGATTCAGCCATCCGATCTCTCCCGATTCTAAAGCCTAATGTGTTAATTGTCGGAACTTCGATTGCTTACGAAGGTTTATCCGCGAAACGATTGAATGAAAGGATCAAAGAGAAAGGATTAGTTGCCCAATCCATTGCGATCCCAGGATCCGAACTCATTGTTCAGGAACTTGCCCTTCGAAAGGTTTTAAAATCTAATCCAGATATCAAATATATCATTCATGTAAACGAAATGCACCTTCCTTGGGTAGATCGTCGCATATTAATTGATTCAAGTTTAGCTATGATCACTGAATTGGATCGCTGGGAGGCGCTTCAATAAATTGAAGACGATCGATACGACGTAACTTGGAAGGATTATATATTTCTATTTGTAAGATGGGTTTCTTATCGGAATGATCTGGCAGACTTAATGCTTAAGCCTGAAAAACGATGGAAAGATTTCGGGAAAGAGTGGAAACGAGATCATTCGAATCCTTATTCCTATACGAATGAATACACGCAGTCCCTGACTCCTTATAATTTTACATCAGTAAGTGATTGTATAGAGAAAACCTCGCCAGGAGTGCAGATTCCCTTAGATTCCGATAAACACCATATAGATGCTCTGTACAAAACTTGTAAAATGGTGAACGAAACTAAGTTTTCCGTCGAAGCAAATGAACTGACAGAATTATTTAAACTTCGATTAAATAATTTTTATAAATTTATAAATTCAAAAAAAATAAAAATCATCAATGTTTATCCTCCGGTAAATACTCACTTAAATTGCAATGACAATGATCTAAGGCGTCAATTTTGGGAAAAAGAATTTAGTGAATCACTTAAGAATCAGAAGTTTGATCTCTCCCGAGTCATTCCTGAGGAAAAAAATTCTGATTACTATTATGATTTGATTCATTTAAATGAAAAGGGGATGGAAGTTTTCACCGATGCTCTTGCTGAATCTATCCTAAAGAATGTTATTTAATTCGATTCATTTTTTATTTTTTTTCCCAATCGTTTGGATCACATACCAGTATGCTGGGAAACACAAGTCACTCTTACTCATTTTTGCGAGTTTTTACTTTTACATGGCATGGAATTATTACTTTCTGGGTCTGCTCCTGTTTTCGATTCTTATTGACTATTATGCGGCTCTGTCAATCTCCAAGTTAGAGATCAATGACCCAAAAAGAAAATTATTTTTAACTCTCTCTTTACTCGTTAATCTTGGATTCTTATGTTATTTTAAATATACGAATTTTTTTCTAGGAATGTGGAATGATATAGGAATCACCGATTGGAAATTTCCTGTTTATGAGATCATTTTGCCTGTTGGAATCTCATTTTATACATTCCAGTCAATGAGTTATACAATTGATGTATACAGGGGAGTTTTGCCTGCTAGGAAATCGTTTTTGGAATTCTCTCTTTATGTTTCCTTTTTTCCTCAACTAGTAGCAGGCCCGATCGTTCGTGCTACCACCTTCTTTCGCGATTTAGAAAACAGATTGCCAGTTGACTTTTATGTTATGCGGCAGTCTTTTGCGCAGATTATTTTAGGTTTCACTAAAAAAGTTGTATTTGCAGACAACCTCGCTGTTTGTGTGGATGTCGTCTTTTTGAATCCAAGTAATGCTTCGGGTGTTGATGTTTGGATTGCCGTGTTTGCATTTATGTGGCAGATTTATTTTGATTTTTCAGGATACACGGACATCGCCATTGGAGTCGCTCGACTTTTTGGATTTCAGTTTGATGCGAATTTTAATTTTCCATTCAATGTGACAAGTATCAGTGAACACTGGAGTCGGTGGCATATTTCGTTTACAACCTGGATACGAGATTATATTTTTATTCCTCTCGGAGGTTCCAGAGGATCAGAGTGGTTAGTTTGTCGAAATATCTTCATTACATTTTTATTTGGTGGCATTTGGCATGGTGCGGGTGTTCATTTTGTCGTCTGGGGAATTTGGCATTCTGCGATGTTGATTATAGAAAGGCAATATGCCAAAACCAAGTTACGTGAAATCTTAAATACGAAGGGTGGCCTCCTTTATTTATCATTCTCTCGTGTATTTACATTGATTTGTATCGCTATCAGTGTACCCCTCTTTAGATCTAATTCAATGACTGAAGTAGTTATTATGTTTGAAAAAATGTTTTATGTAACTACGACAAGTGTGAAACCCATTCTATTTTTAAATTATTCAAAATTGATACTTCTTTTATTTGTAACCGCTCAGATTTTCGAAAAATATAAACTTAAAAAAATGTTAGGAGGTTATAAAAGTTTTACTATTTTTCTCCTAGTTAATTTTATTTTACTACTTTGTTTTGGCGTTAAAGATCCGAAGAGTTTCATTTACTTTGCTTTTTAGATTTATAGATAGTTTCGTCAACCTGCAGAGCATTTTCTAAATAAGATTCGATAAGTGGGATATTAATTTCATCAACCGAATGAAAGGTGAGACAATAAACTTGTTTTCTATTTTCTCTTTCTAATATTTTTTTTTCATCGTTTAACAGATAACCATTACAAAATCCGAATTGCACACCTTTTTTCGGTCCCGGCTGGATAGATGAGGGCCAAATAAAACAAACTCGTGATTTTTGGAAATAGTATAACACGGAGTAAGAGATACGTTCTTCAAGAGTCGTGTATTTTGCTACAACACTTTGCAGTTTTGAGACAATGTCGAGTTCCATCCGAGAAAGGGAGCGAAAAAATGTTTCCCGCTTAGAATCTTCCCCTTTTATTTTTTTTTTCAATCCCACTGTCACACCTCTCCCTATTTGGAGTATCACTTAGTAAAGAGGTAAAAATGAAAACAATATTTAATACATTCTCTCCTGGTGCCCTTGTCGCAGGCCTTGTTCCTGCTCTAGTCGATTGTCTTTTGATTCTCGCTTTCGATCAGCCTTTGGATGTTTGGATGCTTTTGCAGGCTTTTCTTTTCTGGTTCGGATGTGGATATGTAGTCTATCGACTGAATCCGAAAAAAGTAATCAGCAAAGCTGTTCTGTTTACTTTCTTTTTGAATTTACCGTGGTTTATCTCTCTTGCTATTTCAAGCGGAAACTTGGATCACCTTGTTCCTTTGATGGCAGCAAGTATCGTGATGGGCTTCGGAATCGGACTGATTACAAAATGGTTTTCGGAAAATCGAGAGCTTACGGTCGAATGGGCTCCGTTTGAACTATTAGAAAATATAACAGAAGATAATCTTTCAGAAGCTTCACAAAACCTGCAAAAAAATTTTCTTGAGAAACAAGAAGGGTTTGTAAGACGGGAGTTATTGCACTTCCAAGATAAAAAATGGGTAGATTTAGTATATTGGAAGAACAAGGATTTTGCAATAAAAGCGATGGAGGCTGTCATGAAGAGTGAGATCTGCCAAAATTATTTTAAACTGATGAAACCGATCGAACAGGGAAGTGATTCGGGCGTCCTACATTTAACAAAAAAATGCGAATATGGCAAAAAGGAAATACCTTTATGAATCAAACTGTAACGTTAGTACTCATACAAAAAACTCTTTCGGGTGATATTCAATCACTCGAAAATTTAATCAAAATGTATCAGGATTATATTTATAATCTATGTAGGTCTATGTTTTTAAATCCAATGGATGCGGAAGATGTTACCCAAGAAATACTTCTAAAGCTAGTATCAAATTTAGCGAAGTATGATAGTAACAAAGCAAAGTTTAGCACATGGTTATATCGTATCACAATCAATCATGTCATTAGTACCAAAAAGCAGAGACTAGAAGAAGTTACATCTGATTTTGAAGCTTATGGAAAAGAACTCGATGGAATTCCATTTCAGGAAATAATCAGAGAGGAGTTAGAGAGGCCTGAAACGAAACTTTTGATTGAGGAAGCAAAAATTGGTTGTTCCATGGGAATGTTATTATGTTTAGATCGAAACCAACGCATCGTTTTTGTTATGGGAGAAATTATGCATCTTTCCCATCGTACTGCTGCAGAAATACTTGAAATCACGCCAGATCACTATAGAAAAAAATTATCTCGCGCACGAAAAGATTTGTTTCAATTTATGGAAGATAAATGTGGACTCATCAATCGAAATAATCCCTGTCGATGTGAAAAAAAGACGATGGGGTTTATAAATGCTGGTTGGGTGGATAAATCGAATCTAAAATTCGCTAACTTTCATTTCCAAAGAATTCGAGAGATTGCGGAGAGTCTCGAGTGCATAGAAGATGATTTCCATAGAAAAGGATATGATGATCTTTATCAGGATTATCCATTTCATCCAGCACCGAAACAAATGTTAGATCATATCCTATCTCGATTGGAGCCTGAATTTTTAAAAATTCCCTGAATAGAAGGAAACGACTGCCAACCCCCAAGGTACATTTTGTACATTGGGGGTTGGTAAAAATTAAAATGTCAGGTTCATTTTTTCTTGTTTTTGTTTGAGCATTTGGTTTCATGCAATGAAAAATTCTTCTCGTGGAAATCTGAACATGATCATTTTTATTATGGGATTCATTATTTTTTTCGGAATCCATTCCATCTCTCTTTTCTCTCGTCCCCTGAGAGATCGGCTTTTGGCGCGAATTGGAGAATCAAAATGGAAAGGTTATTTTACGCTTCTAGCGATCCTAGGTTTGACCCTGTTGGTCATGGGTTATGTTGAGGTTAGGAAAACACCTACTTTTGTTTATCATCTTCCTGACTGGTTTCGAAGTTTAGTTTGGATACTTATGCTGCCGGTTTTTCCACTGTTGATACTTGCGTATTTACCTGGAACTTTCAGAGAGATGATTCCCCATCCTATGGTAACTTCAATTATACTTTGGTCAGGATCTCATCTATTAGTTAATGGAACGCTGGGTGATATAATGTTATTTGGTATGTTTTTTATCTGGTCTATTGGAATTTATATTTCGATGGTCAAACATCCAAGGGATGGCGGACTCAAACAACCTGTTTCATTGCAAATGAAGTATGATCTAATTGCTATGGTAACAGGGCTAATTCTTTATTTTTCTTATTTTCTTTGGCTTCACGAAATGATCATTGGTATGCGAGTCCACTGATTTTAAAGAATACTTCGATTCAAACAAAACATTATAATTGGATTTGACGAAACTCATAGAGACGTATCATTGATGATAATGGAAATGCAGCGCAGCGTTATCAATCTAATGAGTAAAATTCGTTCGAGAGCTTTTTTGCATTTAGAGAAAGAGCTTGCCCATTTGGAAATTATGGATTTATCACCTGCCCACGGTGATGTGTTATTTGTTGTATCAAAGTTCGAACCGATTGATATGCGGGAATTAGCAAGGCTGACCGGTCGGGATAAATCAACATTAACTCAGCTCGTGCATCAATTAAAAAAGAATGGTTATCTTACCAGGGAAGTCCCTGCTGCTGATAGGAGAAAAGCCGAGATCAGATTAACTAAAAAAGCAAAATCAGTAGCGCCAATACTTTTAAAAATAGGATTTGCCTTAGAGAAAAAAATGCTTACAGGTATGTCTGCCACAGCTTCAAAATCTTTTATTCAAACTATGCAGAAAATTTATCAAAATCTCGAATCGTAAAACTTAGAAATCCTTGACAGAAAAAAAATATTAGTTTTGTATCAAACAAATATAGTTTTGTATCAAACTAAAAATTGAGGGAGGCTTAGCATGGCGAATTTATCTTTGGTTCCAGAACTTGGCCAAGTTTATGAACATAGGAGAGTTTTTACTCGTTTGGATGTCCTGGAATTTGCTAAACTAACGGGAGATGAGGGAATACACCACATTGATTCTGATGGACCTGTGATTTGTCAGGGATTACTTGTCGCAAGTGTCGTAACAAAAATCGGCGGTGATATGAATTATCTAGCAAAATCTATGGAATTTGAAATGAAACAACCTGTTTACCAAGATGAAAGTATTGTAGGTCAACTAACAATTACGAAACTAATTAAGAAACATAGAAGATATAAATTAGCGATGGAATGTAAATGTTTTAACCAAGAAGGAAAAGTCGTATTAGAGGGAATTACTGAGGGTCAGATTTTAATTCCAATGGAATAGGCGAGTGCTCTTACA